>JAEEGK010005462.1_pt1 | contig 30741 bp, 31 predicted proteins | sample 8958771 | NCBI WGS metagenome assembly JAEEGK01 (sample SAMN16246547, study PRJNA631951) | gut metagenome | biome: gut microbiome; feature: rumen; material: SC-attached | host: Bos | place: Iran: Karaj | collected 2018-10
GGCGAAAACCTAAGGGGGAAGGGGGTTGTGAGCGGAGCGAATCTCCCCCTTTCCCCTTGGGTTGTCACCCCCGCTTCGTGGGGAGCAGGAACCTCAAGTTTTCATACTGCCGGCTGGGCGTGGTGGGCTCCCCGCCAAATTCTGATTTCGCTTAGCAACTCATTTTCTAAAAATGGACTTTTGTATTATGTTTCTGCATCCGCGCGCAGATACGCTTCAATCACCGGGCGCGCCTCCGCAAAGCGCATCGGCAAACCGTGGCCGCATGCCAGCCATTCCGGCGCCAGCTTCACGATCCGTTCCAGCGACCGCCGCATACACTTCACGCTCACAGCATGCGGTGTAATATCCGGGCGCTTCCAGAGCCCCGTGAAGGCATCGCCGCAGTAGAGCACACCGCCTTGCATCACGCCGACCGACCCGTATGTATGCCCCGGGAGCGGCAAAACCGCCGCGTCAATCCCGAGCCTTCGGAGCAGACCGCTGTCCTTCGCGCTGAAATAGAGATCCGCCTCGTAGCGCGGGCTTCGGAACAGGCTTCCGTTCACCCATTGCGTGTAATTCCGCAGCCTGTATTTCGGCAGTGTCGGCTGCACCCGCTGCGACATGTAGTTCTGCCGGAGCGTTCTGTCGCGGTCACACAGCAGCAGCAGCTTCCCTGCTTTTTGCAGCTTTGCCGCATTCCAGTCATGATCGGCATGCGCATGCGTGAGCAGCACATACCGCACATCGAACTGCGCAAGCCAGCGCTTCAGCCCGCCGAAGACCTGCGGCATGCCGGTGTCAATCAGCAGATCGCCGCTGCTGCCGCGGAGCACATAGCAGGTGATATCGCTCTGCGCATAGTAGCGGATGCCGCCGCACGGCAGCATATCGTCCGTGACTGCCGGAAAGAGCTTCCCGGCAAGTACCGTCATGTCCATGTTCATACCCCTGTGACATCGAAATCAGTAGCCCAGCGTCTCCGCAACGAGAATGACCTTCACGCGGTTCGGCACACGCTGACATCCGCTGACAACATACGAAGCGCAGATGCGCTGCTCGCTGTGACATCCCGCTGCCATGCCGCCCCTGATGCCCGCACAGACACCGAGCTCCGCGCAGGGCGTGTCACATTTCAGGCGCATCGCGTTTGCCGGTGCGGTCAGCGTCTTCATCCGGGTAATCGCCGCCGGGATATCCGGCACCAGCTTGTTTGCGCCCGCGACCACAATCACGCGCTCAGGGCCGTAGATCAGCGCCGCGACACGGTTGCCGTTGCCGTCCACATTGTAAAGCTCGCCCTCCTCCGTGACCGCATTGCTGCTCATGAGGTAGAAATCGGCAGAAAGCGCCTTGTGATAGATCGCGGGCATCTCCTCACGCGGGACAGCCTCGCGGTCAAGGAACTGATATTTCCCGGAGCGCAGCAGCTCCATGATGCCGCATTCCCCGAGCGTCATCGAGCCGCCGTTCGCGACGGATGCGCCCTCGCGGAGCGTCGCCTGCACCTCTGCAAGCGCCTCCTCCTTCGTTGCGACCCACATCGCATCGAAGCGGTTTCTGCGGAGCGCCGCAACCGTGCGGTCAAGCCGCTTTTTCAGATGCTCCTGCATCATTTCCTGTGCCGAATACTCAGACATATAAAATCCCTCCTTAAAAATCAGGGGCAGATGCCGTTCCCGACCATCTGCCCCTTTGTTCCTGATTTTGCGTCAGCCGTTCTGCATGTTGTACTGGCTGTAATAGCTCTGCATGACGGCATTCTGATATGCGATGACATCCACATCGAGCACCTTGTAGCGGCGGAACGCCTTTTCGTTGCGGGTGACTTCGAGCTTTGCGCCCATGTCATCGAGCATGTCCTGGAATTCATCGCCGTAGAGCGTGTTGCGCGCACTCTCCTTCGCGGTGGAGGACCAGAGGTCATCATCTGTCATTCTGTCCTCGATATCGAGCTTCACGACAACATAGTAGCACTCGTCATCCTTGATGAGCTCCGGCTGGTTATAGGGCGTGTTCGCGTCAGCAGCCCAGTTGTAGACCTTCTCGCAGGGGGTATAGGTCGGTGCGGTGGTGGTGGTCTCCGCAGAAGCCTTCTCGTCCTCCGAAGCCGCCGTGCTGACGGTCAGGATGCGCTCTTTCGCGGTATCGTAGCCGATGGACGCATAGTCAGCAGAAGTGGTTGTTGTGGTCTCCTCGGTGGTGACGTCCGCAGTCGCGTCGGTGGTCTCCGCAGCGGTTGTGGTTGTAGTGGTTGTGGTCTCCGCAGCGGTCTCGTCGCCGGTGGTGGTCTCCGCGGCGGGTTCCGAGGTGGTCTCGCCTTCCGCGCCGGTGGTGGTCTCAGCGGTCGTATCCGCATCCGTAGACTTCGCTTCGGTGGTGGTCACCTTCGCAGTGGTTTCGGTCGTGATCGTGTTGCCCTCGTCGTCGGTGGTGGTAACCGCCGCCTGCGAGATGGAGGTCTGATAGGTGTTGTTCTCGTCGATCAGATAATCGAACTCCGCCATCATCTCCGCTTCGCTGCCGGATTTCTTCGCAAGACGCTGGAGGTAATCGTTTGCCATTGCCTCCATCTCCGCCTTGCCGTCCGCCTTGAGCAGATTGCCCTCGCCGTCCTTGAGCGGGATCTCAATATACTTGATGCGGAGGTGGTTGTCCTTATAGTAATCATAGAGGGCGCTTTCCTCGACGCCGACCGAGCCGCCCTCGCCGTAATACTCCTCCCAGAGCACATTCTGCTTATAGCCGGAGGTGACGATATCGCGGACGGTCTGTTCGCCGATGCCGTTCTGCTCGAAGAACTCGCCGAAGTAATTCTGGCTGTTTGCGACGCCGTTGTCGATCGCGGCAAGCTGCTCGCCGGTGAGCTTCAGGCCCTTTGCTTCAAAGTCGCGCTCGATTGCCACAAAGGTCTGGCAATACTCAACCGCCTTGTTCTTGATCCAGTCCTCCGCGGTGATATTGTCGATGTTGATGTCCTTCATGATCTTCTTGTAATCCGCGGTGGTCTTGCAGTCGTCAAAGGACTCGCCCTGATCGGAGAGAATGCGGATTGCGTCATTATAGGCAGAGGTGACATAATAGAGATAAATACCGGAGCGCACCTCATAGCCGTCGATCGTCATGGCGTTGGCAGTGTTCTCGCCGCAGGAAGCGCAGGTGAGCGCCGTGCAGGCAGAGAGCAGCACAGCCGCTGCCCGTTTGAGTGATTTCATTATAAGAATAGCCTCCTTCTGATTTTAGAGAAATCAATACATACTACATTATACATGATTTCGCAGAAAAAGTCCATACCCTTTTGCAAATTTTTTGACTTCTCACGAAATTTTCATCTGCGGGGGGGCGGTGAGATTCCGCAGTCAGATCTCCCATGTGTGATCGAGCCGTGCGATGCCGGTCTCATCCACGGTGTCATAGACCGCGAAGCGCACTGCCTGCGAAGCGTAGTCATAGGCGAACATATCAAGCCGCCGCAGGGCAACATCGAGGAAATAGGTTCCCGCGACAAGGTTCATCTTTGTGAAGCGGCAGCGGATCTCGCCGGATTCTTTGAGTCTGATCGGCTTCATATGCTCCCGCTGTGTGTTTGTGCCGTAGCAGAGTGCCTTGTCTGCGCGGTAGAGCGCAAGACCGATCAGCGCATCCTCCGCCGCATCGGGATTTGCCCGGTAGCGCAGGCAGAGCGTGACCGGGTCGCCGGTGCAGAATTTGTCGATACGCTCCCCGGCGTCATTCATAAGGAAGATCTCCGTCCACTTCGCGGGCGCATCCGAGTCATGCGCGGCGGCGTGATCGGCAGCGGTCTCGGGTCCCTTCTGCGTCACGCGGCGCTGCTGCCCCATGAAATCCATATACTTCGGGTGGACATCGTCCGGTGTACCTTCCATGCGGATCTGCCCCTCGTCGAGCCAGACCGTGCGGTCGCAGATGCGCTCAAGCTGCGCCAGCGAGTGCGAGACAATCACGATGGTCGTGCCCGCCGCCTTGATCTCCATAAGGCGCTCGAAGCATTTTGCCTGAAACGCCGCATCTCCGACCGCGAGGATCTCGTCGATCAGCAGCACATCGGCGTTCACATGGATCGCGACGGAGAACGCAAGGCGCATATACATGCCCGAGGAATAGGTGCGGACGGGGTTGTCGATGAATTCCTCCAGCTCCGAGAAGGCGATGATCTCCTCAAGGCGCGATTCGATCTCCCTGTGCGTCAGGCCGAAGATCGACGCATTGGTATAGATATTCTCTCTGCCGGTCATGTCGGGATGGAACCCGGCGCCCAGCTCGATCAGCGAGGAGACACGCCCCCTGACCGTGACGCTGCCGCTGTCGGGATAGAGGATGCGGCTCATGAGCTTTAAGAGCGTCGATTTGCCGCAGCCGTTTCTGCCGACCAGACCGACCGCTTCCCCCTCCGCAATATCGAGCGAGATGCCGTTCAGCACAACATGCGGCTCATAGCGGCGGCGCTTTGCGGAAAGCACCTTATCCTTCAGCGCATGCCCCTGATCTGCATAGATGCGGAACTGCTTTTTCAGATCGCGGATCTCGATCGCGTTCATCGGATCACTCCTTTTCTTCCGCCGGCGGATGGCCGGGTCTTACGCTCAGATCAAACGCCTTGCCCTCGGGCGCATGCAGCACGGTGCCGTCTTCGACAGTAGCCGTGTAATGCCCGCCGTCCGTGAGCTGCAGCGAAACGGTGACCTCATCGAGCGTTGTCGTGATTGTCACAGCTTCCGCATGAAGCGCCTCGTCCGTCTCGCAGAGTGCCGCGAAGGCGTAGTCTCCGGGGCTGCGCATGCAAAGCGTTTTCTTTTCCGGGTCGCGTGCCGTGCCGCCCTGCACATAGGCAACATCGGCGGGATTGTAAATTTTCAAATAATCCTCGGTGTAATCCGGGCGTGCGTGAATGCCGGCGTTATCCGGCGCAAAAAGCTGCCATGTTTCATCGCACTGCGTCACAAGCTCTGAGGAGACCGCCTTGTCAAAATTGCGGTACCGAAGCGACAGCTCCCCGAAATACGCCCCAAAGAGCCGGTTCATTGCGGTCGCGCAGAGGCACATGCCGAAGACAAACGCCGTCATCAGGATCACAGCGGTCGTGCGGCGGTGCTTCTCGTGAATGCTGCGGTAAATGAGCACGCCCGCACAGCACAGAAACGCTGTGAGAAACAGGAAACTGTAAAACGCCGGAAGATAGCCGACAAAGCCGTTTTTCACCCAGCCGATATATTTTTTGCTGAATCCGATCACGGCGCAGGGGACAAAAATCCCAGCGAAGGCGAAGACCAGCGTGCGCCGGAGCCTTGCAGTATCGGTTTTGACGCGCGGCAGGAGCAGCGCAAAGGCAGCCGCAGTGAGCGCCGCGACCGCCCATCCGGCAGGCGCGATCTGCTGCACAAAGGAGCGGAATCCGAGCGGAGAATCGTTCGCATAGTCGATGATGTTGACGAGCGGGAAGAACGAGATCGCATATGTCCCCGCTGTCTGCACGCTGAGAAACGGCTCATGAATGTCGAACGATGTGCCGTCATAGAAGGGCGGATAAAAATGCTGCCATGTGAAATACACCGCCATGTAACAGAGCACGACCGCAAGCTGCGGCAGCACGCGGTACGCAGAACGCAGCAAATAGCGCAGATACGACGTTTCTTCGCTTTCAGGGAGCGTGAGCGACAGCAGCGCAAAGAGCAGCATCGCCGCGGTGAACGCCTCATAGATCATGCACGAAAATAGCAGAAAGACGCAGCTCAGGAAGGTATACCGCCGCTTGTTTTTCTCATACCGCAGCAGGAAAAAATAAAGCGACAGGCACAGCAGCCCGACCGGGATCTGATGGCACAACCCGTAGGAGATCAGAAGATTGTGCTGTGTCGAGACTGAGCTCCATGCGGTGCAGAGCAGCAGCGTCATGTATGCAAGCGGCTGATCGCCGAGCCGCGAGAGCAGCAGCCCGAGCGTGAAAAGATCAAACAGAAATGCCGCGAATACAATCGCCTTGTAAACCGGCAGACTGTTTGCCAGATAGGGCAGCCCCAGCAGCAAATGATTCCAGAGATGCGAAATGCGCCCGTTCTGCGCCGAACGGAGTGCGTCTTCAAAGAGGATGCCCCGCCGCACAAGCGTGTAGTTGCGCATATCGTCATGCGTCGCGAAGATGATCGGGTAAATCTGATAGAACAGCCAGAATGCCGCTGCGCAGAAGGCGATCAGCGGCAGATATTTTCGCAGATATTCCTTACATTTTTCCATGATGTCACAAAACCTCCGCAAACCGGCGCTGTAATTTTCCGAAGAGCAGCATGCCGATGCAGAGCACCAGCAGGCTCATGCCGAGCGAGAGCAGCAGATGCGCTCCGTCCGGCGCTGTCTTGTAATACAGAATGTCGCGGTAAGAAAGCAGCAGCGGCGTCATCGGGTTGAGCATATAGACCCGCCGCCAGCTCTCGGGGACATAGCTGATGCCGTAAACGACCGGCGAAAGATACATCCACGCCATATTGAGCACGCCCATAATGTGCTCCAGATCGCGGACATAGACCGTGACGGCGGAGGTGATGAGATTCACGCCCAGCACCAGCACAAACTGGATCAGCATGACCGGGATGAGCCAGGGCAGCGCGGACCAGTTCACGCCGAGCCCCATCACCGCGATCACAATGAACACGATGACAAAGGAAAACAGCATATTGCAGAAGCTGCTCACCGTGTAGGCAAGCGGCAGCACCTCACGCGGGAAATAGATCTTCTTGATCATGTTCTTCTGATCGAGCACGAGCCGCGAGCCGGTTGTCAGCGAGGAGGCAAAGAAGATCCACGGCACGAGCGTCACAAAGAGGTGCATGTAATAGTGCGGGATGCCGTTTTTAAGAATCACCGAGAAGACCGCCGTGTAGACAAGAAGCTGCAAAAGGGGATTGATGAAGGTCCAGAGAAAGCCGAGAATGCTCCCCTGATACCGCCCCTTCAGATCCTTGCGGACAAGGCTCGCGATCATCTCGCGGTAATGGTAAAGTTCCCTGATTTTCTGCATAGAATGGTCACTCCTGCGAAAGTTTGCCGCGCCAGAAGGCAAGTGTGTCGGCGATCGTCTGTTCTGTCGGGATGCGCGGCTGCCAGCCGGTGTCGCGCATGAGCTTTGTGATATCCGGCTCAATGAGCGGCACATCGACCGGGCGAAAGCGTGCGGGATCGGTCTCGACGGTGAATGCTGTCTCTGCCTGCGCCCGGATCATCTCAAGCAGCTCTGCGACTGCGCGTGCTTTGCCGCTGCCGACATTGTAAACCTCGCTGGGCGTGCCTTGCTCAAGCAGCAGCAGGTAAGCGCGGACAATATCGCGCACATCGGTGAAATCGCGCTTCGCCGAAAGATTGCCCGTGCGGATGACGGGCGCCTGTTTCCCGAGCGCGATCGCGGATGCCTGCCTGCAAAAATCCGCAAGCACGAAGGTCTCCGACTGCCCGGGACCGAAATGATTGAAGCTGCGGGTCATGACGATGTGCAGCGCATAGCTGCGGGCATAGAAGCGGGCAAGCTCCTCTGTGCAGACCTTTGTCGCCGCATACATGTTTGCGGGACTGAGCGCTGCCGCCTCAGAGACCGGGCACTGCTCCGGCTTCACGGCGCCGTATTCCTCGCCCGAGCCGACCAGCAGCAGCCGCGCACCGGGCACCGCCTGCCGCATCGCATCCAGCACATGCAGCGTGCCCATGATGTTGACATTTGCTGTGAGACCGGGATTCTTCCACGAGAGCGCGACCGAGCTCTGCGCCGCAAGATGCACGATGCGGTCAGGCTGCACGGTCTGCATGCACGCAAGTACGGCATCCGCATCACAGATATCGAGATCACAGACGGTGCAGTCATCGCGGCTGAGTGTTTCCGCGGGGAGCTTTGTCGCGAAGATCTCCGCAGACTTCTCCTGCGAGAGCGCATCGAGCAGATGTCCGCCGACAAATCCTGCCGCACCGATCACCAGTGTTTTCATGTTGTTTCCTCCGGGAATAAGACCTTGTCTGTCTGTGCCATGACCTTCCTGAGATCGAAGGTGCTGAGCACACGCGCCCTTGCCGCCGCGCCGTATTCTACACGGAGCGCGTCGTCGGCGCAGAGGGTGTCCATCGCCTGTGCGAGGGCATCCGCATCCGAGGGCGGAACGGTGAGACCCGTTTCGCCGCCGATGCTCACGAGCGGCACGCCGGTCGGGAGCGCCGTGTTGATGACAGGCTTGCCGTAAACCATCGCTTCGAGCTGCACGATGCCGAACGCCTCACTGTTTGCCACAGAGGGCAGCACAAAGATGTCGCAGTCGGCAAACATCATGCGCAGCTCCGGCGTCATGCGGCGTCCGAGAAAATGCACCCGCTCTGCAATGCCGAGTGCCGCGGCGCGTTCTTTGAGTGCCTGCTCCAGCGCACCTGTCCCCGCGAAGAACAGCTCCGCGTTTTCCCGCATGCGCGCAAAGGCTTCGAGCAGCACATCCGCGCCCTTGTAATACACAAGCCTCCCGGTGAAAAGAATCTTCTTCGCCGATTTGTCGCTGAGATGCTCCGTGAGCACGGGTCTCCGCGGGATGCGGTCATATTCCGCCGCGTCGATGCCGTAGGGCACAATCACGCATTTGTCGCGGAAAGGCTGAAGATAGGGCGAGCTGTCGATATGCGCCTTCGTTGCGACCAGGATCACATCGGCGCGCTTCAGCAGCCATTTCATCAGCGGCTTATAAAAGAACAGCAGGAATTTCTGCCGCACGACATCGCTGTGCCAGGCGACCGCGACGCGCCCCTTATAGCCTGTCAGCAAAAGCGCCAGATCGGAGAGCGGGAAGGGCAGATGCAGCTCCACGGTGTCGCTGCACATCACATACCGCCGCAGCTCCCCGAAATAAGAGAGCGACACGGGGCATGACGCAAAGACGCCGATCACGCCGCAGCGCGTGAGCTTCACCTTATGGATCTCCTCGCGTGAGGTGAGCCCGATGCGGTCGCGGCATGTGACCACACGCACGCGGTATTTCCCGCGCATCGCTTCCGCCGTCTGCTGCATCACGGTCTCGATGCCGCCGATATGCGGATCATACGCCTTGCCGGTGATGACAAGGCGTTTTCTGTATTTCTTCGGCAACTGGATCGCTCCTTTCCGATGATTGATGTACCAATGAAATCCTGAAGAATAGATGCGCGGGATTTTTGTCGTGAGACAAGGATTTCTAACGCAGTATCACGGCAAAAAGACAAGCAGATAACTTCAAGAGATCGTTGGGGCATCAACACATCAGGCTTTGATAAACCTGCCGGAGCTGCCGGGCAGCATTCTCCCAGCTCATGCGCACAGCCTGCCGGTGTCCCATGCGCTGAAGCCGCGCACGCAGCTCTGTATCGGTGAGCAGCAGCTCCATGCCGCGCTCGATGGATTCAATATTCTTCGGATTGACAAGCACTGCCGCCTTGCCGACCGCCTCCGGCAGCGATGCCGTCTTCGAGGTGAGCACGGGCGTGCCGCACGCCATCGCTTCGAGCGGGGGCATGCCGAAGCCCTCATAGAGCGAGGGGAACACGAACGCAAACGCGCCCGAATAAAGCCCCGCAATGTCCGCAGAGGGCACATAGTCAAGGAACTGCACGCGGTCTTTCAGGTGAAGCAGCTCCACAATGTCAAAGATATTCTGATACTGCCAGCCCTTGCCGCCCGCAAGCACCAGCTTCGGGCAGTCGGGATAGCGAGACTGCACCAGCGAATAACCCTCGATCAGCCGCACGAGATTCTTGCGCGGCTCAAGCGTCCCGAGATAGAGGAAATAGTCGCCCTCAATGCGGTGAACCTGCCGGACGCGCACGATCTCCTCTGCGGAAGCGGGCGCAAATTTCTGCGTATCGACGCCGCAGGGCACAACATGCACCTTGTCCGCATATTCGGGATAATATTTCGCGATCTCACTGCGCGAAAATTCGCTGTCGGTGACAACGGCATCGGCGCGCTGCATCGCCTTTCTGAGACCCGTTTGCAGCATGACCCGCGTGCGGGTGCGCATGGTCTCCGGGTAGGCGTGCAGCACCATATCATGCACCGTGACGACCGCACGGCTATGCACCCCGGGCGGCACGATGTAATTGAAAAAGTGCGTAATATCTGCCCATTTGCCGAAGAAGGAGGAATAGGGCAGCGGCACAAAATTCGACGCGGCGCGGTACACGAGCGGGGAGAAGCGTGCAGCACGGAGCTCCGCGTTCTCATCGCAGAACTGCGAGAGCCGGCGCTTTTTCTCCTCCGGGGAGCGCAGCGTGAAATATTCATAGCGGCAGGCGATCTCCGGGTAACATCTGCGGAATGCCGCCGTGAGCTGTGCCTCGCACCAGCCCACGCCCGAGACCAGATCGCCGACCAGCGGCGTCGCGTCAAAGCTGATATTCATGATCGGATCCCTCATTGATCGAATGCGTCATGCGCATTGTAATTTACAGCAGCTCTCCTCTGCCCTGCTCGCGGAGCATTTCCGTGATCTTCTTCACATCCTGTGCGCTGTCTGCGTCACAGATAAGCAGCGCATCGTCGGTATCGACCGCGATGATATGCTCAAGCCCGACCGCTGCCATCAGCTTCTTGCCGCCGACCAGCACGCAGTCGCGTGTGCCGAAGGTGACAGTGTCGCCGCTGCGGTAATTGCCGTTCGTGTCAGTCTTTGCAACGCGGCGGAGCGACGGCCAGCTTCCGACATCATCCCAGCCGAAGCTGCCGGGGATGGTATAGAGCCGGTCTGCATGCTCCAGCACGCCGTAATCGACCGAGACCGAGGGCATCTGCGGGAATTCCGCTTTCAGCACCGTATCAAATTCCGGGGTATCGCAGGCATCCGAAAGATGTTCCGCGATCGCATGGACTGCCGGAAGATGCGTTTTCAGCGCGGCGAAATAGGTGCTTGCCTTCCAGGCGAACATGCCGCTGTTCCAGAGGTACCTGCCGGAAGCGACATACTGCTGCGCGGTCTCGGCATCGGGCTTCTCGCGGAAGCTGCTGACGCTGTAAACACCGACGGGCATGCCCTCTGCGCGGGTGAATTCGATATAGCCGTAGCCGGTTTCGGGATACTGCGGGGTGATGCCGACCGTCAGCAGATTCTCGCCGAGCTCGGCAGCAGATGCCGCACGGCTCAGGAAGTCTGCACAGAGTGCCTCATGCCGCACCAGATGATCTGAGGGCAGCACAAGCATCACAGCGTCGCCGAGCCGCTTGCGGATGACCGCCGCAGCCAGCGCGATTGCGGGTGCCGTATTGCGGGGTGCCGGCTCGCAGAGCAGATTCTCTGCCGGCACCGCCGGAAGCTGCTCCTGCACAAGCCCCAGATATTCTGCGTTCGTCACAATATAAATATGCTCCGGCTGCACAAGCCCGTCCAGTCTGCGGACCGTCTTTTGCAGCATTGTCTCCCCGTCGCCTGTCAGCGAGAGAAACTGCTTGGGACAGTGCATTCTGCTCTGCGGCCAGAAGCGCTCGCCTCTGCCTCCCGCCATCACAACTGCCGTGATTGTCATTCCGTTATTCGTCATCCTGCTCCTCCTCAAATAAATGCTCGGGCAGCTTTACATATGCCGCGTCGTTGCGCTTCGGCGGGAAAACTGCCGTTTTCAGTGTCATCAGCAAAATCTGTAAATCGCGCAGAAAGGAATACTGCTCAATATACATCAGATCCATTTTCAGCTTGTCGATCGGCTCGGTGTCATAGGCACCGGTAACCTGCGCATAGCCCGTAAGCCCCGCCTTGACCTGTAAGCGGCAGACAAACTCGGGGCAGGTCTTCTCAATCTCATGTGCAATCTCCGGACGCTCGGGTCTCGGTCCGACCAGCGACATATCGCCGGAGAGGATATTGATGAGCTGCGGGAGCTCGTCCAGCCGGAAGCGGCGGAGCACCGCGCCTGTCTTTGTGACGCGCACATCGTGATCGGCTGCCAGCACCGCAACGCCGTCTGCCTCTGCATCGGGAATCATGCTGCGGAATTTCAGCATATCGAAGACCTTTCCGTCGCGTGTGAGACGCTTCTGGCGGTAGAACACCTCGCCGCCGTCCTCGAGCTTCACCGCCGCCGCACAGATCAGGAGCAGCGGGGAGAGCAGCACCAGCAGCAGCAGCGATACGCAGAGATCGAGCCCGCGCTTCCAGACGCGCTGCCAGAGCGTCAGACCATCATTGCGGCAGAGGATCAGCGGGGTATCAAAGAGCCGCAGCTCATCACCGCCGCGGATCAGGATATCCGAGATCTTCGGCGCAAGATAGGTGCGGATGCGGTGTGCGCAGCAGTATTTCAGCACATCGTTTCTGAGCTCTGCGGGCATCTCGCAGAGGATGACGCCGTCGAAGCCCTCGATCGCATCCGCAATCCGCCGGAGACCGACCGAGCAGCTGATGCTCTCGCAGATCATATATTTATCGACTCGCGCGCTCATTTTCAGCACCAGCTCCGCCGCCTGCCGCGAGCCGTAGACAATGACCAGCCGGCGCGCCGGGAAGATGCGGAAATAGACCTGCGTGACCGCAAGCGTCCAGATGCCGACCAGCACCCAGTCCGCCAGATTCAGCAGCAGCATCGGACCGACGGGCATAAAGTGCCGTCCGATGGCGCTCACCTGAAAATAGGTGATGACGTTGACGACCGCCACGCCGATCGCCTGATAATAAATCAGGTCGCTGCGCTTCAGATAGCCAAACTTCGTGCAGCCGTATGCCTTGAAGACCAGCGACGTCAGTGCGGTATAAATCAGGATCACGACCCAGTTTCCGCGGCGGAAGAACGGTGCGATGATCGCATCGGCATAATACTTCTGCCAGACTGCCGCAAAGCAGAGTGTCAGCGCCGCAATCAGCAGCAGCCCGGACACAGTGGAAACCAGATGCCTGTATTTTCTTCTTTCTTTCATTTGATTCACCGGTTTTTCGGATCAGAAATCAGCGGCATTCCGCAAAATCTGCGCAGCCGCGCCGTTATCTGTTTATTATAGCATATTCCGAAAAAAAAGGCAAGCAAAAAGCGTCGTTTTCCGCCTGAAACAGCGCAATAAACAAAAAACTGCATGTGCTTTGCCGCCGCGCAATCGCAATCGCGCATTTTTTGTGCTGAAAAAAGCGCTTTCCGCACCGCCGCACGAAGTTACAAAAGAATACAGTTTGCCGCAAAGCATTGACAGCGCGGCGGCGTTCGGCTATAATAATAGATGCGGATCTCCGCACAAAAGATACAGAGATCAGAAGCCCGCCCGGCGGGCAAAGAAAGGACAGCATCATGAAACGGCACAATGACCTCACTGACACCAAACAGCTCCCGCAGCTCCCGCCTGAGGAGCCGCAGCAGACCGCACCCGTCCGGCGCGCCTCCATGCACGGCGGCACACAGCAGCCGCGAACCGAACTCCCCGTGCGCAGAGCCTCCGCGGACAATGTGCAGAGCAAGAAGAAAAAGCGGAAAAAGAAGCAGTCCGGCAGCCCCGCCAAGCGCATCCTCCTGACGGTTTTTACTGTCATCCTGCTGCTGTTTGTGCTCTATTCGGCATTTTCCTTCTTCGCAATCAAGCAGCTCCGCCGGGCAGACCCCGAGACGCATACCGTCACGGCGGCAGCGCCCTTCTCCGATCCCGCTGTCCGCAATATCCTGCTGATCGGCTCGGACAGCCGCGGCGATGAACGCGGCAGAGCGGATTCCATCATCCTGCTGAGCGTGAGCCGCGCAAATCACACCGTCACGCTCACCTCGCTCCTCCGCGATTCCTATGTTTCGATTCCCGGTCACGGCACGGACAAGCTCAATGCCGCCTATTCCTACGGCGGCGCTGCCCTCCTTGCCGATACCGTCGTCAATAATTTCAATATCCGCGTCGATGACTATTTCTCCGTCGGCTTTGTCGGCTTTGTGCATCTCGCAGATGCGCTCGGCGGCACGGAGATCACCCTCTCCGACCGTGAGGCGCAGGCGGTTAATGAGATCCTGCACAATGAAGTCAACGAGATCATGGGCGACCCTGCCGATGCGGATTATCTCGCAGGCGGCGGCACACTGCACCTGAACGGCAAGCAGACGCTCGCCTATTCCCGCATCCGCTATGTCGGCAATGCGGATTTCGAGCGCACGGAGCGTCAGCGCACCGTCCTCTCGCAGCTTCTCTCGAACGCAAAGCATCTGCGCGTGAGCGGCGTGCAGAAGATCCTGAACGATGTGCTCCCGGAGATCACAACCAATCTTTCCGAGGCTTCGCTCTACGGGCTCTCGCTTACAATGCCCGCAAAGCTCCTCATTTATGATATGCAGACGCTGCGTCTCCCGGCAGACGGCACCTATGAGAATCAGTATGCCGCCGACGGCGCGATGGTGCTTGCCGTGAATTTTGACGCAAATCTCGCGCTCTACCGCGATGCCGTGCTGGAGCCGCACGAGAAGGACGATACGGCAGACTCCGGGGAGGGAGCGGCAGAATGAAACAGATCGCCATGCTGCGGCTTTTGCAGATTCTGCGCGAGGAGACCGACGCAAACTGCCGCCTCTCGCAGCAGCAGCTCCGCGACCGGCTGAAGGCGCGTTTTGACATTGACCTCAACCGCCGCACGCTGAAAACCTATCTGGATGAGCTCCGGGAAGCGGGCTATCCGCTCAATGCGACCGCATTCGACCGGCAGCGTGCCGACGGCACCGAAAGCGCCATGCAGACAAAGTGGTACATCGAGCCGGAGCTGGAAAGCAGCGAACTGCGGCTGCTCTCCGATCTGCTCGCGGCGGCACCCGCCCTCCCTGAGATACAGCGGCAGGCGCTGCACGAAAAGCTGCTGCTGCATGCCTCCCCGAGCGCAAGGCAGTGGGAGGCGCATATCGCACCGGTCTCGCTGCAAAAGGCGGCAAATCCGCAGATGCTGCTCACCGTCGAGCTGCTCTGCGAGGCAATGGAACAGGGCTGCATGGCAGAGTTTCAGTATTGCAGCTTTGCCTTTGACAAGGAAGCCGGGCAGGTCACGCTCTCGCCGCGCAAAGATAAGGATGCACCGGAGAAGCCGAAGAAATACACCGTCAGCCCCTATCAGATTGCGGTCTCGCACGGGCAGTATTATCTGCTCTGCTGCACCGAGCCGCACGATAATCTCTCAAGCTATCGCATCGACCGCATCGCGGAATGCAAACTGCTCCAGAAACGGAAGCGCCGTCCCGCAGAGGAGATCACCGGCTGCGCGGAGCTCCCGCAGACGCTTGCGGAGCATCTCTATATGTATACCGGGGAGCCTGTCACATGCCGCTTCCGCATCCGGGCAGACCGCATCGGCGACGCCGTGGACTGGTTCGGGCGCGGCATCGGGATCGAAGCCGATGAAGACGACCCCGAGTCGCTGACCGTGACCGTCTCCGTGCATCCGACGGCGATGCAGCACTGGGCGCTGCAATACGGCGGATATGTCACGGTGCTGGAGCCGGAGCCGCTTCGTGAGAAGATCGCAGAAGCCGTGCGCAATCTCGCAGCACGGTACGAATGAGCCGCGGCAAAGCAATATCTGCCGGGAGAGCACTTTCGATGGTTCTATGTGGGGACTCTGTCCCCACACCCCTGCTGAGGGGATAGCGATCCCCTCAGACTCCCCGATCTCAAAATCCCCCTGCCCGAACGCGGGCAGGGGGATTTTGCAATGGGGTCCGGGGGCCGCTGCCCCCGGCGGGAGTTTGAGGGCAGGGCCCTCATTATAAATCCGCCGGAGGCACTTTCCCCGGCAAATATTGCTTTGTCGCGGCTGTGCATTTCACAGGAACAGCCCTGTGAGGAATGCTGCGAGCGATGCCGCCAGTGCAACCACAATCAGCGGGCATCCGAAATACGCCAGCACCAGCGCCGCAGCCGTTCCCGCGATTGCCGTCGGCATGCTGCCCGTGCTGTAAAGAATCGCCGGGAGCGTCATCGCGCTCAGCACCGCGTAGGGGATATAATAGAGAAAGCTGCGCAGAAACTTCGATTTGATCTTTTTGCGGAAAAACGCAAACGGAATCACGCGGATCAGATAGGTCACGCCCGCCATCACCGCAATATAAATTGCAATGCTCATTCTTCGGCATCCTCCTTCCGCGGGAAGATCAGCGCGCCCGCCGCCGCTGCCAGCACTGCACAGATAATGACAGCAAATCCCGCACTCAGCATCGGCAGGCAGTATTTGCAGATGCAGCTCAGGAATGCTGCGATCACAACCACGCAGAGCACGCTCCGCTGCTTCCTTGCCGGGGGCAGAATAATCGCGAGGAACATGCCGTACAGCATCAGCCCCATCGCGGAGGTGACCGATTCGGGCAGCAGCGCACCCGCCGCCGCGCCGAGGAACGTCCCGAGCACCCAGCCGCAGACCGCGCCCAGAATCATGCCGTACATATACGCCGGCACAAGCGGCTCGGGCTGCGCGGCACAGACGCCGAAGATCTCATCGGTGATGCCGTATGCCGCGAGGAATCTGTGCTTTGCGGTGAAGCGCCCGTCGAGCTTCTGCGAAAGGGAGAGCGCCATCAGCGCATACCGGATGTTGATGGTGAGCTGCACGAGCGCCATCTCAATGAGCGTGCCGTGCGCCGCAATGACATCGACGCCTGCCGCCTGCCCCGCCGAGGTGAGATTCAGCAGCGAAATGAGCGTCGCCTGAAGGACGGTGAGCCCTTTGCCCGCCGCCAGAATGCCGAAGCCGAAGGACACGGAAAGATAGCCGAGCCCGATGGGGATGCCGTGCAGCATGCCCCTGCGAAATGCCTTGCCGTTGTTCATGAACATGATCCTTTGCTGAAAATGAAATGGGGAATGCACACCGGTTCACGCCGTTTCCTCCGAGAAAAACGTGCGGAATTTCCCGTCTGCCGTCTCCGAGGATATGACGATCTCCGTGAAGCACTCCGAGCAGAGACTGCCGATCGCATCCTCTGCCCCTGCAAGCTCACAGAGCTCCGCCTCCGGCACGCTGCACTGCAATCGCATACGCAGCCGCCGGGCAGGGAAGCTCCGCTGAAACTTCTGCTGCATCACCGGCGCATAGTCCTGCGGAATCTCCTTCCCGCAGACTGCGCCGTCATAGCCGTGAAAGCGGTTATCAAACAGCACGGTCTCCCTGCCGCATGCCGCGCAGCGCACAAGAATGCGCGAGAGCTGCATCGCAAAGGGCTCCGGCGGCAGTGCAACCTCCTGCGGCGGATGCAGAAAGCGGTGAGCGAAAACATGCACGCTGCCGTCTGCACCGGCGCGTGAACTGAGACGCTTCACGCCGCGAAGCATCTCCCGGCTGATGCGCTCATATTCTGCCGCCTCCGCTTTCTCCGCAGGGGTCATGGTGTTCTCAAAAATGAGAAACCGCTCACACCCGCAGCTGCACCGCAGGCTGAGCGTGATCTCATCGCGTCTGCATTCTGTGATCTCTGCGATTTCCCGCAGATGGCAGGGGACGGCGGGCGTCATACGGTGCCGCCCCGCTGCATATGACAGACCTGACAGCCGAGATAGCTGAGAAAGGCGTGATGCTTCTCGCACTGCGGGAAGCCCGTGCGGACAGGATCGTCATCCTCCATGTCGTCGAACCAGTCTTCGCGTGCATGCGGTGCAATGTCCTCTGCCTGAAAGCGCACAAAGCGCTTGCGGAACCAGCCGAGGATCGGGCGGAGCTGCATCGCGTCGGGCTGGATGCCGAGCGTCTCCCAGCCGCGCTCCTCCGATGCCGCATCGACAACGCGCACCATGAATGCTCTGTCCTGCGGGAAGGTGTCGGGCGACCACGGCATGTCCGCGATGCAGAAGCCGAGGAATCCCGTGCCGAGCCGCCGGTCATGCTCCGCCAGCCAGACGATGAGCTGCTTCTGGTGGTCGCTGACGGCAAGCTGTGAGCCCGCCAGCACCAGCGCCGCGATCAGGGCATCCGTGCCCGCATCGGAAATTTTGATTTGTTCCTCCGGCGGGTCACTCTGCCGGACAGAAAAAATGTTGGGCATAGCACGCATCCTTTCGTAAAAAATGCGGATTGAATTATTGTTGCTTTCGTGCGAGCTTCTCCAGCACCGCGAATGCTTCTTTGAGATTGGAAACGCCCTCCAGCTTGATTTTGAACCGTCCCGTCTGGAGGGTGCGCAGATTCTGCTTCGGCAGAATGCAGACCGCAAAGCCAAGCCGCTCCGCCTCCGCGATGCGCTGTGCCGCATTCGAGACGCCGCGCAGCTCGCCGCCGAGCCCCACTTCGCCGAAGGCAAGCACCGTCTCGCCGATGGGCTTGTCCATCAGCGCAGAATAGAGCGAGAGCGCCACGGCAAGATCGCCTGCGGGCTCATCGAGCCGGAAGCCGCCGACAATATTGAGATACACATCCAGCGCGCCGAAGAACAGCCCCATGCGCTTTTCGAGCACCGCCAGAAGAATATAGACGCGGTTGTAGTCAAAGCCGGTTGCCGTGCGGCGGGGCGCCGAGAGCGTGCTCTTTGCGCAGAGCGCCTGGATCTCCGCAAGGATCGGTCTGCTGCCCTCCATCATGCAGCAGACGCATGTGCCGGAGACGCCGAGCGGTCTGCCTTCAAGCAGCATCGCCGAGGGGTTTTCGACCTCCGAAAGCCCCTTGTCATTCATCTCAAAGACGCCGATCTCGTTGGTCGAGCCGAAGCGGTTTTTCACCGCACGGAGAATGCGCATGCTCTGGTAGCGGTCGCCCTCGAAAATGAGCACCGCATCCACAATATGCTCCATGACCTTCGGCCCCGCGATCGCGCCCTCCTTCGTCACATGCCCGACAAGGAAAATCGGGATCTCCTTCGCCTTTGCCGTGCGCATGAAAAGGTTGGTGCACTCGCGCACCTGCGGCACAGAGCCGCTGCCCGAGCTCAGCCCGTCGATGTGCATGGTCTGGATCGAATCGACAATGACGACATCGGGCTCTGTTTCGCTGATCGTCTCACAGACGGATTCCGCATCGGTGACTGTGAGCAGATAGAGGCTTTCGGTATCGACGCCGAGCCGCTGCGCACGGAGCTTGATCTGCCGCGCAGACTCCTCGCCGGAGACATAGAGCACAGAATGTGCCTCGCCGAGATGCTGACAGATTTGCAGCAGCAGCGTGCTTTTTCCGATGCCCGGCTCGCCGCCCAGCAGCACCGCGGAGCCCTTCACCAAGCCGCCGCCGAGCACACGGTTCAGCTCCGGGAGCCCCGTGTCATAGCGGATATCGTCATTTGTGCCGATCTCAGAGAGCTCACGGATCTGCGCGGAAAGATCTGCGCCGCCGTGCGTGCCGGTCTTGCCGCGGCCGGCGGGCACGTTGATCTCCGGGAGCGCCTCCTCGATCGTGTTCCAGGCACCGCAGCTTGTGCAGCGTCCGTTCCATTTCGGATAGACCGCGCCGCATGCGGTACACTCGTATCTGGTTTTCGCTTTTGCCATATCAGTGTGCAACCGCCATCACGATGATGCCGAGGAACATGGCAGCGATCACAGCAATGACAACAATGCGCAGCCACATCGGCTTGCTGCTGTTCGTCTGCTGCGGCTTTCTCGCATTTGCACGCTTCTGTGCGCGGTTCATGCCGTTGTTCTTCTTTGCCTTTGCCATAACAATACTCCTTCCGCAGGAAATGGATTCCATACCCTTGTATTATAACACATTCTCCTGAAAAGTGCAATGCCGTAAAAAAATATCATCCCGACTGCCTGCATCAGCAGCCGGGATGACCCTGTCCGTTTCTTATTTTTGCGCCGAATCCGTTTTTTTGTCATCGGTGTCACCCACACACCCGCCAATGAAACAAAGCAAGGAGATAAAGAGCAGTACCACAGCACCGATCCAAAGCAGGACAGTCAGAATCACCGAGTTCGGACGCTCTGCAACCGCCTTCCAGATCATCCAGCCCGCACCGACCAGCGGCGACATTGCCGTCAGCAACCCCCCTCTGAACTGTGTCGCCTTGTCCGTATAGTCTACCCATAAATTGAGTCCGTATAAAAACGGAAACAAGATGACCAGCACATGCAGGATCGGATAAGCGATCCGTGCAGCAAGCAGCAGACCGTCATGCGATTCGAGCAGGTCCTTTTCAAACACAATCTTAAGCCCGATCGTCGCGGCGACAAAAACAAGCGCGGTGATCAACGCCCCTGTTCCGTGCGTCTCTGTCGAGACCGGCTTTTCGGCAGACTTCTTCTGCGCTTCCGGAGCAGGCTGCGGGGCAGCCTGCTTCTTTGCCTCTGCGGCAGGCGCATTCCCGCCCGTCTGCTTTTTCGCAGGTGCAGCAGGCGGCGTTTTCGCTTTGGCAGGAGCTGCCTGCGGTGCAGGGGCAGTCTTCGCTTCACGCTCTGCCATATATGCTTCGAGCAGCTCCTCCACAGATCTATCAGCAGGCTTTTTCTGCTCCAGACAAGGCGTCAGCACGCTCGCATTTACGATCTCCCGGATCAGCTGCTCCTGTGTGAGTCTGTAGCCCATGATATTCTGATATTTGGCAATATACATTTCAAGATCGGCTTTGCTCTCCAGAGACACATTCTCCAGATAGACCGCGAAGCATTTGCAGTGGACCGTGGTCATTGCGTAATTCAGTTCCGTTTCGCAGTGGTCAGATTCAAGATAGTTCTTTGTCAGAAACGGAATCATGATATGGCATCTCTTCACATGCTCGGCGATAACCTTTGCCCAAGGATCGCTGTATTTGATGCCCTTATCATACCAGACACGGTACCCGTGTCTGATCAGCGCTTCAATCACCGGCTCAACCTGTTTCTTATCCTTATGAGAATAGCTGACAAAGATATACGGTTTATCGCCTTCATACACTTTCATTGCCGCACCTCCTTCGGGTGTTTGCCCCTATATTATAGCACATTCTTCCCCAAAACGCAATATACCGGCGCTGATTCTGAAATCTTAATTTACGGAGGCAAGGGCGTCCGCGAGCTGCTGCCGCGCCGCCGGAATGTCATCGCAGTAAATGCTCACAAGCTCTCTGACATCGGCGCCCTCTGCCATCTTGCGGATGTCCGCCGTGCTGCTGACAAATCCGCTGCTGCCCTGTGTCGCGATCAGGTAAATCTGCTTGCCGGCAAGGTCGCTCTGCTCCAGAAATGCCGCCGCGGGCATCGGCACCGTGCCCCACCAGATCGGGTACACAAAGATGACCGTATCATATCCCGCCGTGTCGATCGGCTCAATCGCGGGACGCGCATTTTCACGGAGCTCCTTCCCGGCGACGGAGACTGTCTCGCCGTAGCCCGAGGGGTACTTCTCTCCGGTGAGCGTGATTGCGCGGACATCGCAGTCGATCATATCCGCGATCATGTCTGCCAGCAGCTCCGTGTTGCCCGTGAGCCTGCCGTCCGCCAGCAGGAGCGAGGCGCCGGAGACTGCATCCACGCCGTCTTCAAAATCCGTGTTGCCGATGCGCGTGAAATAGACAACGAGCGGGCGGCTGCCCTGCCAGTCGATCTTCTCCCCGTGTACGGCTTCTGCGTAATCAATGCTGACTGTGCGGTAATGGCGGTTGAGATAGGGCACGAGCGCAAGCCCGACCGCCGCCGCCGCGATGCCGCCGAGCACCGTGAGCACTGCCGCACGCGCCTTTTTCTTTGCACGCATCACACCGTGCATGCCGCCGTGCAGCACAGCGAGTGTCAGCACAGCCGTCGCAAGATACCGGTGCAGGTCGCTGCTGCCGAACAGGCGCACATCCAGGAAAACAAAACGCGAGACATCCATGCTGCTGAGCATGAGTGCAAGAATTGCAAGCATGAGCAGCACCGTCACGAGATTGAAGATATGCCTTGCCGCCGTGCGCTTCCCGCCTGCAAAGAGCGAGCGGAACCAGTGCCGCTTCAGCACGGTATGCACGGTAAGGCACACGAAAAATGCAATGCCGAGGATCTCATGCGCGGTGTTGCCTGTAAAGGCGCAGAGCATCTGCACGAGCAGAATGCCGTACATGAGCACATCTGCCGCGATGCCGACGGTTTTCTTTCCGCCGTTCTTTGCCATATTGCCCCTTACCCCCGCTTTTGCAGGATCACCGATGCCGCATAGTGCAGCACATCAAATTCCTCCGGCGCGATGCGGGCAAGGAGCGCTCTGTGCGCGTTGTCCCACTCCGCAAGCTGCTGTGCGTCAAACGATGCCCCGACGCCGCGGCAGGCACGCATTCTGCCGTGCCAGCTTTCGCGGGAGAAATGCACCGGCAGGTCATATTCCTCATGCGTAAGCGTCTCAAAATCGCGGCTGACGCATTCCGGCAGAGAGATCGGCTTCCGGGTCTCGCCGCCGCCTGTCCAGCCGGGATTCATCTCCAGCACAAGGCGCTCGCTCTCCCCGGCGATTTTGTCCTCATAGGGCAGCCACGCCATATAGAGCACCGCGAGCTTCCCGCCCGGCTTCAGCATCCGCGCAAGATTCGGGAATGCACGTTCCGCGTCGAAATACCACCAGCACTGACATGCCGTGATCACATCAAACTGCCCGGCGGGATACACAGGATCCTCCGCGCCCGCAACACGGAAGTCGATCTCCATGCCCGCTGCCGCCGCAAGCTGCTTTGCCTGCGCGATCTGGTTCTCCGAGGGATCAATCCCGCACCACTTTGCGCCGCAGGCGTAAAGATTCCGCGGGAGCACGCCCGTTCCCGTTCCGACATCAAGCGCACGCTGCCCTTTGACGCAGAGCCCGCGGTCTGTGAGTTTTTTGTAAAAGAGCGGGGGATAGATGTCGCGGAATTTTGCGTAATCCGCAGAGGTTCTGCCCCAGTCAAAGGGCTTGCCGCCGTCAATGTTGTTCTGCTGCATACTGCTGCTCCTTTCTTGTATCGGCAATGTAAATGTATAGGCTGCACAATTTCGCATAGGCGGTTTTGTGCATGTATCCGAAAGTGATCGGGGGGTGTAAATATCCGGCAGTTTTGTCGTCTTTATGGGTGAAGGCGCACAGATACCGATGCAAAGCGCGCAGCACGGTTCTGCGGCGCCTCATGCACATGCAAAGCATAGGAAAGGACGGTGCTCACTATGAAAAAACAACTGATTATCCTCGCAGCAGCAGCCCTGTCGCTCACGCTGCCTGCTATGCCTGCCTCGCGCCCGGCGTTTGCAGTTCAGGCAGCCGAAGCCGCCGATCCATCCATTGAAGATCTGAACGCACAGCGCGAAACGATCCGCGCACTGCGCAGCACACTCACTGATTATCTCCGCGAAAACAGACTCTACGCGGTCATCAGCTCGGAGCCCGATGAAGAAGCAGAAGATTTGATCACGCTCACCTTCTGGCTCACCCCCGCGGAAGCCGAAACCTTCGATCGGGAGGCTGTGCAGGCGGGTGTCCGCGATGCCTGCGCGCAAAACAGCCTTGACCCCGCGCTCGTGAAGATCATCTTCGAGAATGAAACTGCCGATGCCGCTGACAGCGAAGCCCTCTGGGCGATCCGCGAAACAGCAGAAGCATACATCGCTGAAAAGGGATACGATACCGGCGTTTCGTTCGGTCATGAGGTGATCGAGCCCGGAACCGTGGTGCGGCTCCTCTTTTCCTACCCGCAGCCGCCCGCAGACGATCCGCACCGCAATGACAGGATCGCTGCCGAGATCCGGGAACTGCTTGCGGAAAAAGGGCTTGCAGATGTGATGCCGACAGGGGCGTTTTATGGGGATGATTACTCCGCTTCCGCGGAGAGCGCCGAGCCTGAGACCACAACAACCGTGACCGAGACCTCCGCAGCCGAAACGGAGACCGCCGCTTCGACCGAAACGGCATCCGGCGAAAGCACAACCTCCGAGGAATCCGCCGTCACAACCGTCACAACAACAACCGCAGCGACAACTGCCGCAGCCACAACCGCTGCCGGCACAATGACCGCAGCCCCGCCGAAAACCGGCGACCGCGCAGGCTCCGGCATGCTCGCAGCGGGCATCGCATCGCTCCTTGCGCTCGCCGCAGCAGCCTTCCGCCGCAGGGAAGAATCCGCGTAATCATAATCATATCATGTTCCGGGACCGCAGTGCAAGCCGCACTGCGGTCTTATTCATTATATCATAATTATGGAGAGATTGCACCAGCCCCCGACTGTATGATTTATCATAAACAGGATACAATATCCCATTGCACTTTTGACAGGATCATTGTAAAATGATAATATCAGAAAGAATATCCGCATGCCGCTTAGGGGAAACAATATGAAACACAAAAACAAGCTCTGCACCGCTGTGCTCGCGCTGACGCTCGCCGTCACCGGGCTCACCGCCGCCGTGCCGCAGCAGCGGGCATCCGCAGCCGCCGGCACCCGTGTCTCCGTACACGATCCGTCAATCATCAAGACGAACGGCAACTATTATGTCTTCGGCTCGCATATCGACGCCGCAAAATCAACCAATCTCCGCGACTGGACGCGCTTTTCCAACGGCTATGCGCGGACAAACAATGTCGAGTTCGGCAATCTCTCGCAGAATCTCGCAAAGGCGTTTGCCTGGGCAGGTGAGGATCTCGGCGACTGCAAGGGCGGCTTTGCCGTCTGGGCGCCGGATGTTTACTATAACCCGGACTATGTGAACGCAAACGGCACAAAGGGCGCCTATCTCATGTATTTCTGCACCTCCTCCGATTACCGCACATCGGTCATCGCCTACGCCGCCTCGCAGAATGTCGAGGGTCCCTATACCTTTGTCGATACGCTCATCTATTCCGGCTTCACCGATACCAACATCTACTGGGAAGGCACAGACAGAAGCCGCCGCTATAACAACACGAACATTCAGGAGCTGATTGACAAGGGCGAGGTCACATTCAACAACAACTGGTTCAGCAATCACTATTTCAACAATCAGCAGTATCCGAACGCCATCGACCCGACGATCTACACCGATACCGACGGCAGGATGTATATGTGCTACGGCTCCTGGTCAGGCGGCATCTTCTCGCTTGAGATTGACAAGGCAACCGGCAGATGCATCCATCCGAAGACCGGCACCACCGCCGACGGCAGAATGGTGGACAGCTATTTCGGCACGAAGATCTCCGGCGGCTGGGGCAAATCCGGCGAGGGTCCGTTCATTGAGTATAATGCCGACACCGGCTATTATTACCTCTGGGTCACCTACGGCGGGCTCTTCTCCGCCGGCGGCTATAATATGCGTGTCGCGCGCTCGAAGTCGCCGCTCGGACCGTTTGTCGATCCCGCAGGCAGAAATATGGTGCTTGAAAGCAATACGAACCTTGACAGCATCGGCCTCAAGGTCATGGGCAACTACAAATTCAGCTCGACCACGCCCGCGTATATGGCATGCGGTCACAATTCCGTGCTGCGTGACGACGACGGCGAGTGGTATCTCTTCTATCACGCAAGATTCGATGACGGCGGCGAGGGACACGAGGTCCGCGTCCATTCGATGAAGTTCAACGAAGCCGGATGGCCGGTCGTCATTCCGTTTGAATACTGTGTGAAGCCGTGGTCGGAGACCGGCTATCTCACCGAGGACATCGCCGGCACCTATGAATTCATCAATCACGGAAACGGCACCGACGGCAACATCATCAATTATCAGAATGTCACGCTGAACGCCGACGGCACCGTCTCCGGCGCCGTGACCGGCACATGGCAGCAGTCCGAGGAGACCGCTGCGGCAACGCTCCGGCTCAACAATGTCACCTATCAGGGCTATTTCGCCGCGGAATATGACGAGGCGACCGGCAAGCGCGTGATGGTCTTCACCGCAGTCGGCAGCAACAACCAGACCGTCTGGGGCGCACAGACCAAGGCGTGGTCCGGCACAGAGCGCACCGTCACCCCGATCACCTATGCGGACGGCAAATACATCACCGGGCTCACCGTGGGTGACAAATCGACCGCACGGAGCTGGTCGGTCGAGACGGCAGGCAAGGGCGTCGGCAGCACGGTCTTCGGCGACAGAGCCTTCACCTTCACGGCGATTCCCGAAGCGCTCGCAGATGCAGAGTGGATCACAACTGCATGCGATGCAAAAAAATATGCGGGCGAGGAAGCATCCTTCACCGCAGGCGATGACACAACCGTCTACGTCGCGCTCGATACCCGCGTGACCGACATTCCCGCGTGGCTCAGCGCATGGGAGAAGACCGACGGTACGCTCACGGATGACGGCGATCCGCAGGTAATCTATCAGCTTTACAAGCGTGACTTCGCAGCGGGCGAGACCGTCACGCTCGGCGCGCTGAACCAGACGAGCTGCGTCAATTACACCGTCGCTGCAGCGGCACAGAAGAAAGCGCCTGTCATCGGCGACATCAATGCGGACGGCGTCTGTGATCTGACGGATCTTGTGATGATGCACAAGTATCTGATGAAAACCGGCGACCTCACACCCGAGCAGGGCGCAGTCGCTGACATGAACACGGACGGAAAGATCAACGCAAAGGATCTGACGCTCTTAAAACGCATTCTTCTCAATACATAAACAGAAAAAGCCCCGGTACATCCACAGGAAGTACCGGGGCTCAGTTTATACTGCTTCCGAATCGACGGCAGTGCCGTCATCCGCAAGGAGCGCTGCGATATATGCACGGATCTCCGCGGTGCATGCCGCGAAATCCTGATTCTCGAACCTGCGCCCGATCTCGGCCTGCATGAGATTCTCCTCTGCGTAGTCCTCCGCATCGGCAAGGAATCTGCGGCAGAGCTCCGTGTAGCGCGGCGCCTTCTCCTGACGCTCCCGCTCCAGTGCGCGTGCCAGCCGGACACCGTCATCGACCTCAATGTAGATCGGCACAACTGCCTCCTCTCCGTAATATGCGCGGATCGGCAGATAGGATTCCAGCGTGCCGATCGCGAGATAGCTCCCCGCGCTGAGATCGGCAGCATCCTTCGCCGTGCAGTAGGTCCAGTCTCCCGCCTCCGTGTGATAGGTGCGCGATTCCAGCAGCTGCGACTTCGCACGCATCTCGCGGAGCTGCTCCACTGTGATAAAATGATATTCTCTGCCGTCCTGCTCATGTGCACGGCGCGGACGGGTCGTATACAACACAACCGGCTTCAGCGGAAGCTCCCGCAGCAGCCATTGGTAGACCGAATCCTTTCCGGACGCGCTCTTGCCCATGATATAAAACAGATGATTCAACTCTCATTCCTCCTACGGAGCATACTGCTTTTATTATACACTATTTTTCCGTAAAATGCAAGTGCGGGCGAACATGTATTTGAAAAGTCGGCCGCAGATGCCCGCCTACTTGCAATTTTCGGCATTATGTGGTATAATATATGATGTGAAAACTGTGTTATCATGAGAGGAGCGGTCTGCATGCCGAGATTTTTTGAGGATGCCTTTTCGCCCGAGCAGCCCTTCCTGCGCGGCGAGCACCTGCGACATATCGGCTTTTCGCTGCGGATGCGTCCCGGCGAGCAGCTCACTGTCTGCTCCTGCGGCACCGACTACGCCTGCGAGATCGAAGAAATCACATCCGACGAAGTGCGGCTCCGGATTCTCTCAGGCGAATCCTGCTGCGCCGAGCCGACTGTGCAGGTCACGCTCTTTCAGGCACTGCCGAAGGCGGACAAGCTCGAGCAGATCATCCAGAAATCCGTTGAGCTCGGCGTCACGGAGATCGTCCCTGTGCTGACGCGCCGCTGCATCTCGCGCATGTCCGCGGGCGAGTTTCAGAAGAAGCTCCCGCGCTATCAGAAGATCGCGCAGGCAGCCGCACAGCAGTCCGGGCGCGGGATCATCCCGCCGGTTGCGCCGCTGCATACGCTTGAACAGGCAGCAGAGCGCATGAAGGCGCTTGAGGTGCCGGTCGTGCTCTATGAGAGCGAGGGCGGCTGCTCCTTCTCGGAGATCCGCGGCGATGCAAAAAGCTACGGGCTCTGCATCGGGAGCGAGGGCGGCTTCGATCCGCAGGAAATCGCATTTTTGCAGGAAGCCGGCGTGCAGGCTGTCTGGCTCGGAAAGCGGATCCTCCGCTGCGAGACCGCACCGCTGACGGCACTTTCCGTGCTGATGTTCCGCACGGGCAATCTGAACTGAATTTATGATACAATGAAAGGAAAGGGGGCGCAGCCGATATGATCTATGTGATGACCGATATACACGGCTGCTATTCCCTGTTCCAGGATATGCTCCGCGCCATCCATTTCTCCGATGACGACGATCTCTATATTCTCGGCGACTTCATCGACCGCGGCGACGAGCCGATCCCGCTGCTCTTCGACTGCATGGACCGCATCAATGTCTATCCGCTGCTCGGCAATCACGAGGCGATCATGCTCCGCTGCATCGAGGGGCTCCCGGAGGAGGCAACCTTCGAGAATGTGGTCGATTATTACACCGACGAGGGCTTTGAGCTCTACACCGCATGGATGCAGAACGGCGGCGCGATTACGCTTGCGCAGTATCTCGATCTGCCCTATGACCGCCGCATGGATCTCCTGCACTACATGAAGGAGTTTACCCTCTTTGAAGAGCTGACCATGCCCGACGGCAGAGAGTTCATCATGACGCACAGCGGCATCGAGGACTTTGATCCCCGCCTGCCGATGGACGCCTATCCCGTCGATGCGCTCGTGAACGCAAGACCGCAGCAGACCGACCGCTTCTTCGATGACAAAATGCTGATCTTCGGCCACACCCCGACGCTGACCTATCCGCAGATGCACGGCAGAGCGGAGGTTCTGCTCACGGATACCTATATCAATCTCGACTGCGGCGCCGTCTTCAAGGAGGCGGGCGGAAGACTCTGCTGCCTGCGGCTCGATGACATGAAAGTGTTTTATGTATGAAAAAATCAGATAACGCGCACCCCGGGCGGCAGCTCGGCGTGCTGGATCTCGCGCACCGCTTCCTGCGGTCACATGTGCAGCCCGGCGATCTCTGCATCGACGCGACTGCCGGAAGGGGCTTCGATACGAAGCTGCTTTGTGAGCTGACCGGAGAGACGGGGCGCGTTCTTGCATTTGATATTCAGGAGGAGGCTGTGGAGAGCACCCGAAAGCTGCTCGCAGACAACGGTCTCACCGCAGAGGTGCATCTCGAAAGCCATGCAAATCTCGGAAATTTTGCGGAGGCGGGCACTGTCTCCTGCATTGTCTTCAATTTCGGCTGGCTCCCGCGGGGCAGCCACGAGATCTTTACGCATGCCGATTCGAGCATTGCGGCGCTGGAAGCGTCTCTCCGGCTGCTGCGGGTCGGCGGCGCACTCTCGCTCTGCGTCTATTACGGCGGCGCAAACGGCTTCACGGAGCGTGACGCGCTGCTCGACTGGCTCTCGGCGCTCGACAGCCGGTATTTCACTGTGCTGAAATGCGATTTCCCGAACCGCACAGGCTGCCCGCCCTTCGCCGTGTTCGTCACGAAAGACAGCGAACCGTCCGCCGCTGATACGCAAAGGAGTCCCGAATGAATCTGCAATGCCTCCTGCTGCTCTGGCAGGAAGAAACCGAATATGTCAATGTCACGCCGACGCTGCTGCGGTTCGTCACAAAGTTCTTCATCGTCTTTGCGGTGATCGCAATCGTCGGCATCCTGACACCGTGGATGGCGAAAAAGGTCGATGCAATGCGCGAGAAGCATGCCGCCCGCACGAAGAATCTCACAGGAGACGACCCGCGCAGCAAGGCTGTCCGCAGTATCTATGATCTCGACCCGCCGAAGGACAATGAAACACCGCCGAAGCCCGATGAAACAGGAGATGGATCATGAATCCGAAACGACGGTTCTGCGCACTGTTCACCGCATGTATCCTCTGCGGCACCGCGATGACCGCCTCCGCTGCGACCTATGACGCAGACGGCGACGGCAATATCACGATGTTCGATTACATCATCAAGAAGCGTGAGGCGCTCGAAAATCCGACCGGCACTGCCTTCGGGGAGATGCAGGTCATCGGCGACTATCTCGCCGGCTCCGGTCCCTATCCCGAGGATACCCCCGACCCCTGGCTGCTCGAAGCACCCGGCACGGCGCACAGCGGCTATGCGACATGGTATACCGGCGGCATCACGAGCGGCCGCTGTTCGCTGGCACCGATTCCGGAGGGTCTCTTCGTCTGCGCGATCAACCCCGATGACTATGCGCTCGGTCTGCTGGCGGGCGCCTATCTGCGCGTCACCGCCGAAAACGGCAATACCGTCGATGTCTATGTCACCGACACTTCCGCCGAAGCAAAGGGCAGTCTCGATCTCAATGTGAATGCCTTTGAGCAGCTTGCGCCGCGCGGCACCGGCAGGCTCAATATTTCGTGGCAGATCATCCCCTTCCCGACCTCTGAGCCGATCGGCTACCGCTTTACGGAAGACAGCTCGACCTCGTGGTTCTGCATGCAGCTCAGATACCACACGCTGCCGGTCTGGGGCGTGGAGATCCTGAAAAAGGACGGCACCTATACGCCGCTCAAACGCCGCTCCGACAATTACTTCACGGGCTCCGGCTTCGGCGCAGGCCCCTTCACCTTCCGCCTGACGGATGTGTTCGGCAATGTCATCACGGAGGAGGGCATCCCGCTCAGCCCCGGTGAGATGGTTGTCGGCAAGATGAACTTCCCCGTATGAGATAATGAAAAAAGCCCTCGGTTCATAAGTACTGCGCTTATATAGAAGTTTTTCGCCATAGTATTTCTGATATTCATTCAGAAGTACTATGGCGTTTCTATTGACAGTGCAGAGATGTTACGCTATAATTGTTACTAACATAAATCGGAAGTTATCATATTTATGCGTTGCTCAGTTAATACATATGAAGTACTGCGATTGAGTGCTCCCTGTGAGCGAGGGGAAACCACAAGGGAGGGAGAAGAACCTCGCTGCGCTCGG
>JAEEGK010005466.1_pt1 | contig 30735 bp, 13 predicted proteins | sample 8958771 | NCBI WGS metagenome assembly JAEEGK01 (sample SAMN16246547, study PRJNA631951) | gut metagenome | biome: gut microbiome; feature: rumen; material: SC-attached | host: Bos | place: Iran: Karaj | collected 2018-10
GAATCTTTCGAACATTGTAATTGTACTGGACCATCCGGATGAGTCGCGGAATATTGGGGCGGCCTGCCGCGCTATGGCGAATAATGATATAAGCGAACTCCGCATTGTGGGAAATAAGGCGGACTATGATATTGAGCATATTCACGTGCTGGCAATTCATGCGGGGCCGATTTTTGATAAGGCCAACTTTTATGATTCTATAACTGAAGCAACGAAGGACTGCGCAATCTGTGCAGGAACCACACGACGTCGCGGTAAGAAAAGGGGTAAGCTGCTGCTACCAGAAGAGTTTGCGGATATGGCAGATGAAATTACAAGTGCCAGTGACGACAAAGCTGGCGGCAAGGTTGCGGTGATTTTTGGCAACGAGCGCATAGGCCTTACAGACGAACAGCTGGACCAGTGCAACCTTGGAGTTACAATTCCTTCTTCTGATAATTTTGGTTCACTCAACCTCAGCCATGCAGTACAGATTATGAGCTATCATCTCTTCAGAAAAAATCTGCAGACTTCCCGCGAAAGCTACCGGGGCTACACACCTCTCACCCTCGAGCGCATAGACTCTACTGTTGCCTGCATAACAGACAACATGAAGAAAATAGGATTTTTCAAAATGCCGGGCCGCGAAGATATGGAAAACTTCTGGCGCAGCATTTTAAGCCGGGCCAGCCTTTCCGAGGGCGAGGCACAGTATCTGGAAAAGATTTTTAACAAGATGTCGGGACTGGCGGCAAAGAATTCAAGCCATGCTGATTAGAGATTCTTCTCTTCAATAAACTTAAGGAATTCCTGCTCTGGAATTGGTTTACTGAAGTAGAAGCCCTGTGCATAGGTAATGCCAAGACTTTCAAGATAATCGAACTGCTCTTTAGTTTCGATTCCTTCGACAACAATTTTGCGGCCGATTTTGAGCAGCATGGAAATCATGTTTTCGAGAAGAATCTTTGCATTTCTGGTGCTGTCGCTTCCATCTTCCTTAAAGCATGGCCACAAAAGACTCTTGTCGATTTTAATCATTTCAAAGTCTGCCTTGGCAATGCGCGAAAGATTTGAATAACCCGTACCAAAATCATCCATAGAGAATGAACAGCCGAACTTACTAAGCTCATCCATATTCTTCTTGAGCATGTAGCCCGAGGTAACCGCAATAGATTCCGTAATTTCGAGATTCACACAATCCGGAGAAATGTTGTACTTCATCAAAAGCGACTTCATCAGCTTCGGAAGGTTTGCATCTACAGACTGAAGGCCCGAAAGATTTACTTCGATATGATTAACCTTCTTTTTGCGAAGATTATTTTCTGACATAAAAGAAAAGACATGATTAAAAATCAGATTACTGAGTGGCATAATCATACCCTTCTTTTCTGCAAGAGGAATAAACTCTTCCGGTGAAATATAGCCTATAGAATCAGTATCACACAGGCGAACCAGAGCCTCGGCATTTGTAAACTTCTTTTCTGCCAGGCTGTAAATCGGCTGGTAATACATTTCAATCGTATTATTCTTGATTGCATCCGAAACCACATGGAGAATCTGGCGGCGGCGGATACGCTTTTCGCGGCCCTGCTCATCAATACGTCTGATAAAGCCAACAGAACCGCTGTAGGTTTCTGCATCCTCGGCAAAATCAAGAAGCTCAATAACACTGCCGTCAAAAGGAAAATCTTCCGGACAGCACAAAACATTTGCATGAGCATTAAGACGAACAGAGCGGTCCTTTAATTCCCAGGGCTGAGAAAAGCGGTCTGACAGAATATCAAGATAGGATTCGAGCTTCTGAACCTTTTTGTTGTCGATAATAAAAGCAAGAGTCATTCGGTTCATGCGGTAGCAGGAGGTTTTGAAATTCTTTTCTACATAAGCTTTGATTTCAATGAGAACCTCGGAAATAACATTGGAGCTGGCATAGTTTTCGATAATGGAAGCTTCATCAAGCTCCATGCAGATAATTGCATAATTTTTTCCGCGGCCCAGATATTCCTGCAAAACCGTCTTGAGGGCGTAATAATTGAAGGCGTGGGTTTCGCTGTCCAGATACTCAGAAGGATTTTCCAGTGACAGGAACATGAGCAGAATGATGGCACAAATTCCAACGCTGGAAATCAGGATCTTTGGCTGCAGAATCTGAATACCGCCAAAAATAATCCACAGGGCCATAGTCATAAGTACGCAGATTTTCTGCTTGCGGTGAGCCTTGTTCTTAAAGTGGCGGAGAGTCTGTAATACCGTCATGCCGGAATAAATGATAAGAACAACGTAAACGCAGTTTACCATCAGACCGTAGGAATAGATTCCGCTTTCTTCTATATAGTATTCGATTGGCGCAAAAATGATAGAGGCAAGAACAACCAGGTAAGAAAAAATAATTAAGGAAAGCTCATATTTTGAATAACGCCTCTGGTCGCGATTGAGCATATCCATGTAAAGGTAAATACAGGAAAGAGCAATATCCAGGAACAATATAAAGCCCTGATGGGTAAAACGCACAAACCAGAGGGGCACGCTGTAGTAATAAACAAGGGCAAAAACTGTTGCAAAGTCAAAAATCAGATAACAGAGAGAGCTGATCATGAGGACTGTAAAGATTTTGTTTGAAAGCAATTTGATTTTCGGACGAAGAAAATAAATTACTTCCAGAATCAACATGATTGTAAGCGAGGCTATCTGAAATTTTATATGGTTAAACAAGAATGAGTTCATTTTACCAATACTATTTTACAACGAGAAAAGCATAAACGCTAGAAAAAAATCCATAAAATTAGCCATAAAATTCTCTTGAAATCATCCTGAATCAGCGATACAGTAAAAATATGAGTGATACATTAACTACTATCGGTACTGCAGCAAGCAATGCTGCAAACGACGTTCTTTTAAGCAAAACAGATTCCTTTATCAACTGGGTTAGAAGCTTTATAACCTGGGAAAATCTTTTTAAGCTGATCGGCACCCTGCTGATTCTTTTTATAATCTGGGTTATCTTCCGTGTAATCTCCCGCGCAATCCGCAAGGTTCCGGAAACAAAATTGCCGGCTCAGAGAGCAGCAATAATCGTAAAATTTCTGCGCTATATATGTTATGTAGTGCTTGTACTTTATGTGCTCGGACTTTTTGGAATCAATCTTAAAGCCATCTGGGGAGCTGCCGGAATTGCCGGAGTTGCAATCGGTTTTGCAGCCCAGACTTCAGTCAGTAACCTGATCAGCGGCCTTTTCGTTTTGACAGAAGGTTCTATCCACGTTGGCGATACAATCATCGTTGGCGACGTAACCGGTATTGTAGATGAAGTTAAGCTGCTTTCGGTTCGCGTTCATACTTATGATAATCAGATGGTTCGTATTCCAAACTCTACAATTATTGGAAGCAATCTTACAAATAACTCTTATCACAACAAGCGCCGTCTTACCCTTAAGGTTGGCGTAGATTATTCAACTGACATGAGAAAGGCTCTTGAGACTCTGCAGAAGGCGCCTTTGCTCTGCCCTACAGTTTTGAAAGATCCTGCGCCTGCAGTATGGTTCGACGGATTTGATGCAAGCAGCATTAATCTTGTAGTTGCAGTATGGTTTAAGCCAGTAGATTTCCTGCAGACAAAAAACGATCTTTACGTTGCAATGAAGCAGGTTCTGGACGAAGCAGGCATTTCTATTCCGTTTAATCAGCTTGATGTTCATCTCGACAAATAATGAACTTCTTTGCACCTTACGACTGGGAGACAATGCTGAATCAGCATTCCCCGGTCAACTATGATATCTCCCAGTATTTTGAAATCCTTTGTCCGCCTGACGATTACCCGCCGTTTTTAGACCGCTATATACAATTGCCGGTTATGCAGCGACTGGCCGGCGTTGGCCTTCTTTGCGGAACTGACTGGACTCCTCTTTACCGTAACCGCTTTTATTATTCCCGCCTGGACCACAGCAAGGGAGTTGCCCTCATTGTCTGGCATTTTACACATGACAAAGCTCAGACCATCGCGGGGCTTTTGCACGATATTTCTACTCCGGTTTTCAGCCATGTTTCTGATTTCCGCAAGGGTGATGCACTGACCCAGACTGCAACCGAAGAACCTACAGCAAGGATTATCCGGGGAGATGCAGAACTTGGCCGCCTGCTGGCTGAAGACGGGCTTAGCGCAGAACAGGTAGAAGATTATCATATTTACCCGATTGCAGATAATGAGATTCCTCAGCTTAGTGCAGACCGCCTTGAATATATGTTTCCTTCCGGAATGGCTCTGGACGGCTCCTGGACAATGGAAGAAATCCGCCTCTGCTATAACGACCTGACAATTTTGAAAAATGAAGATGGAGCTGATGAGCTGGGATTCCGGACATTGGAGATTGCCGAACTTTACTGCGAGCACTTCTGTATGATTGGACATATTCTTCAACTCAATGAAAATAAGCTTGCCCTGCATATGCTTGGTCAGATAATGAATATGGCTGAAAAGGCAGGGGTACTCAGTGATGATGATTTTATGAGGCTGAGTGAGCGTGAGGTGATGGAAAAGCTAAACCGTCATTGTGAGGCGCAGCCGAAGCAATCCATAGCCGAAGATAAGCTCAGCCGTTATTACCGTACCTTCCGTACAATGACTAAGATTGAGCATACAAATCAACCTCTGCCAGAAAGCGACTATTTTTGCGTGAATCTTAAGGTTAAGCAGAGATATATAAGTCCGCTTGTGGTGGTTGAGTGCCCGCGAAGCGGGTGTATCGAAACCACCGTAAAATCAAAGCGTCTTTCCGAGGTCTCCGAAAAGGCCCGCCGCATCATCGACGATTTTAAGACCTTCAGCGACACTGCTTATGGTTGCGTCAAGCTCTGTTAATCACTAGAATAGAGCCATGATTGAATTAACAAGCAAACAGAGAAAGAATCTTGAAAAACTCGCACATGACCTTCAGCCGGTAGTAATTGTAGGCGGAGCAGGCGTAACAGACGGCGTTATTTCTATGGTAGACAATTCACTCGCCGCACACGAACTCATCAAAGTAAAATTCAACGAATATAAAGATGAAGCTAAAGAGCTGACTGCAGAAATCTGCGAAAAATGCGATGCGACACTCGTACGCGTAATCGGCTTTACTGCAATTCTTTTCCGCGAGGCTGAAGAGGAAGAGGACAGAAAGATTAAATTATAGATCCTGAATCAAGTTCAGGATGACGATGTTTTGGAAAACGCCCAGCGCACAAGTGCCAGTGCGTACTTCATCTGCGACTCCGGCAGGAAGATGTAATGCTTCTGTTCACCTTCTTCGCCGGCAGCCGTAAGCTGCATAACACTATTAGAAACAGAAAGAACAGCAGAAAGACTTGAGAGCGGAAGCTCTGTTGCGCCGGTTTTTGTATAAATTACTACACGCTGATTTGTAACAACAAAATCACCTTCATTATCCTTTTGAACGGTTTCCGTTGCATAAAAAATCTTCTCATTCTGATTCAACTTGAGACGCTGAAAATGTACAAGCGGAGTTTTTGAATCAGCTGAAAGCGGAAGCTTATAAAGATTCGTATCAACATAAGGATTTTCGTATTCTGTTTTTCTGCCCGCCGAACGGAAATTACGCCACAAAACTAAAGCAAGAATTACAAGGAAAAACAGGAAAGCATAAAAGGCTCTGCCAAGACTGCGGCCACTCTGACGCTTTACAGAACGCGGAACACGTTCTTCGTCTGGCTTGTCAGAAGTTTTTTCTGATTTTTGTTTTTTATCTGATGCAGGAGAAATCTTTTTTTCTTTTTTGCTTGGACGGCCCGGATTTGCCGGAGCGTCGTAAGCAGTTTCACCGCCGGAGTATTTGAACGGAAGGGAAACTCCGCCAGTATTATATGAAGGCTCGAGTAAAAGTATAAAAGCTACGATTGCAATATAAAGAACTGAACCTGCTGCCGTGATAATCAGCTTGCGCTTTTTCTTCCAGGCTGTCATAAACCACATAAGAGCAAGACCAACCGGTATAAGAACTATGCTGCAAAAACAGGCTATTGTAATGATTGAAAGGACTTTATCTCTCTGCATTCGAAATCAACTCCAAATGTATACTTTAAATTATCTGTATTCATTATAGCAGAGGGAGAACCGAAAAGCACGGATTTTTTTGCTGGAAGAAGAAGGATCCTGTCGGCAAAACGGGCGGCTAAGTTGATGTCGTGTACGGCCGCGAGAACTCCGAGATTTTTGGTGTGAGCGGTATCGCGGAGCAGCTGCATGAGGTGCGGCTCGTAAACGTAGTCGAGGTTTGCGGCCGGCTCGTCTAACAGGAGAAATTGCGGAGTTTGTGCGAGAGCTCGGGCGAGTCGGATTTTCTGGAACTCGCCACCGGAAAGTGCATGTATGTGGCGCTGTGAAAATTCTAAAAGGCCTAATTCGCCAAGCACCCCGTCCACCACTTCGTAATCCGCCGCAGCGTAATGTGCGGACCTTGTATAGGCATACCGTCCCTGAAGCACATAATCGCGTACAACAAAATCCCACTCGGAATATTCGTTCTGCTGCATGTAGGCAAGAACTTTAGCAGCATCGCGGCGGGAAAGCTTTAAGAAGTCTTTAAGCTGTTCACCACCACCAGAAACTTTTAGAGACGCTTCCTGCACGCCTGCCATTACGCTTAGCAGAGTTGACTTACCCGCTCCATTTGGACCACACAGGCAGACAAACTCACCCTGTTGTAAGGCAAAGCTAACTTCATGCAGTACTTTTTTTTCTCCAAAAGCCGCCGAGAGACTTATAATTTCAAGCTGACCGCTCATTTCCGCCTCCCAAGACAAAGTGCCAGAAAGAACGGCACCCCAAGAATCGAAGTAATAATTCCAGCCGGTAATTCACCAGGTGCAATAATAACTCGGGCAAAGGTATCTGAAAGCAGCAGTAATGCCGCACCAAAAATCATACTGAACGGAACAAGCGTGCGGGCACGAGGACCCAGAAACTTACGCACAATGTGTGGTGCAATCAGCCCTACAAAACCAATTGTACCGCCTGCACACACCGCACAGCTCACGGCAAGCGAACCGCATAAAAGCACAAGAATGCGCAGTCTGTCTACTTCAACACCAAGTGCTGCCGCAGATTTTTCGCCACCTGTAAGCAGATCCAGAGGCCCCATTATGCAGAACATCAAAACAACAGAGACCACCGCCGGAGTTGCAATAAACATCAGCTCATTCCAGCCGCGGCCATTAAAGCTTCCGAGAATCCAGGTATAAATTGAATGAAGTTCTTTGTTGCAGGTAAGCAGAAGCATCGAGCTCAAACTTGAGTACAAGGTACCAAGCGCAGTTCCGCAAAGCAGCAGCATAACTGATGAAGCCTTTCCACTTCGGCTGAAGGCAAGCGAGGTTACAAGTGCCCCTGCCCCAAGTGCACCGGCAAACGCACAAAGATTTACAGGTGAAATAAAAGAAGCAATTCCGCCGCGGCCAGTCAGTGCCATAATGCCGGGAACAATACTTGCAATAACAGCACCAAGCGTAGCGCCTGAGCTGATTCCCATAATACCCGGCTCAGCCAGCGGATTACGGAAGAACAACTGGAACACTGCCCCGCTTCCACCAAGCAGAAGGCCTGTAACAAATACAAGCAGTACACGAGGAAGCCGCAGCTGCCATAAAATGATATTTTCGAATTTATCTCCCTGTCCAAAAACTGCCGCAAAGCTCACCTTTTCTGCACCGAGCATAAGAGCTAGAATCACAGAAATAATAAGGAGAACTGATGACAGTATTTTCCAACACAGGGATTTTCTTTTCATTACTTCAACAAATCAGAAAGTTCAAGAACCACATCTGCAACACGTGGACCTGGTCTTGTGTACACATTATCATCTACAACAAAAACACGTCCACCCTTCACTGCCGGAATATCTGCCCAGCCATTGCGCAAGCTCACTGCAGAAGATTCCAGACCAGTACTTGCAGGAATAAGAATTACAGCAGGCTCGCGGGCAATAATTGTTTCCTCACTGACCATTGGATATGCATCAGATAAATCAGCAAAAATATTTTCACCGCCAGCTGCCTTAATTACATCATTTATAAACGAAGTTGAACCTGCAGACATATAAGGCGCATTCCAGACTTCCCAGTAAACCTTTATCGCTCCATCCTTCTTTGCAGCACCAGCAGCCTTCTTCAGTTTTTTCTCCATATCATCTACAACTTTTTTGGCCTCTTTTTCGTGGCCGGTGATTTTTCCAACCTCAAGAATTTCCTGTTCAACAGATGCAATCGATTCGCCTTTAGAAACATAATAGGCAATTCCATTGCTCTCTAAAGTCGAAATCAAAAAGTTGTGCATGCCTTCTGTAAGATAAACGAGATCCGGCTTGAAAGACATGATTGTTTCAATACTCAGAGTTTTTCCATCAAATCCACCGACAACAGGCTTTGCTTTTGCTTCAGCAGGAAAATCAGTAAACTCACTAACCGCAGAAACCTGGTCTCCAGCACCAATTGTAAAAAGTATTTCTGCTGCGCTTGGCGACAGAGCAATAATCGATTTTGGATATCGAGATTCAGAAGTCTTTGGCTTACGTGCATATAACGCAGAGATTAAACTGATAAATAAAAATAATGTAAAGATTCTTTTTTTATTCATTTATTTGCAGCCCCACTGAGAATAATAAGAATCAAGTTCTTTCTTAATTTCATCAGTAATGACTTTCTTATCACCGTTTGTATAAAGCGCATCAACAACATCGCTCATAGAAACAATAGCGCGTGCAGGGAAGCCATACTTTTCTGTAATTACTTCGAGAGCAGATTTCTCGCTGTCTGGAGCACGCTCTTCACGGTTAAGACTTACGATTTCACCAACAATTTTGATGCTACCCGAAGTTGTTTCGAGAGCCTTGATTTTCGGATAAACCTCTTCAATAGATTTTCCTGATGTTGTAACGTCTTCAATAATTACAACGCGGTCACCATCCTTAATCTTATAACCGAGGATTGCGCCTTTATCTGCACCGTGATCCTTCTCTTCCTTGCGGTCACAGCAGTATTTAATTTCTTTTCCATAAAGCTCGCTGTAGGCAACGGCAGTCACAACTGCAAGAGGAATACCCTTGTAAGCCGGACCAAAGAAGACATCAATATCATCACCAAAATTGTCATGAATTGCCTGAGCATAATATTTTCCAAGCTGTGCAAGCTGCCCGCCGGTCACATAACCACCCGCATTCATAAAGAAAGGCGACTGTCTTCCACTCTTAAGCGTGAACGACCCGAACTTAAGCACTTCGCAGCGCACCATAAAATCAATAAATTCTTTCTTGTAATTTTCCATGATTTATATTTTATCAAAAATGGATTATACTTCCAACCATGAGTGCAACTTTTTTATTTCCTGACAGTAAAGATTTCTCACCTGACTTAAAAGAGGTAGCACGCTATCTTGGTTATAGGAAGGTAGCTGGACCGGATGTTGATGTTTCAGCGCTGATGGAAAAAGCAGCAAAAGAGATGCAGTCTGTTATAAAGCCACAGGCGGTGTTTGAGGTATTTGATTTGTCTGTGGTTGAGTGCTCGCAAAGCGAATGCATCAAAACCACCACAGAACTAAAATTCGCCGACATCACTCTTCACTCAAAAGACCTCGGCGCAAATCTTAAAGACTGCTCAAAGGTTGCACTTGTGGCAGCAACTATCGGGCCACAGGTAGATGCATTGATTCGCCGTTACAGTTCTACAGACTCTGTTTATGCAAGCATTCTGCAGGCTACCGGTGCTATGTATATAGAAGAAGTTGTTGATTTATTAAATGCAGAAATAAAAAAAATCGCCGAAACTCAAGGACTAAAAACGCGTCCACGTTATAGTCCGGGCTACGGCGATGTTCCTCTTGATATACAGAGAGATTTTTTCCGGCTTCTGCCATGTACCAGAATCGGGCTTACACTTATGGACACCCTGATTATGGCTCCAGAGAAGTCGGTTACGGCATTTATCGGTTTATACTAAACAGCTTCTATCCAATCTATCGAAACCGTCTGTTAACTGTTTTGCAATTTCTACGAGTTTTGCTAAATCACCTTTACGTGCGCCTTCAATGTTAAGAGGCATAACAGGATCATGCAGACTCAAACGTAAAAGCATCCAGCCCTGAACGTCTTCTCCCTTAAAACTGATTCGAACACCTTCATAAGATTCCGGCATTTCATACTCAGCCTCAATGGCACGTCTCTTAAATTCAGCAAGAACACTCTGTCCATATTCCTTAAAGTTTTCTCCGGAAATCTTAAAGCGGTATTCACCTTCTTCAACAAGTGGAGGAAGCTTTTCAATAAGGCTGTCGAGTTTTTTACCCTGTGCATTTGCCTGAGCCAATGCAATTACAAGCTTTACAGCAAGGAAGGCACCGTCATCAAGGAAGTAGTTATCTTTAAGAGCTCCGTGTCCAGATGTCTCCATAGCCAATGGCGCAACTGTTCCTGCAGCATTCAATTCCTTCTGCTTGTTGATTACGTTCTTATAACCACGCATATAGCAAAGATGCTTAAGACCAAGAACATCCTGAAGGAAGTATGTAAGACGATCCGAAGTAACACTGTCTGTAATAATTGTTGAACCAGGATACTCAGGAGCAAGAATTGCAGCAATCATCGCAATAATTGAGTCACGGTTGATTTCGCTTCCATCACTCAAAACTGCAGACATGCGGTCAACATCTGTATCAAAAATCAAACCAAGATCTGCCTTATTTGCGAGCACAGCACTTCGGATTGCTTCCATTGCCTGTTTATTTTCAGGATTTGGAATATGGTTAGGGAACATTCCGTCCGGCTCAAGGAACTGGCTTCCAGTTGTATCAGCACCGAGCGGCTGGAGAATCTTATCAACAAAGAAACCAGAAGCACCGTTTCCACTGTCCACAACAATGTGAAGACCAGACAAAGGTTTATCACATTTTCCAAGATCAGCCAGACCATCAGCAATCTTATTCTTAAGATATTCAGCATAGATTGAAAGAAGATCCAGTTTTTCTACAGGTACATTGATTTTTGAAGGATTAAGGAAACCTGCAAGATTCAGGATTTCTGTAATATCTTCATGTTCAAGGCCACCATCATCATCAAAGAATTTAATACCATTTCTGTTGAACGGAAGATGGCTTGCGGTAATCATTGCAGAACCGTTGAAATTTGTCTCCGGGAAAACAATAGACATAAACATTGCCGGAGTTGTTGCCATTCCACAATCTGTAACAGTTGCGCCAGCGCTCACCATACCGTCAATAAGAGCATCTGCAAGATCCGGGCCTGTCACACGAGAATCACGGCCAACACCAAGATGAAGAGAAGTAGCATCTACATCAAGCTTCTTTGCAAGCCAGCTAACATAAGCACAACCAATCTGCTTTGCAATCTGTGGAGTAAGATTTACATTTTCTCCCTCAACTCCTTCAATTGCAACACCACGAATATCACTACCATTCTGCAGCTTCATCAAATCCATAATAATCCGTCCTAAACTTAGTTTTCTTAAATTATATTGATATTCTAATTTTATTTAAAGAATCTTTATTCTTTACCTTCCCTTTATTTCATCTGTGCAGTTTCTACAGCAGTACCATTACTTACATTATAAGCAAGAATTGGTTTATTTGTTCCATTACCAGATACATGTCCAAAAACCTTACTATTATAGGCTACACCAGTACCTTCTCTTGTATGACTAAGGCTTGTATTGTTTGAAACAGTAGTTTTTAGAACACCTGAAGTATCCTTCCATGAACATACATTGATATGATTATACTGCTTACTGTTCATATGCAAATGACTGGATGTTGGTAAAAGAGAACATTCCCAGATTCCAGTATATTTTTCTTTCTCTGTGCCACTTGTTCCAACACCATCCTTTACATCAGCAGTAGAACCAATTCCTTCCGGAATAGTCGCTAGTTTTGGTTTTACAGAACTTGAAGAATAGTAACCAATATATGGAATAGCCTTGCCATTATCACCAGATTCTGTCATTGCAATATCAAGACTGATATTTGAACCTACAATACCATAACTGTCTATTACACAAGTTGTAAAACCAGAAGTTTCTGTTGATGCTGTAATTTCAGACGTTGGGCTATATGCATAAACAAGATTACATCCTACAGGATCATATGCAGCAATATGAACACCGCCCTTTGCATCTACAGCAAGCTGTACATATTCACCAGCTCTTGAATAACTTGAATTCTTTGCAAAGACACGACTTATATTCCAGCTGCCACCAGTTCTAGCAGCCTGAGTTCCAGCATTTGAAAGAGGAGAAGAATTATATGCATACCAGAGAGTACTATGAGTTTCATCATACCAGGTAATCACAGCAATATCGCTTGTTCCATGAGAATCTACTCCGACACACGAATACTTTCCTGCATCATAGGTAGCTGTTGCATTAGAACTGTCCTTACCTGCAATAATATCCATATATACAGTGTCAGCTGCATAAGTCATTGGTCTTCCTTGATTTGCAGTATCTCTAAAATCATCAAATTCTGATTTTCTAACATAATTTCCAGTTGTAGAAAAATCTGTTGATCCAGCTTTAAAACGAAGCTGTTTATTCAATGCATCATAATATGCAAAATATATATGAGTATCAGAACCTCGAACAGAAGTTGCCAGACTAGGCGTCATATTTCTTTGTTTATTCTGTACATTTTTATTATCTACAACCTGTCCAATCTGAGAAAACCTTAATTTTGTATTGCCATTTTTTGATCCTTCCTGACTACTATAATCCGAATTTCCCCATTTTCCAGTAAAGAAACATAAGAAGTCTGTATCGTCAGCACTTGAAATATCTCCACCAGCAGCAATACCATAAGAATTACCATTAGTATCGTATGCAAAGGCTATAGAAGTATAGGCATCGTAACCAGCAAGCCAGGTATGATATGAATATTCAGGTCTATTCTCACCATTTCTAGGCATACCTGTGTCATTACCCTGATTCTTCCAATTATTATCACTTTCTCGAGTTCGGCCACCCATATTAAAGTTCAAAGGACCATCACCAAAGGCAAAGCCAATCTTGTCAGTAACAGGATTAATTTTCATAATCGGCTGGTCAATTGTACCCTTCTTTGGTGTAACTGCAGTAGAATCAAACTCCCATATATCAATAACAACATCATCTGTAAGAGAATTGTTGTTTTTGTTATTCGGCTGTTTGTTATAAGCTGCATCACTATTCTTATTGTTCAGAATAGAAACACCTTCCACAGAATATGTAAATATTCCGCTGTTTTCTGGAAGAGAAATATTTGTTACCTGGGCATTACTCTTAGCAAGATTAAAGCCATTTAATTTAATTGTGTTACCAGCCTGCTCTGGATAATGACCACGTGCTGTTCGGGCATAAATATTCGAAGCACCGTCTCCAAGACTTGTAACAAGGCTGGTAATATATGGAACCACATCCATCTGCTTAAAGTTATCACTTGATGTTTCTGATGTACTTCCATCAGGTTTAGCATCACTTGCCTGTATATAAACCTTTACATCAGTTTTAGCGACTGTCTCAATTAATGAAGTATCCCAGCTGAACTCCCAGTTAGCCTTATGACCTCTTTCATCATTGTATTCATCTGTAATAGTAAATGCCCAGCCATCAGTTAATGCATCTGAACTTGCATCGTCACTCTGAACACTAGTCCATTTACCCTCTGCATAAGATGCAACCTGTGTATAATTACTGAACGGCAATTCTGCAGATGAACCAACTCCGTCTATTTTTATTTTAATAAGGCTCAGACGAACATTATCAGAGACAGAACCCTTCATTGTAATTTTTCCAGAAACCTTTGGATCCAGATCATATTCATCATCAGAATCTGCTGAATAGATTTTTACCATATTTCCCTGTGCATTTTTCTGCTCAATATCTTTAAAATCTTCTGGCAATTCTATATGACCATTTGCCTTCTTGTTGTGATACAAACTGTTCTTTGAATCACTATCCCAGAAGAAATCAAGCATTTCTGTTTCAGGTTCATCAGAGTCTGTTTTAATTACATTAAGACGAACATTAAAGGTTACGCTCAACTGCTTAGAACCAGCGGTCTTATCCCAAATTGTATAAGTGCACCAGTTTAATCCATGAGAAAGTTCATTGAAAGCACAATTTATTTCTGCTGTATTACCTTCGATATATGACTGCTCATAGTCATCACGCTTAGTATATGCAGATTCATTAACACCCTTTACATTTAATGAAGTACGAGCTGCGGTTGCAGAAGTTCCTTTACTGTATTCAAGGTAATCATTAGCACCACTTGTATTTCCTCCAATTATTTCTGGAACAAATCTTACAGCACCATGTACTGTTGTAAAGGCTGTAGTCTCATCACCAATAATGAAGTTATCTCTGATAGCATCAAGAGGTTTTTCAGCTTTCTGATATACGTTGTTTTCATCCTTAAACCAGCGTACATTAGAAGAATAGTATTTTATCTTGTATTCACTTGCAGCAATATTTCCATCACCATTGTAATCAGTTCCTACCTTTACACTGGCAAGACGAGGAGCATTATTTTTTACAAGTGCATCGTTGAAATCTCGTTTACTATGGTTTCCAGCCTTATCAAATACTACATAACTGAGTTTAACAGCACCATCAGGTAATTGAGTACTATCAAATGTTTCTGACCAGCGGGTTTTTGTTCCGACATTAGAGATTCCTTTTTTCTGAACAACATTACCCAGAACAAAGTAAATTGGTGAATTCTCCAATGCTTTATCTGGTGCAGAATCAAGAGTAATTTCATCTCCGCTTACATCTATAATTGAATAGATTACTCCTCCAATTCTTGCAAGAGAATCTGCTTTTATATTGGCATCTGCTTCTTCAAGTTTTACAGTTGCATTAGTTATCTGAACAGCTTTATTTGCTTTCCAGTACAAATCATCAAAACTTGCAGCAGGAGTAACTTTTGTCCAGAATGAATCATAAACTTTGTTATCTTCTGCAGTAAAGTAATATACTGTTCGTAAGAAACCACTTTCATCACTTGATTCTGTTGCTACAGATTCCAAAGAGTAATTTTTACCATTCTGATTATAAATATCCGAAGAAATCTTTTCCTCTGAAGAATCAAGTTCTGCAATCGCTGGAGCATGGTTATCATTATTTACAGAAACTAAGATTTCAGTCTCATGTCTGTCTTTTTCAAGAGTAGTTGCATTTCCATCTGAAACCTTAATTTTATACTTTAATTTTTTAGCACTTGTTGCGCTGCCTACCGGAATCTTGAGACGATAACCTTTTGTTGCCTTTCCTGCATAGGTCCATCCCGATGTTACTTCTGTAGTGTCATAGGCATTAGCTACAATACTGCCAGTCTCCTGGTCTGTTACAGTTATAGAATAAATACCGTCATCATCCTCTACACTTCCTGTAAGATACCATTCGCCTTTTATCCACATTCCTTCTTTATAATTCAAGAAATTTACGGCATTTCCAGAAGCATCATATTGCTTCAGCATCAAAGGCTCACTTGAACCAATCTTTGGAGCACCTGCATTTACTTCAAGCACATAAATGTCATCTTCTGTAGAACTAATATTTCCAAGAGCATCTACAGCAAATAGTCTGACTGCAATTGTATTATTCACATCAGTACTTGGCTCAAACTCAGAATTCAAATTTATTGTTTTTGACCATGACAAGCCGTTACCAATATAAATTCCTCGTTTATCGCTGCTTATATCTCTGATATCATAATCAGCTGCATAATCGGCAAAAGTCTTTCCATTAGGGAATTCTTTTGTTTCCCAAGTTGTATCAGCAAAAGTTGTTCCATCATACTGAGGATCTATCTGCATGTACAAAGCCTTTGGTTCATTTACAAACTCTGCACTACCAGACATTCTAAGAACACCACTTACAATTGTACCAGCAGCCGGATATTCAAGAACAATACCAGGAATATCACCCTGAGGATCAAGCTTCAAAGGTAATGTTTTTACCTCACTGATATTACCAAGCTCATCTACTGCAAAGAAATTGAAATTATAGATCTCTGTATTTGTGTATTTGTTTTGAGTACCTTTAATACATGCAATACCATTTGCATTAATTTCTACAGTATCAGGATTCTCTCTGGCAATAATGTATTTTGGCATAAGATCATGGCATTCTTCGCCTGGAACATTATTATACGGTTCAAACTTATCAAAATGGATTTTCCAGCGTAATGTTGAATTACCTGTAACATCGTTCCATAAAGAGTTTGCTGCTGTTGATGCCTCTGGAATTTCGTCAGCTGCCTTTGTAATGACATAATAAAGCTTTGTACCAGCATCGCTTTCTTCTATACTTCCTTCAAGGACAAAGTCTTTATGTATCATTTCATTGTCAGAATGACTGTCTACAGTTACTAATGGAGGTGTGTTATCCACTGTAATTGAAACTTCTTTTTCTGCAACATTAATTCCATCAGAAGCTTTTACTATAAGTTTATTCTGGCCACTTGAGAGTCCTGCTACAGAAACTGGAATACTTGACTGATATACAGAACCTTTTAAGCTAAGCTCAACATATTTAGTTTCATCTGTTCCAAAGCCTGCCTTTACCCAGACAATATCGTTCTCATCCTCTACATTTACAGAAACTAGGAACTGCTTTGAATCTCCACCAAAAATCTGAGAAGAGAAATCATTCTTCCAGTCAGAACTTTCAGGGGCGGTAAGTTTACTGCTATATTTTTCACCTGTAATTCTTGGATCTGTTTTATCTATCTTTACAAATAACTTATTTGCAGAAGAAGTTGTTTTTGAATTACCAACAATCTTTCCTTTTATACGAGGAGCGTTACAAGGTTGTGATGCACCTGCTTCTGTAACCGCAAACATAATTGCCTTCTTTTTCTTATCTCCAGTAGAAGAATCATAAGTTCCATCGTCAAGAGTTAATGTAAAGCTTCCATCTGAAACAGTGATTGTTTCGTACGAAAGGCCGTCATCTTTACTATATTTAAGAATTACATCTCCATCATCATCATAAACTGAACAATAAATATTATTGCTTTCGCTTAAGAGAGGTTTTGCAGCTGACATTTCAGATACATCAAAATCTGTAAAGGTGATTACAGGAATGTCTGAAGCCTGATTAATGTAAACTGTAATTGGAGAACTAGTTTTTGTGTTCTGTGCAGAATCTGTTGCAATTACCTGGAATTCAACAGACTTCTTATCAATATCCTTAAATACAGAATTGGCTGAACTTGTATCAATATCTATACTCCAGATATCAAGTCCTGTAACACTTCCTGGATATGGTGTAAATTCTTCCTGACCATCAATCTTGTATTCAAGACTTATTGCTGCAATTGCATTATTATCACTGGCAGTTCCAGAAATTGTAAAACTTTCATTTACATCTGTTTCGCTGGTATCTGGATCAGCATCTGCTACAGCATCAATTGAAAGTGTTGGTTTTGTCTTATCAAGATCCAGTACAAGGTCAGACACATATTCATACTCATTTCCAACATTGTCTTTTATAAGGAAGATGATTGCACCTGAAGAGATTTTTCCTGTTTCAGTTCCAATTTTTGCTGATGGAATTGTAAGTGAATAATATCCATCATTTCCCTTTGTTGTAACCTTAGTTCCATCAAGGCCTTTTATTTCAACTGAAGCAATGCCAGAAGCATTAGCCGCTGTATTCTCTGGTAAATAATCCTTTGCTTCAAGTTTTATGCTCATAGCTTTATCACCATTTACAAGAACAATTCCACTTGAACTTTCTGTTTTACTACCAACCTTTAACTCTTTAATTGCAGCTGAATCAGGCATAGAAGTATCTACATAAACATCGTGTGAAGTTTCTTTTTTATTTCCAGCATTATCTAATATTCTAATGCTGATTTTGTTTTTGCCTGCCTTTGTACAGCTTATTGTTCCGCTTCCACTATATACTCCATTTGATTTTTCAATTGAAATTGGATACCAGTTAGTATCATCTGAAGAAGCTAATACCTGATATATTCCGCTTCCATTATCATCCTTTACATTGCTTAAAGAAACTTTTACATTGGAATCGCTGTACCACTTATTTGAAGAAGCATCTGTATAATCTGCAGTCTGAATTGTAACGGTTCCAGCAGGAGCTGTTTTATCAATCCATACAAAGCGTTCTTCAGTCTTTGTTTTTCCAGCGACGTCAGTTGCAGTAATTATTATTTTATGTTTTCCCGCTTTGAGCTCGTCTGCAGTAAAGGTTACACTTCCCGCATTATTAGTTAATGAAACAGTTTTTTCTGTAAATGCCGGAGTTGTATCTCCAGAAGTTACCTTAACTGAAGCAAGGTTATTTGTATCGCTTGCGGTAATTTCAATTACTGGTAATGCATTAGAAACAGCATAACCTTCTATAATCTGTCCGCCAGTTGCAGTAATTGCAGAACATTCAAGCTCCGGATCTTTTTGATCTATAAAGAAAGAAACTTTCTTTGTCAGATTATTACCAACAGAATCTTCTACATATACAAATAAGTTGTAATGACCTTCACCAAGGTCTCCTGTTCCTGTTCTGCCACTTGCTTTGAGAGTTTTTTCGAATGAATAACCGGAAGAAAGGCTTCCTGCAATATTTGCAGAAGAATCAACTACGGTCCATTCTCCCTCTGGTGACAGTGCGTTTTCTTTCCAGTCTTCAATACAATATTTTAGAGTCTTAAGTTTAGATCCCTTGTCAGAAAGATTCAGATTAAAAGTACAACTTGTGCCAGAAATCGACTTTGAACCTGAATAATCTACAGATTCAGCTGGATAAATAAAAGTAATTTCAGGTTTTTCTGTATCATTATAAATTGTGTATGTTGCAGAAGCCGGCTGACCTGAAATATCTTCTGCCAATACCTCTATAGTTACAGACTTATTATTTTCTGGAATAGAAATATCTGCAACAGAGAATGAATAAGTTGGAGCTGTACCTGTAAGAGTAATTTTTGATTTCTCTACAGCTTCACCATTAACCTTAATACTTAATCCACTTTTTACAAAGCTGTTTGTTTCTCTAATAGTACCACTGAATGTAAGCGATGATGTTGTATTGAGAAACTTTATATTCTCTTCAGAAATTGCTTCTTCACTGCCATTACCTGCCTTAATTGTTGCACTTTCAATTTCAGGATCAGTTAAGTCTACATAGAACACACGAGATGAATCTGTATATGTATTTCCCGCTAAGTCAGTCAGGATAAGACTGAGTGTATATTTTCCTTCAGGTAAATCTTTTCCGTCTCCAAGTTCTTTACTGATTACGCTTGATATTTCTACAGCACCAGCAAGATTTATTACACCAGAAGAAGCAGGAGTTGTGCTTCCTTCTTTTTTAATGCTGTAAGTTAATTCCTTAAGACCAAGACCTTCATCCTTTGATGTTACTTTGATTTCACCCAAGGCACCTCGTAAAAGTCTTTTATCCTCAGAACCAAATTTTACAGCTGTAATAGAAGGTTTTTTATTATCGATACGAACAGTAATTGTATTACTGTCTGTTATTTTTCCTGCCTTATCGGTTGCACGAACAAAATACTTGTACTCTTTAGAAGTATCTGCGGCAATTGTTGCTGCTGGAAGATTTGTTATTTTCCAGTTTGGACTTGTTGCTGAAATTCCTGTACTGGTTACCTTCTTTCCAGTTGTTGTATAAGTATTACCTGTTACCTCGAATAATTCCAGAGACTCAAGTCCCCAGGAATCCTGAGCATTTACATTGAGACTGAAAACTTCCTTGGTATCAAAACTCTTTTCAACAAATGCGACAGTCGGCTTAGAAAGGTCATAATAGAATTCTTTCGATTGTACATTACTCTTATTTCCTGCTTCATCTACAATATAAACCCATATTTTTTTCTTTCCTTCTGTCCAGGCAGCAGTTGAATATGTAAGTTTGTAATTCTGGTTAGGTGTAGAAGTAAAACTAGCAGGAGCGGTAGTAACATTTCCATCTGTAAATGCCCAGTAATAAGTTACAGGGGCCATACCATTAGGAGTTACATTTACTTTGAAAGTAAATGATGTGCCTGCATTTTCAGTTGCTGCAGGAACAGTAATATCATCTTCAGTTATAGTTTCTCGCTGATTATCAATAAAGAAAGCAACAGAATCTGTTTCTGATGCAGCTGTAGAGTTTCCATTACAATCGTAAACCTTATAGGAAATACTGTATTCACCAGAAGCATAACTTGAAGAAGGAGTATAAACTTCCCTGTAAGTATAGGTTCCGTCTGAATTTAATGTAAGAGCTGGTAAAGATGTTGAATTAGAGCTTACATCAATTTCTGAGAGGGCAGCATAATTTCCATATTCTTCTTTAGTTGTAATATTTCCTTCTGAATCCTTATATTTTACACAACGAGTGATTCTGAAAGGTTTTTCTGTTGAATCAATAATAACTTCTGGAATTACAGTTTTTGTAGCATTAGAAACTGTATTTTCTGCTGCATTTGTAAGATAACGGCTTGTAAGATCATTGATTCTTACAGTTGGAGCACTTGGAGTAATACGAATCCAAAATTCTTTTGTTGTTGTTTTTCGTGTTGCTTCTACATCACCAACCTTATCTTTTGCAGTTACAGTTATTTTATAGAAACCAGATTCAACTTCTGGAATTGTAAAGCTTTCTTCTGCTCCATTTTCATCTGGAACACACTCAAGATCTGCTTCACGAACATCTGTATTGTTTCCATCTTTATCATATTTAATATTTACTGCAAGTTTTTTACCAACAAGACCATCATCATCAAAGAATTTAAGCTTAAAGGTAGAATCGTCTGCACTTAGAGTATTGTATTCATTCTGTTTTTCTACACTAGCTCTAGTTTTTAGCTCTAATGAAAGAGGTTTTGAATCTGCCTGAGAAACAGCATAAATCAATGGAATATCTGTTGAACTATTAAGTGTATACTTCTGAGTTTTAACAGTTTCATTTCCACTTGCATCATGAGCTTTAACTTCTATGATAATATCTTTACCATCTGTAAAGTCTGCTGTATCTACTTCTACAGTTTTTGTATCAGCAGCAAACTTAATGGTCTTTTTTGGAGTACTTACATCTTTTTCATAAATATTTATTACAGGCTGATTTGTACCTGTATCTACTCCAGAACCGTTTTCTTCATCTTTTACTTTATATTCAAAAGTAAAGGTTCCGTTTACATAATTTATATCATCTGCATAAACTGGTTGAGCTTCATTTTCCTTAAAATTTCTTGCTAAAGGTCCAAGAGGCTTATTGTCATCTGAAGTTCCTGTAAATTTAAACTCAATTTCCGGCTCCTGTGCATCATACAAAATGGTTGTATCAGCATTAGGATTTGAAAATCTGAGTGTGTATTTTTTTGTTTCATCCTGATTAAATTTATCTGCAGGAATAATATACTTAAAATGGAAAAGATGTTCGTCGAGTTTATCTTTAATATATGAAAGCTGACCAACAGCTAAGTTAGCATCATCTTTTACCCCATTATCTTCTGCAACAGGAGGCACGAGGATTGTTTCTTCGCCAGTTTTGTCATCAATTAAAGTTATTGAGAATACACCATCTTCAAGGAAATTTACTGTTCCACTTACAATAACATCACTTCCTGCTTTAAATACAGCTTCATCAGAAGGGCATGATACTGTTACTGTTGGTAAGATACCACTAGTTGTAAAATAAAAACCGTATCCTTTTTTATTTGCAGGAATTACATCAACACCTTTTATATCGCAGCCTTCTACACCAATCTTATAATATTCATTTGTCTTAAACTTATTCTCTTCAATTTTACCAGCAGTAAAAGTTGCTGCAATCTGATAAGAAGTATTTATTTTTTTTGGTTCAGAACAAACTGGATATAATTTTTTTTCGTTCAACTCTTTGCCGTCTGCATCACATAAAACTGCATAAACCTTAAGAGAGCTGCTGTCTATTGCTGTACCATCAAGACCTGGTGCAACTTCAATAACAAGTGAAGAATTATTTATAAGTTTTGCTGTGTCTTTAGAAATACCATCTTTTATTTCATATTTACTTGAAACGATATATTTAGGATTATTTTCCGGATCAAGGGCAAATGCTCCTAAAGAAATTTCATTTGCTTTTAAGGTTTCAAGAGCACTGGATGTTACAGAACGTGCAGAATCATCTTCATATGTACCTGCCATCATCTGATATAAACCAGTTACCTTATATTGTTTTAAAAGGGCTGAAATTTCCTCATTATTCTTCAGATAATAAACATTTGTAGAGTTTCCCTTCTTTTCTTCTTCTGAAAGTTCCTGATCATCTAACGGATAGCGCTTTGCTCCATCATATGCAACAATTGTACAATAACGACTTTGTTCTCCATTGGTTGTTGTTGAACCATAGATTTTTGCATAGTCATTATCCTCACCATCTTTAAACTCTGCAACCTTAAGCTTAATTGTGTTTGGAACATTTGATAATGGAATATCAAGAAGTTTATTTAGTTTTTCAGCATCTGAATATACAGTTACTTCTATAAGCTCTACACCACTATCATCGGCAGCCTCTCCGTTAAGAGAAAAAACAGTACCATAAGTATCCAGAGAATCATCTTCTGCAACTGTAGACGGATGATTAAGAACAATTACCGGTGGAGTATTATCTATTTTAATCTGGCTTGTAGTAACCGAAGTGTGCTCCGCTTTATCCTTTATTGTTACAGAAACAAAATAGGAACCATCCAAAATTCCATTTTCTTCTGGTGAAACAACACATGACCAGTTTCCTGAACCAGCTGCAGGATCTGTTAAAACTGCCTTTTCGGAATAAACCGTTTTTTCATCATTCTTAATTGTTACAGTAACAGATTCAATTTCACCATCATCTGTCCAGCTTCCTTTGATAGGAAAATCACCTCTGATTATCGCAACAGAATCCGGATTAGGAGTTGTTATTTTATTCTGTGGAACCTCTGTATCTACAGAATTTCCAAGACCAATTTCACAGGAGCTAAAAAGTCCTACCACAAAAAGTGAAAATAATGCTTTTATAAAAAACTTTTTCATTTGTTACTCCCCTCTCTCCTACTTTTTCTGTGCTGTCTCTATAGTATCGTCAGTAATTACATAGCCCAATACAGGATTTGCTGTTCCGTTACCGTAGATTTTGCCGCTCATATCTGAAGCTTTAGTTCCAGTTAATGTTGAAGTAGTTGAAGATGACTCCTTTATTGTTCCGTTCTCATTTTTCCATACTCCAATATTTATAGGATTATGCTGGTTACTCTGAGTTTCTACCTTCTTTGGAGTTGGAACAACTGTAATTTCCCAGTCTCCAGTCATCAAGCCATCACTACCAGTTCCTGCATTTGTAGATGAAGTTACAGCATAAGCCATCTTAGGATGTATACAACCAGAAGAATAGTAACCGATATATGGCACTGCATTTCCAGTTGCATCCAATGCAACATCGAGTGTAAGGTAATCACCGGCAGGAGAATTTCCATCTACCAGACAAGTTGTGAAGTCTTCAGTCTTGCTTGCCTCACCATTCTTATCTGAAGGAAGCTTAGCATAAACTACATTATTATTTGCAATATCAAAGGCTGCAATATGAACGCCACCATTACCATCCACTGCAAGCTTACAATAACTTCCTGCAATTGCTGCATCTCCTGTAAATACCACTACAGGATCTGACCAGCCGTCACTAGTATCATTATCTTTTCTTACCCCATTTTCCCGGTTTGTTGTAGGACTAGTATTATAAGCATACCACATCTTATAATTTACAGAGTCGTACCATACAGCAACTACAGTATCGTTACCATTATTATTAACAACTCCAATTGATACATATTCTCCAGATTTTGCACCAGCTATATCATCTGTTGAAACTGTTTCACTACCAGTTGCAAGGATTTGTGCATATTTGCGGGCATCAGCATATGATCCCCAACCATTTTCACTGCTACAAGAATCCTGGAAATTACCAAAATTTGTTCTCCAATTTGAATTAAGCCTTCCATATCTAAATCTTATCTGAGAATAAAGAGAATCGTAGTAGGCAAGATAAACATTTGTACCGTTTGTTTTCGTACTTACTGCCAGAGATGAAGACATAAAGCGCTGTTTTGCAAAGGCTGCATTAGAATAAGTACTATCACATAATTCTTCCAGACGTAGAGCTCTAGTTCCATTGCGGCTAGCATTTCCACCGTTTTGTGCACTATCATTAGCCTCGCTTACATCCCATCGGCTTGTTATAAAGTTATATTTATCTGCCATAGTACCAGAGTCACCACCGGCCATAACGCCATAAGTGTTTCCGTCCTGGTCATATACAAAGCTTGTAGAAGTACAGAAGTCTTTAGAAGTCATCCAGGTTCGGTAAGAATTGGTTTCATCTGCCATACTTGTCCAGAATGAACCGTTTACAAAGGCAAAACCAATCTGGTCATTATTCGGATTAATCTTCATTACAGCCTGTTCAATTTTACCTTCTACAGGTTCTGCTGCCCTTGAATTAAACTGCCATACATCAAGATAAACATCATCTGTAAGATTGTTGTTGTTCTCGTTGTTTGGACACTGGTTGTAAGGCTGAGTATTATCATTTTCATTATTAATTGAAGGAACAGAATTTACTGTTAAAGCTCTCTTACCAGAAACATCATTTGCCCCTATAGTAACTTGAGTAGCTGAACCAAGATTAAAGCCCTTATAGGTTATTGTTTCACCCTTTACATCAGCATTATTCTTAGCCTTTGTTACAATATAAACCGGATAGTGTCCAAGCGCAGTTCTGCTATATACAGAAGGATTTGTCTCCTGAATAGAACTGAGGCTTGTTTGTACATCCGTAATATATGGAACAACATCTACCGTGTATGCCGAAGAATCAGAACTATTCTGTGAGTTACCACGAAGTTCATCTTTTGCATAAATACTGAATACAACTCCAGTTTTTGCAGCAAGATTAGTAAGTTTTTCTGTATCCCAGCTTAACTTCCATTGTATTTCATGGCCAGTTTCATCATCTTTAATATTGTCTACCGTCAAAGTCCAATTTTTAGCAGACATATTTGCATCAGAATCTGGTGAAAGAGAAGTCCATGAAGTTCCATTATATGTTGCAATCTTTACAAAGCCATTTTCATCAGCAGTTCCAGTACCAGTAAAGGTAAAGTTACTGATTTTAGCCCAAAGTTCGCTAACACGGATATTATCCGAAGCTGTACCACTCATTGTGATTTTTCCAGATACCTTATCATGGTCTCCACCATAAGTAGTACCTTTTAAGGTATCGGTCAACTTTGATTTAAGTTCAATATGACCATTATCACGAGAATTATTATAAAGACTGTTTTCTTTTTCATCAGTCCAGAACAATGGAGTTACAGCAACGTCTGGATCTTTCGAATCAAAATACTGTACATCCAGAGCACAATGGAATTCAACTTCCAGAGGAGTTCCTGCTGTACTGTCTTTCAAAGTATAATAGAACCAGGTTGGCTTTCCTGTTTTACTATTCTTTCCAAGAGCACTAAATGCATCAAACTCAATAATATTATCATTATCAGAATGAGCTTCTATATAAGTTTCTCCGGCTGTCTTTTGATAATAACCTGTGTCATCATCTTCATCATCAATACCATCATCAAAACCATGTCCTGTCCAGTTTGCAGGAGAAGCTGTTGTTCCTGTTGCAGGAATTCTTATAGCAGAAGTTCCATCGGTCTTTGTATGACTTACATAATATTCATAGGTTAATGCACCATTTCCACCAACCATTTCTGGAATAAACTGTATTTTGTCTTTTACCGTCATGAATGCAGAACCATTATTTGCCTCATCCTTACCATCACCAGAAACTATAAGCACATTATTTTCTGCATCTGTAAGGTTTGTTGCACGAGGTAAATATTCATTACCAATAAGACGAGGCTGAGAACCATAGTAGAAGGTCTGGCTCATTGAACCAGAAGTTACTTTAAGACCAGCAAGGCGTGGTGCGTTGTTTCCAACTATAGCATCCTCAACAATTCCTTCTTCAGAGTGATTTCCTGCGGCATCGAATACAACATAGTGAATCTCAATTTTACCATCCGGAATGTTATTACTGTTAATTGTTCCAGACCAGGTTGTTTCAATACCTATAGTAGAATAAGATTCAATCATACGGTCACCATCATCATCGATGAGCTTATCTTCTTCGTAATAACCGTAATACTTTTCATCTGTTTTATTTATTTCACTCAGTTTTCCAGGAGTTTCACTACCTTCATGATCTACAACATGACCAATTGCAAAATAAATTTTGTCATTTGCTGTATTAATATTAAGGTCATCAAGGCTCTGCTCAAGTTCAACCTCGGTACCTGATACAGATTCAATTCTGTAATAAGCACCTTTTAATTTTACAAGACCACCTTCGTGAATGTTGTCATCAGCTTCTGAAAGAGTAACCTTTGAACCATCAATTGAAGAAATTGACTTTTCCTTCCAGTAAAGGTAAGCCCATTCATCTGTTCCACCAATAAGGTCTGCATCAGCGCCTTCATAAGAAAGGGCATTTACAGCACTTGTCTTTTTAAGATATGAATCGTATACCTTTTTGTGACCTGCTAAAGTTCTCTTAAAGTAGAATACTGTTCTAAGATATCCACTTTCTCCAGAGTTCTCTTTAGCAGAAGCATGTAATGAATAGAATCCATGATCATTCTTTACTGCTTTAGGAATGTTATAATTGTTTCCTTCCTTTACGAGAGTTGGAGGATTATTATCATATCTTATAGAAACAGTTTCTGTTGCAGGCTTATTGTCTGTATCTGTAACACTGATTGTATAAGTTAATGTTGAAGCACCTGCCGAATTGCTTCCTACCTTGTATTTAAATGAATAACCTTCTGTATGTACTGTATCAAAAGATTTTGATTCTACTGAACCATTACTTACAGTTTTTACAACAGTATTCTCAACAAGTGCAGTACCACCAATAGTCAGAGAGTTAATTCCACTTGGATCTTCTACACTACCACAAAGCCACCACTCACCAGGGAGCCAGATATTCTTTTCATAATTAATTTCTTTAACAACAGTGCCTTCACCAGTTGCATTTGTTGAATACTGTCTGAGAACAAGAGGTTCACTTGAACCAATCTTAGGAGCACCAGAGTCAAGACGGATAATAAACAAGTCATCTGCTTCGGTAAGGCTTGTATTATCATTATCTACCTTATCAACTACATAGAGTCTTATGGCAATAATATTATATTCTGCCTCTGTTTTCTCAAACTCAGAATGCTTATTAAATGAATAATTCCAGGTCTGTGTACTACCTACTTTTATACCATACTTACCACTATTACCGATTGGCTCATAGTCATAACCAAGTTCTGCATATTTTTCAGAAATCTTTCCGGCAAAGTTTGGCAGAGTTTCATCAGCCCAGTTTTCATTAAATCCTGTTGTTGCATCATAAGTTGGGTCGACCTGCATAAAGATTGCCTTAATTCCATTCTGAGCAGATGCAGTTCCACTAATACGAGCAACACCACTCATAAGCGCAGCAGGGAAACTCTTATCATAACCAGCAGGACCTGGAATAGGATTTCCAGCTGTATCTTCTTTTTTGAGACCCCATGTATTACCATTTTCAGGATCTACATACCAGATTCCACTTGTTGTATTTACCCAGCCATTTACTTCATCGTCTGTTTCTGTACGCTTAACTGTAGGAATATCACCCTGAGGATCAATTCTGAATTTAAAGTATTTTGTTGCAGGATTACCATACTGATCTTCTACACGGAAGTGAAAATAATAATCGTTTACATCCCTATAAAGTTCTCCGGCATTAGCCTCTCCTGCAGCATAAACAATTACACCACTTGCATTCTTTACAACAGCAGGTGAAGTTGTTAATGCAAGAACCAGAGACTTTGGAGTAAGAGAGTGTGTTGTTGAATCATCTGATATACCATCATCAAATGAAATTGCCCACTTTCCAGTACCAATTCCTTTTACTTCGCCAGCAGTATTATTTGCAGCATTCCAGTCTGGGGTTGTTGAAGTTGTTACACTATAGTAAAGCTTTGTACCCTCATCACAACCACGAATATCACCTTTAAGATTAAATGCAATATTCAGAAGCTCATCTTCCTCATGATTTGTCATGAGAACAACTGGTGCCTCATTATCAATTCTAATTGTAAATGAATTATTCTTGTTTGGTTTTGTACCATCATCTACTTCAAGAGAAAGAGTACGGGTTCCACTTACCATTTTTTCGACATCGAATGGTTCAGTGATTGTGTAAAGGTCATACTTAATGCCGTCAAATTCTTTCTGATCAGCAGCAGCGCCTTTTGTGAAGGTACGTGTATATGCAGTATTTTCACAAGTATCACCTGTTTCGCTGCTTAATACAACTTTTGTAGAAGCTGTAAGAATAGGGTTAGCATCGTATGCATAGAACTGAAGCCAGAACTTTCTATGATCGGCATTTCCACCAACTGTAAGTCCATTTACATTTGGTTCGTATTCTGTTGCAGAAGCAGAAGTTTTAACTCCAATTTCTTTTACATCTGGAGCAGTTCTGTCTATCTTAAGATACAGACCTTCTGCACTCAAATTTGCAGCTCCATTTCCTGATGGAGCGCCTGTAAATTTAGGTCTACCAGTAATACCAGTTGTTGAAGCCTGAGTTATAAATATACCGCCTTCTGTATCCACAACCTTAAACTTCATTGCAGGCTTTGAAGAACCATTATAAGTTCCTTCACCAAAATCTGCCCATGTAAAGGTTGTATTCTTTACATTCTGCTGAGAAAGAGTTATTTCCTTCCAGTTTGCTCCATCATCTTCGCTGTAATAAAGCTCTTTTATACCATCATCATCTGTAATACGGCCCGAAATAGAATTCTCTGAAATCTTCTTTAGATTATTTGAAGCCATATCACTTAAAGTAATACCATTCAAAGTAATTACAGGGCGGTCAGAATCCTGATTGAGAGTTAGTTCTTTAATTGAATCCGTAACAATTGTTTTTGTTGAATTCAATATTTCTGAAAGCGTTAAGGCTGGCTTGCTATCATTTCCAAGTTCAATATTGCAGTTTCCAGCTTCATCATAAACTACTGTAAGAATATAAATCTTAGTATTATCTGTTACTCCAGCTGTTGTAAAGGCGCTTGTATCGAGTCTTGTATCTGAAGTCTCAGTCTTTGCAAGCTCCCAGTTAGCAGAAGGTTTATGATTTGCAGCTACCTCATCATGATAGAGAGATTCCCACTTCTTAAATCCACTTACTGTAGAATCTACATAATAGAATACATCTACAGACATAAATGAAGAACGGTTGTCATAAACTGTACCACTAAGAGCAAGTTTTCCATTTACTGCTGAAGGCACATTGATTTTCTTAACTTCTGGAGGAGTATTATCAAGTGTAATACTGTATCCAGATGTGAAAGTTTTAATATTTCCAACCTTATCTTTTGCTGTAAGAACAATTGCACCAGTCTTTATAGCAGCCTTAGGAATTGTGATTGTATAAATATTTGATTCACCACTTGTTTCTACTATAGCTGTCTCAACAGGCTTTGTAAGAGAAACCTCTTCTATTCCACTAGCCTTTGCTGTATCTCCATCAATAGCCTTAACTTTTATGGTAATATTCTGTTTTCCATCTACAAGAATATCTTTATCTGTTTCCAGATTCTGTACAGTTTCTGTACCAACTTTTATTTCAGTTATTTCTAAAGTTGCAGGCTGTTCTGTATCAATATAAACTTCCGGATTAGTAAAGGCTTCATTAACATTTCCAGCCTTATCGGTTATCTTAAGTTTTATTGTATTTTTACCTTGTTCAGTACAATAAGCACTACCTGTATATTTACCTTCTGTATCAGATGAAAGAGAAAGCTCTGTTCCATTAACTTCTACTTTCGCAATTCCTGTTCCCTTTCCATCGATTATATCAGTAACACCAGTAACAGTAACTCCTATATAATTTTTATCATACCATTTCTTTGAATTTACAGTTTTAGAAGGAGTAGCTGTAGTAATAGATGTTATTACAGGAGGCTTTGTATCAATTGTTACAGAACGCTTTTCTTCAGAAGTTTTTCCAGCTTTATCTTTTGTTGTAATTATAAACTCATGCTTTCCTTCTGTAAGCTGATATTTACCTGTAGCAGCAGTCTCTTTTGTAGTTATAAAATTGATTGTAAAGTTTTTTCCACCATTTGAACCAGCACTTGCAGTAACTGCTGATTCAGGAATTTCATTTCCATTATCTGTTACAGTTACTGATTCAATACCATTCTCATCACTTGTCTTTCCAGTAAGAGAGAATGGCTCATTATAAATATTCTTTAGAGTTGAAATCTCTGAAATAGCAGGAGCAGCCTGGTCAATCCAGAAGTTTCGTTTCTCTGTTCTGACATTTCCTAAAGCATCTTCGGCATAGATATAGAGATTCCAGTTACCTTCATAAAGAGTATCAGCAACTGTTCCTGCTGCTCCAGTTCCAATCTTATGAGACAAAGACCAGTTACCTGTTGAACCAGGCACAGCCTCTTTTCCGTTTGTACCAGTTGCGGCTGCCTTTATTGCTTCTGTTGTTGTAAGAGTGTCTTTTGTAAAGATGTAATTAAACTTACCATTCTTTAATCCACAGCCACCATCTGTATCTTTTACAGTTGCACTAAAGATAAATGTATTTCCTTAAATAGAATTATTTCCGCTAACATCGGAAGCAGGATTATCT
>JAEEGK010005467.1_pt1 | contig 30733 bp, 28 predicted proteins | sample 8958771 | NCBI WGS metagenome assembly JAEEGK01 (sample SAMN16246547, study PRJNA631951) | gut metagenome | biome: gut microbiome; feature: rumen; material: SC-attached | host: Bos | place: Iran: Karaj | collected 2018-10
CGAACGCCGCCTCATGATCTGCGATCGCCCACGCGTCCAGCGCCGTCCACGGCAAAAGCCCGAGGACGAGCGCGAGGGTCAACAGGATGGATAAGGGCTTTTTGGTGTGCATGGTGTGTACCTCCACTATGTCAAGCATGGTTTATTTCGTAACCGTGTACCGCGCGAGCAGCATTTCCTTCATCGTCAGCAGCTCCTCCCACGGGTCAACGCCCGCGTCGTAGGCAAGGCCCACGGCGTAGCGCGTCACGACCGCGAGCATCAGGTGCAGCGTCGCGGAGAAGATGACCTCCTCCGGGTAGTCGGTGCGCAGCGTCCCGTCCTGCCGTCCCTTTTCATAGGCGGCGCGGAACCGCTCATGCAGCGCGTCGATCATGCCGCCGTAGGGCTGCATCTGCCCGGCGTCGACCTTCTCCGAGCGGACGTAGATGTTGAAAAACTGGTTGAAGCGCAAAAGGTCGGCGTGGTTGCGGTACGACTCAAGAAAGCCGTCAAGGAAGAACGCGTACAGTTGCGCGGCGGTCATGCCCTCCCATTCGCCGGGGGCAAACCGCTGCCGGGCGTTTTCGATGTACTTGCTCCACACCCATGCCGCGGTTTCGATCACCAGCGCGCTCTTGCCCTTGAAGTGCCGCTGGAGCGTCCGCACAGTCAAGCCGACCTCCCTGGCAATCTCAGCAGGCTTGACCGAGTCGATGTTTCTCTGCGTGAACAGACGGTACGCCGTTTCGACGATCTTCTGATGGCTTGCCGCGTACTCGGCGGCCTGCTGTTCGGCTCTGGTCATGGCGTGATCTCCCTTCATTTGATGTCGCAATATGCGACATCAAAAATGACAGTGCTATTCTACTCCTCGGCAGGGAGCAAGACAATAGAGCTTTTTGTACAAAATATAGCGGTTTGACAGGCGTGAGCCTGTCTGTGTTCACAGCAGGCGAGAGCTGCCCCAAACGGGACAGGCTGGATAGAACGCTTCTATCGCTCGGCCACGGGCGCATCCTTCGCAGATGACGAGACCGGGCTTTACGGGCAGTCGCCGAACTATATCTTCGGCTTGTTCGAGCAGGAGATGTCCGAGCGCGCCTGACCCACTATCTGACCCAGACCGGAAAATGACGGCGTGGGACGGGTGGACGCAGTATCAACTTTTGCAATATTTTATGGACGAAACAGCGAAAACGGTCGAAAAGAGCCTCAGGCTCCGAGCGCCCGCGCGAAAAATTCCTCGCGTGGAAGGAAAGCGGGCCTGTTGAAGCGCCCAAGCGCAAAAAAACCGTCGCCGCGCCTAAGCTTGTTGCGCTTTTCCTCGCAGGTGAAGGTGAAAAGGTAGCCCGCGTCACGCAGCGCCTCCTCGCTCACGGCGTTATACTGCCCAAAGGGGTAGACAAAGGCGCGGGGCGCGCGCCCCATGGCCGCGCCGAAGCGGAAATTGAGCTTGCGAAGGTCCGAAAACAGCATGGCGCGGTATTCCTCGCGCCCTTCGCCGCGCATGGGAGCGGCGCCGCAGCGCGGGTGCAGAGAGTGAAGGCCAAAGCTGTGCGCGGCGAGGTCTGCGCGCGGGCTGCGCGACAGCTGGGCGAGCTTTTCCCAGCTCATGTAGGCGTAGGCGGGGTTAACGTCGCCGCTGGCTGAAAATTCGTCCGCGTAGGAGCCCACGACGGCAACCATCGCACACATATCGTATTTTTCGAGCAGCGGCAGCGCGTATTCGCAAAAGCTTAGCTGCCCGTCGTCAAAGCTGAGCATGACAGGCTTTTCGGGAAGCTCCGCGCCGCCGGAATAGTCCAAAAGCTGCCCGAGTGAAACGGTCTTGTAGCCGTGCGCGGCGAGATAGGCAAGGTCGCCCTCCAGTGTTTCGGGGGAAACGACGTAGTTGCCCCAGCGCGCCGCATCCTCGCTTATATGGTGATACATAATGATTGGCAGAACCGTCTCAGCTTCACTCTCCGTACTCACGGCCGAGACCGAGTGAAGCATTATAGCGGCGGCGATTATGGCGGACAGGGTTTTCATGGCGAAGCATCCTCTCTTAAGATATGTAAACCTTGAAATATAGCAGGCGCTGGGTTATAATTAATAAGATTTGGAGTGATACTATGCCGCGAATAAGCGTTATCGTTCCCGCATACAACGCGGAAAACTATATAGAAAAATGCGTTTCGTCAGTCCTTTCGCAGTCTTTTTCCGACCTGGAGCTCATCGTAATAAACGACGGCTCTAAGGACGCGACCGCCGAAATCGTCTCAGCGATGGCGGAGAAGGACGCGCGGGTGCGCCTCATAAACCAGCCAAACGCCGGAGTTTCCGCCGCGCGCAACGCAGGACTTGAAGCCGCCGCCGGCGAGCTTATCGCGTTTGTGGACGCGGACGACTGGCTGCGTCCGGACGCATACGAAACCATGATAACAGCGCTCGACGATTCCCCCGCGCAGACGGTTATGTGCAATTTCGCCGCCGTAATGCCGGACGGAACGCAGATTCCTTACGGGAACAAGATTCCCGGCGGGCTGTATTCCGAGGAGGAAACGCGCAAGCTCATAGTGGACGACCTTCTCTGCCGCCGCCTCGAGGCGCGCTTCAACGGCTTTATCTGGCTGTACCTCTTCTCGGCCAAAAGGATCCGCGAGGGAAACGTCCGTTTCAGCGGGGCGTATCTCGAGGACGAGCTCTTCCTCATTGAATATTTTGCCCGCCCGCAGAAGCTTTGCGTCACGGACGCTGAGCTGTACTGCTATTACCAAAACCCCGCCTCGGTCACGCGCCGTTACCTCAAGGATTTTGAAAAAACCTTTAAAAACTCGCTGAACATCAAGCGCGCCCTCGTTTCGGAGCGCGGCATCCCCGTCGCAAAGGACTGGGAGTATACAACGCTTTGGGCGGGGCTGCTCATTGCCGTGGGCAATGAATTCGCCCCCGGTAACCCGCGCGGCGCCTCCGAGCGCAAGCGCGAGCTGAAGCGCCTCTGCCGGGAGAGTATATTTGCCCCGGCTGCGAGGGAATATAAGCCCGAGGGAATGGGCAGAAACAAAAAAATCGTCGCCTCGCTTATCCGCATGAGGGCTTACGGCGCGCTCAGCTTGCTTTACGCGCTGAAAAACAGAAACAGGAGCTGAAAGGATGCCTACTTTAGTTAAAGAAAGCGCGATATACGCTATACTTTTCCGCATCGCCTCCGTCGCGAAAAAATCCATCGCGGGCTATATTCTCGGCGGCATAATGGCATGGTTCGGAAAAATGAGTCACACGAGCCTTTTCGGATATCTGATGGGCTCGGAGGAAAAAACGGAGAAAAAATGGAGCGAAAGCTTTTTCTGCCGACTTGCTTCGTTTTTGGCGAATCTCGTTCCGACGCTGCTGAAAAAAATCTATCTCCACTGGCAAAAGCTTTTCGACGGGAGCCTTTTTATTTCCCTCGTCCGGCTTGCGGGTTGGTTCGGCCCCGTTTTCGTGGCTCTTACGCTTTTCGCGCTGCTCTCCGTCCCGTTCAAGGCCTGGAATAACCTTTACGGGCTCCTGCTCGCCTTCGCGTCGCTCATCCTTGTATGGCTGAGAAACGTAAAGGGCGAGGGAACGGTGGACCTCGGCTCAATCGGTATGTGGCCCATTGCCTTTGCTTTCATAAGCTTTGCCTCCGCGCTTTGGTCGACGCATTTCAGTCTCAGCTTCCGCTTCGTTTTCTTCGCGCTCGCCTGCGTGCTCATCGTATGGAGCTGCGCGGCCGGAATTCGCGACGAAAAGCGCCTTCTCGCGCTGCTGCTCGTTTGCGCGGCGGGTATTATTATCTGCGGGGCTTACGGCTTTTATCAGCGCTTCGTGGAGGGAATTGAAGCCAGTTCTTCCTATACTGACCTTTCCGTGAACGCGAATATGCCCGGCCGCGTGTATTCCTTTTTCGATAACCCCAACGCCTGCGCGAGCGTGATGGTTTTCTTCTGTCCGCTCATGCTGACTATGGCGGTTTACGCGCGAGGCTTCCGCGCGAAGGCGGTTTTCGCCGCGGCCTTTCTCCTCGGCACGGGAACGCTTCTTCTCACCTTCTCGCGCGGCGCGTGGGTGGCTTTCGCCGTTGCCGTCGCGGTTGTGGTGCTCATAGCAAAGCCCCGGCTCATCCCGGTTTTTGTCGTGCTTGCCTTTGTCGCGCTCCCGCTCGTGCCGAAAAACGTCGTGGCCCGCTTCCTGACGATTTTCGGCGGCAAGGATTCCTCAATAAACAGCCGCACCTATATTTATACCGCGATGTATAAGCTTATTCGCGCTAACCCAATTTCTGGCGTCGGCCTCGGAACGACGAACCTGAAGGAGGTCATGGATAATTCCGGCTTCTACAAGGCGGCGTTCCCATTCGTCCACGCGCACAGCGTTTACCTTGAAACATGGGCGGAATCTGGCATTCTCGCCGCTGTCAGCTTCGTCCTTGCTATGCTCTGCGGCATCAAAAAAGGCGTGAAGACGGCGAAAACCGCCTCCGGCTCGCGCGTTGCGGCGGGCGCCGCGCTCGGCGCTGTGGGCGGACTTTCCGGCGCGCTCGTTTTCAGCCTTACGGACTATACGATGAGCTATCCGCGCGTTTTGATGCTCTTCTGGTTCCTTTTCGCGATAATCGTCGCCGCCGCAGGCGTTATGAAAAAAAGTAAGCTTAGGGGTTAATAACTTTGAAAAAGAGCCTTTTGATTCTGATTTTGGTTTTTTCGATAATCGCCGCTTCCGCCGCTCCGGCACAGGCTTCGGGCGCAAGCGCGGAGTCAAACGCCCACGCGGAGGCGCTGGGCTCGCTCAATCTCTTCCGAGGCACGGAAAAGGGCTTTGAGCTCGGCACGACGCCAACAAGGATGCAGGCGCTCGTTATGCTCATCCGACTTCTCGGCAAGGAGGATGAGGCGCTCGCCTATTCCGCCGCGTCGCCCTTTACGGACATCGGATGGGGCAAGGAATACGCGGCCTACGCCTACGATACGGGTCTTACCAAGGGAACGGGGGAAACGACCTTCTCCCCCAACTCCCCCGTGACATTCCTACAATACACCACATTCCTGCTGCGCGCCCTCGGCTATACGGAAGAGGCGGCGGACTACAAAAACTCGCTGCAAAACGCCGTAAAGCTCGGCATGATGGAGCAAAAAACCGCCAACAGCGTCTATTCGCTCAGCATGAATCGCGGCGACATGGCCGACCTATCCTACGCCGCGCTCACGATGAAGCTCAAGGGCGCGGAGGAAACGCTCGCGGAAAAGCTCTGCTCCGAGGGAGTGTTCTCCGCCGAAGCCGGCGCGACCGCCGCCGTTTTGGGCGATGGAGCGGGCTGGAAATATAGCTACAGCTACTACGACGATTCCACCGTCACATACTCGCAGCATAGCCTGAACGGCATAACAGCGGACGTCCTTACCGTAAATCTCAAAAATCCGCGCGTGAGCATAAAAACAGACATGGTGGGCAAAAAGCTCGGCGCGACGGCTCCCTTTAAGTCCATAGTCGAAGCCTCCGACGCTTACGCCGTCGTAAACGGCAATTTCTTCGAGGCTTATGAGGACTTCAAAATCCCCATAGGCAGCGTCATGGCGGACGGCGAGCTCCTTTACGGCTGCAGCGGCCTGAGTTCCTTCGGTTTTGCCGGAGACGGAACCGTTTACGTCGGACGTCCCTCCATTTTCACGCGCCTCAGTTCCTCCGGCGGCTCTACATGGGCCATCTACGAAATCAACACCCCCGGAGGTATGGGCGCGGAAACCTCGGTTATGTATACGCCCGCCTTCGGCGCCGGAATCACCGCAGCCTGTGACTGCAATATCGTAAAGGTCGTCGACGGCGTAATAAAGGACTATTTCCCCGTTTCGGCGGGAACTGACGTCGAGATTCCGGCGAACGGCTATCTTGTCTACATGGGCAGCGTTTTTTGCTCGTATGACTATTTCAAAACACCGGTTATCGGCGAAAGCGTGAGCTATGAGCCGTATCTGAGGGTGGCGGACGAGGAGGGTTTCTCGCTCGACGGCGTGACGGGCATCGTTTCCGGCGCGCCCCGCCTCGTTAAGGACGGCAAAATAGTCACGGAGCTTGACCCCGGATTTACCGAAGCGAGGTTCACCACCGCTGTTACCCCGAGAACCGCGATAGGCGTAGACGCGCGCGGCAGGCTCCTTATCGCAAGCATTCCCTCCGCGAGCCTCCAGCAGACGAGAGAGTTCATGCTCGCCCTCGGCTGTGTAGACGCGATTAACCTCGACGGCGGCGCGTCCACGGCCATGTACTGCGGCGGAAAATATTACCGCACGCCCGGCCGCGAGCTGACGGTTACACTGCAAATTTTTGTAAAATAGCTTTCTCCGCGCGAAAAAGCCGCGGCAGATTATGCGAGGTGATTTTATGCAATACAGGAAGGATAAAAACGGAAACGAACTGTCTCTTCTCGGCTTCGGCTGCATGAGGTTCACTAAGAAAAACGGCAAAATCGACCTCGACAAAGCGGAGAAGGAGATCCTTGCGGCCTTCGACGCCGGAGTGAACTATTACGACACGGCGTACATCTACGGCGGCAGCGAGGCCGCGATAGGCGAGATTTTCGAGCACAACGCCATGCGCGACAAAATAAAAATCGCCACGAAGCTCCCGCAGTACATGATTTCAAGCTCCGCCGCGATAGATAAATATTTTTCCGAACAGCTTACGCGCCTGCGTACCTCCTATGTGGACTATTACCTCATGCACCACCTCACTGACCTTGCCATGTGGGAAAAGCTCAAAAGCATCGGCATACTCGAATGGATAGCCGAGAAAAAGAAAAGCGGCGCCGTTCGCAACATCGGCTTTTCCTACCACGGGAACACCGACGGTTTCCTGCGGATATTGGAGGACTACGACTGGGATATCTGTCAGATACAGTATAATTATTTCGACGAAGTATCTCAGGCGGGCGTCGCGGGGCTCAGAGCCGCGGCGGAAAAGGGCGTCCCCGTGGTGATTATGGAGCCGCTTCGCGGCGGCAAGCTCGTGAATATGCTGCCCGAGAGCGCAAAAAAGGCCATGCGCGAAAGCGGGCGCGGCTGGTCCGCCGCCGAATGGGGCTTCCGCTGGCTTTACAATCAGCCGGAGGTCACGGTCGTTCTCTCGGGCATGAACTCCGTGGAAATGGTAAAGGAAAACTGCCGCGTGGCTTCCGAGGCGCAGGCGGGGCATTTCACGGAAAAGGACTTTGAAACTCTCAGGCAGGTAAACTCCAAAATACGCGAGCATGAGAAGGTCGGCTGCACGGGCTGCCGTTATTGCATGCCATGCCCGAAGGGTGTGGACATCCCCGGCGCGTTCCTTTGCTATAACGCGATGTATATCGACTCCAAGCATCAGGGGCGCATTCAGTACGCCCAGACTGCGGGGCTTACGAAGGTTCCCGCATTTGCAAGCGCCTGCGTGGGCTGCGGCAAATGCGAAAAGCATTGCCCGCAGGCTCTTCCGATAAGGGAGCTTCTCAAGGAAGCGGACAAGGCCCTGCGCCCGCTGCCCTATAAGATAGGCATAGAGATAGCGCGAAAATATATGTTCAGAAAAGCAAAAAAATAACAGCCCGTCATACCGAAAAAATACGCCGCAGACTGCCTTGAACCTTTTCAAAGCTGCCTGCGGCGTTTTTGCGTTTTTCATTTTATAGTTTAAAGCCGGTGACGACGAGCTGGGCGATGTCTCTCCCGGTATCGTCCGTAACGTCTATGTTTACCAAAACCGTCCTGCTCCCGTCCTTTTTGCAAACGGCTCTGGCAAATAGCCTGCTGCCCTTGGGCGCGCCGAGAAAATTAATGCTGACCTGCTGGGCCACCGTCGGCCTGTGAAGGTGATTTGCGAGAACGGCGAAGGCAAAGTCCGCCAGGGTGAATATGGCTCCGCCCATTATCCCGCCGTTCGCGTTTTTGTGCTTATCGCCGAGCAGAAGGCTCGCAAGCGCGTATTCGTCGCAGAGCTCGTCGAGCTCTGCGCCCGTTATCATCGCGTATTTATCGCCTTCAAAGTATTTTTTGGCTTCTTCTAAACTGTTAAACGTCCCCATATCGTATCTCCCGGGCTTTATTTCACGGGACGAGGAAGCCCGTGCCGTTTTCGGAAACGTAGACCGTGTGGCTCGTCATCCCGAAGCAAACCTCGCGCGCCTTGAGCTGCCCGGCGCGGTATTCGGCCATCGCGTCTATGAGCTTTAGCGCCGTTTCGTAGTTGTTCGGCTCTGGGTCGTGCGCGGCGTACATGGTTACGTCCCTGAAGCCCGCCAGCCGCTCGAGACTCCTGCGGAAATCGTCGAGCTCATAGTCGCCCTCGCAGAGAAAAATCGGGCGGCGGCTCACCGTGTCGCCCACGAACATGATTTTCGCCTCGCGGTCATAGAGACAGATGCTTCCGGGCGTGTGACCGGGCGTTTCGAGCACCTCAAGCGTCCTGCCGCCGAGCTCAAAGCGGTATCCCTCCGTAACGGGAACGGCCTCGGCGCCCTTGACGGAGCATTTTTCGATGTCCGCCGGGTGCATGTAATAGCGCCCGAAATCGGCGTTGCGGCCGGTGTGGTCTATGTGGTAATGCGTGTTCACAAGCTCAAGGGGCAGCGCGGTGAGCGCGCGGCACTCCGCCATTATGTCGGTTTCACCCATGCCTGTGTCGATGACGAGAGCCTTTTCCGAGCCCGCGACGAGGAAAGCCGAGCAGCCCTTGCCGGGCATAAGCTCCCATACGCCGGGGACGATGAGTTTACTGTTTTCGGTTGACATAATCTGCCTCCTTCGGTGAATTGTAATATAATGTTCCTGAGTTATATCCTTGCTACGCCGCTGCGTCTGGCGGCTTCGGCTACAGCCGCCGCGACTGAACTCCCTACGCGCGGGTCAAAGGCCTCGGGGAGGATCATATCGCGGGAAAGCCTGTCCCCGACGAGAGAAGCAATGGCGGAGGCCGCCGCGAGCTTCATTTCCTCGTTTATGTCCGAGGCGCGGACGTCCAGCGCGCCGCGGAAGATGCCGGGGAAGGCGAGGACGTTGTTTATCTGGTTGGGCAGGTCGCTCCTGCCGGTTCCGACGATGGCTGCGCCGCCGCGATAGGCTTCGTCGGGCATTATCTCCGGCGTGGGGTTGGAAAGCGAGAAGAGGATGGCGTCCTTCGCCATCGTTTTCACCATGTCGGCATTTACGATGCCCGGCGCGGAGACGCCGATGAAAACGTCCGCTCCCGGAAGAACCTCCGCGAGAGAGCCCGCGGCGTGGCCCTTGTTCGATATTTCCGCGAGCGATACCTTCGCGCTGTTGAGCCCCTCGCGGCCCGCGTAAATCGCGCCGCTGCGGTCGCAGACTATAACGTCCGCCGTGCCCGCGCCGATAAGGAGCCGCGCTATCGCCGTTCCGGCGGCTCCCGCGCCGCTGATGACGACCTTTATGTCCTTCATCGCCTTGCCGACGAGCTTGAGCGCGTTCGTCAGCGCCGCGAGGACGACGACTGCTGTACCGTGCTGATCGTCATGGAAAACGGGGATATCGCAGCGCTTTTTGAGCTTTTCCTCTATCTCGAAGCAGCGCGGCGCGGAAATATCCTCAAGATTTATGCCGCCGAAGCTGCCGGAAAGCAGCGCCACGGCGTTTACTATCTCGTCAACGTCCTTTGTCCGGAGGCAGAGCGGCACGGCGTTCACGCCGCCGAACTCATGGAACAGGACGCATTTGCCCTCCATTACCGGCATGCCGGCCTCCGGGCCGATGTCGCCGAGGCCGAGCACGGCCGTTCCGTCCGTAACGACGGCGACGGTGTTGCTGCGCCATGTAAGGTCAAAGCTTTTCGAGTAATCCTTGTTTATTTCGAGGCAGGGGGCGGCGACGCCGGGCGTGTAGGCCACGGACAAGGCCTCGCGGCTGTCCACCTTCATCTTAGGCATCACCTCAAGCTTGCCCTGCCATTCCCTGTGTTTTTCAAGGGAAAGAACTGAATAATCCATATATATTCCTCTTTTTCTGTATGCTCTTCGGATTTTTCCTGTATATACACTTATACACTAAATTGAAGAAAATCGCAAGAGGAACTAAAACGAAAAGCGTGAATATTTGAGCGCGCTTATCGGCACAAGCTCTGTTCCGGGGTAATAGTGCGCGAGAATTTCGGCGCAGTCCGCGCCCTGCCGCGCCATGACCTTCGCTCCGTACTGGCTCATGCCGACGCCGTGGCCGTAGCCCGTGCAGAAAAAGTCCATGCCGCCGTCGTCGCCGGTCTCCCAGCTCATTTTAGCCGAGCGCAGGGAGAATATTTTTCTCAGCTCGGCGCCGCTTACATCCCTTCCACAGAGCTTAGCCCTGATTATTCGCCCGGACTCGGAGCGGACAGCGTCGGTTATGAGCGCGCCGCCCGACGCGGGGATAGAGGCGGAAGCATCCCAACGGCTGATGGTGTCGCTCACCTCCTCGCGCGTGAAGTGAACCGAGGACGCGAAATTCGGGACCTCGGCCTCGGTCTCCGGGCTCGAAACCGAGCGCAGATAGGGCATTACGGCGCGGAATACGTTTTCGCTGTCCTCGGTGAAGGCGTCGGAGGAGGAATGGAAGGCCGCTAAGATGGCTTCGCCGCCGAAGCTCAGACAGAGAGACTCCGTATCCGCGACGGCGTCCTTGACCCTTGTGTAAAGCGTATCGAACGCGCCGCCCCATTTTTCGCGCAGCGCCTCCTCGCTGAGCCATGCCTCGCAGCAGGAGGGGTCAGAGCAGATGCAGCCGCCGTGAACGCCGGAGGAAATACGGTACAGCGTATAGCTGCGCGCGGCGACTGCCTGCGCCTTGAGCGCTTCTGCCTCGAATGACGCGGGCATCTCCGCTGCGACCACGCCGACTATGTACTCTTCGAGCGGGATGGAAACGCACTTATCCCCGTCCAGAAGCTGTATGAGCCGTTCGGGAACGGAAGGGGCCTCCGCAAACGGCTCTGCGGATACCGGGGGCTCGGGTGTCGCCGCGGAAAACTCACCGCCTGCCGAAAACGCCCCCTTTCCGGCAAAGCCGAGGGAGGCTGCGGGAACGGAGAGCGCAGCTAAAAACGAAATGAGCAAGGTCCTTGCCATGTTTTTCAAAATGCACACTTCCTTTTTTCAAATTAGGTGCTATAATATAAATTGTGTTATTATTTATACGCGGCGGGCTTGTCTAAAAAAGCCTATTCGCCGCAGGAGGCATATATGAAGAAATTTTCCGTGTTTTTTACGCTCCTTACGATCGCGCTCGGCGCGGCGGGCGCCGTCTTGCATAAATTCCAGATGCTTACAGCGATAGAAACGCAGACGGGTCTGCCTGTTGTAAACGCCCCGATAAGCATTTTTACGGCGGCGTTCTCCCTTCTCGCGGTGGTGCTCTTTATCTTGCTGTCGCAGCTTTTGAAGCACAAGGACGTCGAGCCCGTTTATGACGAGGCGCTGGATCCCGGAAACATTATCCCGACGATAATCTCCTTCCTCATGATAGGCGTTGCCGGCTTTGGTGCGTATAAATGCTATACGATGGGCATAGGCGTCCGCTGTACGGAGATAGCCGTTTGGATTCTCGCGGGAATGGCTATGCTTGCCGGAATTGCGTTTTTCGTCATGTCGCTTTTCTCATTTTTGCGGCGCAGCGGCGCGGAAACCATGCTTTGCTCTGTGGTTATCATCCTTTTTGTGTGCTACTGGCTCGTCCTTGCTTATAAGGAAAACTCCGCCGACCCGGTTATGATAAAGTTTATTTACGAGTTCCTCGGGCTATGCGCGGCGGCTCTCGCGACGTATTACATGGCGGGTTATGCCTTCGGTTCCTCTCGCCCGAGAACGACGGTCGCCGTCTCCGCCATCGCCGTTTATTTCTGCGCCATGAGCATTCCCACGGCGTCCTGCGAGGCGTTCAGATATTTCTACATCTTTATACTCGTTCAGATATGCCTTTCAATGTTCCTTCTTATCTGGAACCTCAGACCGGCTGAAAAAATCAAGGCCGATAAGGAGACTGAGGGGAACGAAGAGAAAATCGAGGAAGCAGAGAAAAATTACGAAGAAGGGCCTGACGGCGACGAGCTTCCCGAATGAGCGTTTTACCGCAGGGCAAGACCGAAGGAGCATGGGCTTTACCCGGCGGCAATAATAGACTACGGCAAAGGAAAATGAATATGCGTTTTGATTATAGTTTATCGTACTTTGAGTGCCAGAGCTGCACGAGCAGAATCCACTGCAAGGACTGCGTAAAGAAGCTCTATTCCGCGCTTGAGCGCTTCAAGCTCGCGCCAATCGAGGCTGATATTGAAAAATCCAGCCTGTCTGTCGATATGGACGAGGATATGGAGGATGATGTTATCGACGCCCTCGAAAACGTCGGCTTTTTTGCGGAATAACGGATGCTTTCGGATTTTGCCCCTCGCGGAAACGCGAGGGGCGATTTTTTATTATGCAGGGGGATATGGTTGATGCTTGTGCTTTCCGCCCCAAAAAAATATTTTTCAAATTACTATTGACAAAAGGGATAATTAGTTGTATGGTTAGTTACACAAGTAATGAACCAATGAACGGAGGACCGGCTGTGAAAGAATTACTTGACGAAGGCAAGTCCATATATATCCAGATTCAGGAAATGATCGAGACGGACATCCTTCGCGGCGTTCTGCGGGAGGACGAACGCATACCGAGCACGAATGAGCTCGCTAAGCTCTATATCATAAACCCCGCGACGGCGGCGAAGGGCGTAAACCTTCTGGTAGACTCAGGCATATTATTCAAAAAACGCGGAATAGGGATGTTCGTGGCGCCGGGCGCCGCGGAAAAGATACGCACGCAAAGGAAGAAAGCTTTTATGGAAGAGAAAATATCGGAGCTTTTAAACGAAGCGAAAAGTCTTGGAATCAGCAAGGAAGAATTGATCGACATGATCCGAAACGGAGGAACGAAACAATGAGTAAACTTGTTTGCAAGGGCGTAAGCAAAAAGTATAAGGATAAGCTGGCCGTAAAAAACGTAGATCTGACGCTTGAATCCGGCAAGATATACGGCCTCATCGGGCGCAACGGCGCGGGAAAATCCACGCTTCTCTCGCTTATGAGCGCGCAGGCTCCGCTTACTGCGGGCAGCGTCGAGATAGATGGGGAACCGGTTTGGGAAAACCAAAAGAGCCTCAACCGCATCTGCTTTTCACGTGAGCTGAACGTCAGCGGAAATAACGGCATCGCGGGCATGAAGATAAAGGATTACCTCAAAATGGCGGCGCTCTATTATCCGGCCTGGGATGCAGAGCTCGCCGCGCGCCTCGTCGACGCCTTTGAAATAGACATCAAAAAACAGATAATGAAGGCAAACAAGGGCATGCTCTCCGCCGTTACGATAACGATTGCTCTGGCGAGCAAGGCGGAGTTCACCTTCCTCGACGAGCCCGTCGCGGGCCTCGACGTTATCGCGAGAGAATACTTCTATAAGGAGCTCCTGAGCGAATTTTCCGAAAGCGGACGCTGCTTCGTCATTTCCACGCATATCATCGAAGAGGCTGCAAACGTCTTTGAGGACGTAATAATCCTCAGAAACGGCGAAATAATCGCAAACGAAAACACGCAGGAGCTTATAGACCGCTGCAAATACGTTTCCGGCCTCGAGGAAGCCGTGAACAAGGCAACGAGCGGCGTCGAGACGCACCACGCGGAAATGATAGGCAGGGCAAAGACCGTCGCGGCGATACTCAGGGGCGGGGAGCACATCGAGGAAAACGAAGATGTCACGGTGAAGCCGATGAGCCTCCAGAACATATTCGTTGCCCTATGCGGAGAGGAAGTACAGCAATGAAGCTTAAAATGTGGCTTTGGGTATCCTTCAAAAATCTCGTTTGGGTTCTTGCGATAAGCGTTTTTTATTCGCTTATGATGAGTACGGAGGAACACCCGATACTTTCAAGACTTGAATTAATGCCCTATTATCTTACGATTGGCGGCTGGATGATACTTTGTGTTCTCAGCGGAGTGAGCCTCTTTTATTATATTCCGCTCAGCGTATCGCTCGGCAGCACGAGAAAAGCCTGTTTCTTTGGCTTGCAGATGATAAAGATTATCCCCTGCGTCATCATCACCGCCCTGTGTTTGGCAATAGCTTGCTTTATAAAAAGCGACGTTACCGCCGGAGTCCTGAAGCTCTTGCCGGTGATATTCATGGTCCTCTTATCGGGCGGTTCCATCGGGGCGATAATAAGCTGCGTCAAGCTCAGGTTCGGTAAGGCAGGCGCGATAATCATGGTTGCGCTTTTTGCGATTATCGGCGGCGTGAACGGCTTCTTCTTGGCGTCGAACGGTAAGTTCAATTTCGCGAAGCTTAATATGGACGGCGACAGCACGCTTACGCTCATAGTCGGGCTCGTAACTCTCGTGCTATTCGCGGGCTCCGTTATAACGCAGTATTTGTCGCTGAAAAAATACGAAGTCAAGCTTATCTGACGGGAGGGCTCCTGTATGCTTAAACAGATTAAAAATGAATTCGTTTCCTGCGGAAAACCGCGCTTAATGATTGTTTTCTTCGTGATAGGACTGTATTTAGTGGGCCTAATCATGGTAAATATTATAATGAGGGTAGACAGTGACCCCGGCGAGTATTTTCCTCTCGCTACGCTTATGGCGGTGATGGCCTACGCCATGGGTACGGCGTTTTTCGACGGTATTTCCTTCGTGCATGATTATCAGCTCGCGATTATTATGGGCTGCACGCGCCGCACGAAGCTCATTAGCCACATCGTTGCCTGCCTTATTAAGTCCGCCGCCGCGCTGCTCGTCATTATAGGGCTCGGCGCGGGGGAGCACGCTTTGTATATGAGTTTTTTTGCCTCCTACGGCATATCTCCCGAACCCGTGCAGTTTTTGAAGCTCGGTTTCTTCCTGCTGTTTCTTATCGTTCCGCAGCCAATCGCGCTCTTTATCGCGGGCGTAAGCTGCCGCTTCAGCAAAAAAGGATATATGGTGCTTTATTTCGTTTTCCTCTTCTTCTGTCTCTTCGGAACGCGCATAGTGCGGTATATAGTGAATAACGCCGAGGGCTCCACGCGCTGGCTTGTGAGCTTGGTGAAGGCGGTTCCGCTTGCCGGATGGATGGGCTTGGGCGCGGCTGTGCTCGTACTGATTGCGGTTCTCGGGACGAGGTGGCTCTATAAGTGCAACGCGGTTCTCGGCTGGAGCTGAATAACTGCTCATGGGATTATTTGAACCGGAAAATGCGGGAAACGGTACAAAACACCGTTTCCCGCCGCTATTTTGAGGCAAAATGAAAGTGCGGAGAAAAAAAGTTTCATTTTCTCCGAATTATTTAGCAAATTAGTCTTGTAAATTGAAGCACATCGTGTTATGATACCACCACACTCAGTATTAAACCTATTTGAAATGAGGGATATTCAATTATGGCTATAAAGAGCGCATATCTTGCAAAAATCTATGAGGGCCTTGCTGCCCGCAACGCTGAGCAGAAGGAGTTCCTTCAGGCGGTTGAAGAGGTTCTCGAAAGCCTCGAGCCCGTTATCGAAGCTCGTCCCGAGCTTGAGAAGAACGGCGTTATCGAGCGCATCGTAGAGCCGGAGCGCATGATTCTCTTCCGCGTTCCCTGGGTTGACGATAACGGCAAGGTTCAGGTAAACCGCGGCTACCGCGTCCAGTTCAACAGCGCGATCGGCCCCTATAAGGGCGGCATCCGCTTCCATCCCAGCGTAAACCTTTCTATCATCAAGTTCCTCGGCTTTGAGCAGATTTTCAAGAACAGCCTTACCGGCCTCCCCATGGGCGGCGGCAAGGGCGGCTCCGACTTTGACCCCCACGGCAAGTCTGACGGAGAGATTATGCGCTTCTGCCAGAGCTTCATGACCGAGCTTTCCCGCCATATCGGCGCTGACCTCGACGTTCCTGCCGGAGATATCGGCGTAGGCGGCCGCGAGATCGGCTTCATGTTCGGCCAGTATAAGCGCCTTCGCAACGAATTTACCGGCGTCCTCACCGGCAAGGGCATCCCCTACGGCGGTTCTCTCGCCCGTACTGAGGCCACCGGCTACGGCCTCTGCTACTTCACCGACGAGATGCTCAAGGCCGCAGGCAAGAGCTTCAAGGGCGCGACCGTCGTCGTTTCCGGTTCCGGCAACGTCGCCACCTACGCCAACCAGAAGGCCACTCAGCTCGGCGCAAAGGTCGTCGCAATGAGCGATTCAAACGGCTACATCGTCGATGAAAACGGCATCGACTATAAAATCATCAAGGAAATCAAGGAAGTCAAGCGCGCAAGAATCAAGACTTATCTTGACTATGTCCCCAGCGCCAAGTACGTTGAGGGCAGCAAGGGCATCTGGACCGTAAAGTGCGATATCGCCCTTCCCTGCGCCACTCAGAACGAGCTTGACCTCGACGGCGCGAAGGCTCTCGTAGCCAACGGCTGCATCGCCGTAGCAGAGGGCGCGAACATGCCCTCCACTCCCGAGGCCGTCGCTTACATCCAGCAGAACAAGCTCCTCTTTGCCCCCGCGAAGGCTTCCAACGCCGGCGGTGTCGCCACTTCCGGTCTCGAAATGAGCCAGAACTCCCTGCGCCTGTCCTGGACCTTCGAGGAGGTCGATGAGCGCCTCAAGAACATCATGAAGAACATCTATGCCAACGCCGCTGCCGCCGCCGAGAAGTACGGCTGCGCCGGCAACCTCGTAGCCGGCGCGAATATCGCAGGCTTCACCAAGGTAGCCGACGCCATGCTCGCTCAGGGCATTGTGTGATCGGTTGAAAAGCAGAGCATAATAAATCAAGGCCGAGACGGAAAAGTATCCGCCTCGGCCTCTTTTTTATATAATCCTTATGCTTCGGCGGGGCCGATGCGGCATAATTCCACGCGCCAGCCAATACAATAAAAATGGTACTAATAACCAATTATCGGATACTAGTACAAGGACACAATTTGACTGGAGGTGAGGATATGCATAGCAGGGTGGAGGAGCTGCGATGCCGTGAGGTCATAAACGTATGCAACGGGCACAGAATGGGTTACGTCGAGGACGTAGTCGTGGATATTCTCGACGGCAAAGTTCTTGCGCTCGTCATACCCGGGGAGTGCCGCTGGCTCGGAATGCTCGCGCGCGGCGACGATTATATCATCCCGTGGGAAAAAATAAAGCGTATAGGAGATGATATAATCCTCGTCGAGGTTTCCGGCGAATACAAACGCGAAAAACATAAACGCCGCTTGTGGTGCTGAACACAAGCGGCATATTTATGATGCATATTGTTATCTTTCCTCTCGGAAATACGACAGACCGAGGCTTGCCGGAGGCTGGTTCTCGCGCTTTTTGCGGAAGCTTACAAAGACGAGGACAACTATGGTGACAATGTACGGCACCATCTGGATAAGCTGCGTCGCGTAATTCGGCAGCGTGATGCCGAGGATCGTGGGCAGATAATTGTACAGCCAGTAGAAGAAACCGAAAAGGTATGCGCCCCAGATGATGTTCAGCGGCTTCCACGTTGCGAATATTACGAGCGCGACGGCGAGCCAGCCGAGCGCTTCAATGGAGTTGGCGGTAGACCATGTTCCGTAGCCGTAATCGAGGACGTAGTATACCCCACCCAGGCCGGTGATGCCTGCGCCGAGGCAGGTCGCGAGGTATTTATATTTTTCGACGTTTATGCCCGCGGCGTCCGCCGTTGCCGGGTTTTCGCCCACGGCGCGGAGGTTCAGGCCGGTTTTCGAGCGATAGAGAAATTTGTGGATTATAACCGCGCAGACTATCGCCGCGTAAATCATAAAGCCGTAGGAGAAGAAAATGTCGCCAAAGGCGCCGAGCTCGCTGAGGAAAGGAATCTTTGCCGTGAAGATGGAGTTGGCGAAAACGGCCTTGACGGAGGTGCCGCCGCCGAGAACGCGGACGCCGAAGAAATTGGCGACGCCCATTCCGAAGATGGTGATGGCAAGACCCGTGACGTTCTGGTTCGCGCGCAGGGAAATGGTGAGGAAGCTGTAAATGAGGCCGCCGAGCGCCGCCGCCGCGAAAGCGCATAGGAGCGCGATCAGTATACACAGGGCAAAGTTCGGCGTGACGACGGAGTTTTCGTAATAATACGCCCCGGCAAAGCCCGCGAAGCCTCCGAGAAACATTATTCCGGGAACGCCGAGATTAAGGTTTCCGGCCTTTTCGGTGATTATCTCGCCGAGCGAGGCGAACATTATTACCGTTCCGAACCAGATAGAGCGGTTTATCCACGCAATCAGAGTGGCCATTTAGTTCGCCTCCTTTGCTGCTTTAGATCTGAAAATGAGCCTGTAATTGATAAAAAATTCGCTGCCGAGGATGAAGAAGAGGATGATGCCCGTGATTATTGAGGCAGCATAGTCGTTCAGCGTAGTGTAGGCGGAGGCTATCTGCGCGGCGCCGTTTTCGAGGAAAATGAGCACAAAGGAAATGAGCGCCATGTAGAAGGTGTTGAATTTTGCCAGCCATGCGACGATTATCGCCGTGAAGCCGTAGCCGCCCGAGGTCGCTGTCGAGATGGTCTGGTCGCGCCCGGCGACGGTGATAAAGCCGCAGATGCCGCAGATAGCGCCGGAAATAATCATCGTGCGGATGATGACCTTTTTCACATTTATTCCGGCATATTTCGCTGTGTTCTGCGATTCGCCTACGACGGCTATCTCGTAGCCGTGCTTGGAATATTTAAGGTAAATGAACATCAAAACGGTGAAGGCGAGGATTATTATGATGTTCAGCGAGAAGCGGTAGCCGAAAAGCTCCGGGAACCAGCCCGCCTTGGTGGCGACGTTAATCGTTCCCATAGAGGATTTGCTTCCGCGCCAGAGGTTCGTGAAGCAGAGAACGAGATTGATGGCGACATAGTTCATCATGAGGGTGAAAAGCGTCTCGTTCGTGTTCCATTTCGCCTTGAAAAGCGCCGGAATGAGGCCCCAAAGCGCGCCCGCCGCCATGCTTGCGATTATCATCGTGAGGAACAGGAGCCATGTCGGAAAATCGGCGCAGTAAATCATGACTATCGCTGTGGCGAGGCCGCCCATGAGTACCTGCCCCTCGGCGCCGATGTTCCAAAAACGCATTTTGAACGCGGGCGCGAGTGCGATGCCGATTCCGAGGAGGAAGGTCGTGTCGCGGAGGGTGCATATAAACTTATAAACGGACTTGAAGGAGCCCTTGAACATAACGCTGTAAACCTGAACGGGGTTGAGGTCAGTCACGAAATAAATAAATATCGCGTTAACGATAAGCGCGCAGACGACCGAAATCACCCTTATCGACCACGAGCGCCAAAGCGGGAGCGCGTCGCGCCGGGCTATTCTTAAAAGCGGCTCCGAGCTTGAATGCCGGACGGAAACGGAGGGATTATTCATTTTCAGAGCCTCCGTTTCTGAGATTTGTCATCATCATGCCAATTTGCTCCTTGGTAACGCTTCTTGCGTCCACTATGCCGTTTTGCTTGCCCGCGCAGAGGACGAGAATACGGTCGCACAGTTCAAGAAGAACGTCTAGATCTTCGCCGACGTAGATAACGGCGACGCCGCGCTTCTTCTGCTCGTTCAGCAGGTGGTAAATCGTGTAGGACGTGTTTATATCGAGTCCGCGGACGGCGTAAGCTGTCATCAGAACGGAGGGGGCGGAGGCAATTTCGCGCCCGACGAGCACCTTCTGCACATTTCCGCCGGAAAGCCGTCTGACGGGGGTGTTGATGCCCGGCGTGTTTACCTCGAGCTCAGCCATGATTTGCTCGGCAAGCTTTCTCGGCTCCTTCTGATGGAGAAAGAAGGAATGGCCCTCATTGTAGCTTTTCAGCATTACGTTTCCCGTCATGCCCATGGAGCCGACAAGACCCATGCCGAGTCTGTCCTCCGGGACGAAGGAGAGGGATATGCCGTAAGATTGGATGTCCTTAGGACTCTTTCCCACAAGCTGGCGAGGACTCGTTTCATCGTTGGGCGGGAAAAATTCTATGCTGCTGCCTGGGGCTACGTTCTGAAGCCCGGCAATGGATTCAAGCAGTTCCTTCTGTCCGCAGCCGGAAATGCCGGCAATGCCGAGAATTTCACCGGAATATGCCTCAAATGAGACGTTATCGAGGACCTTGACGCCCTCCCTGTCGCGGCAGGAGAGATTTTTTATTTTGAGGCGGATGTGCGGGTTCTCCGGCTCGGGACGCTCGATATTGAGCGACACCTTCTGCCCGACCATCATTTCCGTGAGCATGAGCTCATTTGCGTCCTTGGTTTCCACCGTGCCGATATATTCGCCCTTGCGGAGAATGGAGACGCGGTCAGACACGGAGAGAACCTCGTGGAGCTTGTGCGTGATAATGATGATGGATTTGCCGTCCGCCTTCATGTTGCGCATTACGGAGAAGAGTTTTTCAGTTTCCTGCGGCGTGAGGACGGCAGTGGGCTCATCGAGAATAAGGATATCCGCGCCGCGATAAAGAACCTTGACTATTTCAAGCGTCTGCTTCTGCGAGACGGACATATCGTAGACCTTCTGCATGGGGTCCACGTCGAAGCCGTATTTGGCGCAGATTTCGCGGACCTTGTCGCAGACCTTGGCAGGTTCATATTTATCCTTCAAGCCGAGGACGATGTTCTCGGCGGCGGTAAAAACGTCAACCAGCTTGAAATGCTGGTGTATCATGCCTATGCCGAGCGCGAGCGCGTCGTGCGGGTCTCTAATGGAGGCTTCCTTGCCGGAAATGAAAATCTGTCCGGCGTCGGGGTAATATATGCCCGAAAGCATGTTCATGAGCGTTGTTTTGCCGCTCCCGTTTTCGCCGAGAAGAGAAAGGATCTCCCCGCGTTTCACGCTAAGGCTGACATCCTTGTTCGCGACGACCTTTCCAAAGGTTTTTGTGATGTTTTTGAGTTCGACAGCGTATTCTGCGTTTATGACCGATCACCTCTCTGAGTAGTGCCCGCAGATTTGCAAAAAGGCGCTATTGCTATAATAATACCCTTTTGCGAAGCTGCGGAATGGAAAATGATTAAACCCGCAAAGGGAAGCTGCCTGAGCAGCTTCCCCTTGCGCGCGGCGGTCTTGCCGCCGCGCTTCAAACGAGACCCGCTGCGCTGGGCTCTCGTTTGAGAACTCGCGCTAATCGCCTCGTTGGTCGGCGCGAGGGGCAAGTGTTTTTGCCGAGGACAAGCGGCGTCAAAAACATGATTCAGAAACAGCCCGAAAGGGAAGCTGCCTAAAGCAGCTTCCCTTTATTGGTAAGTTTATGGTTTGTGTTTTAGTTGAGCTCGGTGATACCGTCTATTCTGATGTTGAAATAGGGGGCGGAGCGGAAGAAAGACTCGGCGAAGTGACCGTCGGTAATTGCTTCAACGGTCTCGCCCTGATATACGAGGGTTACGCCGTTGGAGTAATCATAGTAGGAAAGATCCTCGAGGCAGCTCGTGAGGTGGCCTGCATCGTCGGTGAGAACAGTGCAGAATACCTGTTCCTTGGAGACGGTGAAGTTATTAACGTCGAAGACGTTGAGAGTGCCGGCCTTGAGAGCGTTTTCAACCTCGGTGACCTTCTCGGAGGTTCCTGCCGCGCAGGACTTGCCGAGCGGAGTGATGGTGACGGCGCCCTGATCGAAGCCCTCAGCCCAGTCGGTCTTGATGGAGCCGCCGTTTATAAGGGTCTCGAAAGCGTACTTATAATATACGGACCATACGTTGCCGGCAGAGGTAAGAGCGGCGTTGGGAGCGACATCGAGCATATCGACGTTGTAGCCTACGCTGTAAACGACGGTACCGTTCTGGAGAGCGGCTTCGCAAGCGGAGGGAGCGCCGGTAGAGTCGGCATGCTGGCCGATGATAACACAGCCGTCGGAAATAAGCTGCTCGGCAGCGGCGGCCTCGGCGTCAACGTTGAACCAGGACTGGGTGTAGTAAACTTCCATGGAAACGTTTTCGACAACGCTCTTAACGCCGAGATAGAAGGCTGTGTAGCCGGAAACGACCTCAGCATAATTGAAAGCGCCGACATAGCCGATCTTGGCGTTGCCGTCGGCGTCGTAGTTGGAGTCAGTGAGCTTGCCGTCAGCAATGAGCTCAGCCAGCTTCATGCCGGCAACGACGCCGGAAACGTAACGGGACTCATAAACCTCAGTGAAAGCGTTGTGGAGGTTGGGGCTGCCGCAGATGGCGGCAAAGTCACCGGTCATGGAGACGAAGGGAACGTCGGGATATCTTGCGGCGGCCTGAGCCATGTAGTCCTGATGGCCGTAGCTGTTAGAGATGATGAGGTTGCACTCGTCGTTCTCAATGAGCTCGACAGCGGTATCATAGCAGGCGGAGGACTCTGCGACGAAATACTTCCAGATGATCTGATCGTCGCTCATGTTGAGAGCCTTCTGAGCATCGGTGATGCCGTTCATGTGAGCGAGGGTGTAGCCCTCGGTTTCATCACCGATGAGGATGACGCCGACCTTGAGCTTAGAGGCAGCGGCGGCGTTATTGGCATCGCCGTTGTCCGCGCTGCCGTTATCTGTGGGGGCATTGTTTCCACCGCAGGCTGCGAGCGAGAAAACCATCGCAAGAACAAGCAGAATTACCAAGACTTTTTTCATAATGTATTCTCTCCTGTTTTAAATTTTGCGTTTTATACTTCCAAAACGCAAGACCGCACTTTTTCCGTCTGAATAGGCAATAATTCAAGAAATCGTGCGGTATTGTTTTAGTATAATAGAATAAAAGGCTTATTTCAAGATTTATTGTTTTATTTGCTCAAATTCGTCAAAATTGCAAAACTTACGGTGAAAACGTTGCCTGAACTGGTAATAATTTACGAAACGTAGCTGCGGCAATTATACCGCAGCTACGCTTGAATTATTATATTAGCTCGCCGGCTTACATCTGCATGAAGCGCATGAGCATCGTAGCGGCTTCGCCTCTGTTGGCGTTGCCTGCCGGGGCGAGGGTGGTCGCCGTGTGGCCGGTGATGATACCGGCGGCGTTTTCGGTGCTGATGTCGCCGAGCTTGTCGGCGATGGCTTCCTTAACACCCGCGTCCTCGACGCTCTTTTCGGCGATGGATATTTCTACGTTCGCGCCGCCCGCCTGCTCGGCTATCTCCGCGAGAGTGTCGTTCGGCAGCTCGAGAGCGCCGGTTTTGGTCTCAACAACGAGCGCCGCGCCGGGACGGTTTGCTTCCGAACCGCATTGCTGCCGACAAAATTATTAATAATTACTGCGCGGAATGATTTGCTTTTGCTTCGCTGTTTGTTGTATAATAGTCTGAGATATCTATACATTAAAATGCTGTTTTCCCCGCTGAGCGGGAACCACAAAAACAAGCGAAAATACTGCGCGATTTTGGCTTAAGGAGAAATGAAAATGAAAAAGATCGTATCAACATTACTAGCCGCGCTGTTCATTTTATGCGCGTTTGCCGGTTGCGGAGGCGATAAGCCGGCTGCTCCAGAGGCTTCACCGGAGGCGTCGCCTGATGCGGCTCCCGTTTCCTCTGAGGCGGCTGCGCCTGCCGGGCCGTTTTCGCCCGAGGGCAGCGTTATATTTGAGAAGGACGGCGTGAAGGTGACTACCGCGGGCCTTGACTATGACCCGACCTCCGGGAACGATGACACCATCATATGGGTCGACATCGAGAACGCAAGCTCGAAGGAGGTCTGCCTCGGCGTCGATAACGGAGCCATAAACGGCTTCATGGGCAGCGTCCTGCTCATGGACTTTCAAATGGAGGACGGCGAGTATTACGGCGCGGACAGCAACACTACCCTCGTGCTTCCCGCCGAAAGCAGCGGCCGCTACGCCCTCGGTTACTACAAACAGGGTGACCCGAAGCTCGACCTCGACACGCTCGCGGAGCTTGAATTCTGCTTCACCTTCGCGGAGGACGAGTCCTCCTGGCCGAACTACTATTCCGAGCCTGTCGTCATCAAAACAGGTGAGACAGTTGCGCCTGTGGACATAACGAAACTCGGCGAAACCGTGATAGACAATGACGAGCTTCTTCTGGTTATCGGCGATCAGGACTATGACGAATGGTTCGGACCTTACATATATATTTATACCCTGAATAAAACTGATAAATATATTGGCCTCACCTCCGATGCCGCAGAGGTTGACGGCATCGTCTGCGATTACATGTATTACGGCGACGCTATCGCCCCCGGGAAGCGTTCCGACTGCACCCTGAGCTTCGACGGCGACGCGCGCGAGCTGAAGGGCTTTGAAAAGCTCACGCTGAACCTTTCCTACACGACGGCGGACACGCGCGACGCGCTCGATCCGAACGCCCTTACGGCGCTTGACCCGATATCCGTGAGCTACCCGCCGCAGCTTTGGGGCACATACTCAAACGGCGGCATAAAGCTCGAAATAAAGCCGAAAATCAACGAACTCGTCGCAGTTGAAGTCCCGGAAAACGACGCGCAAGGCCTCCTTTTCAGCGTCACCGAGAAGGCTTCACGCGAGGCGGCGGACTATGACGGCGCAGGCTGGCTCTTCTCGATAGCGAAGATAAGCGAGGCCGAGCTCCATGAAAGACTCTGCCGTGATATGACGGGCCAGGAGGTCTTTGCCAAGGATGCCGAGGGCAATTATTACATCTATTACCACCCGACAGATGTGCGCTACTTCCGCGCAACGACAGAGGAAATGATGCGCGATCAGGATCAGTGGACCATGCTCTGCCGGTGGGCGGAGGATATGCGCTACAGCTTGCTCGACTCTAACGGCCTTGAGTACGTTTCCTACGACGATTCCGAGGTGAGCATGTTAGTCGCGCGAGCTGCATGGGGCGAGGGAGTGAACGCGACGCTGAGCACGACGGAGTACGGCCCCGTGCCCATCGCGGGCGTTGACGGAGAAAAGTACGCCGACTTTGTCCTTCAGGGCTATTTTGAATATGCCGGGCCCGACGTCGAGACTCCGGACGGCGAATACATTGTTCTGAACTTCCCGGAGGACAATGTTCGCGTCGATTTCTTCCGCGGAGAGCCTTCCGTAGCCCGCATAGTTTCCAGCGACACAGAGACTCTCTATCAGGCGGTATGGACGGATGACAACATCAGCTATGCCGACGCCATGCTCGGTTGGTATTACGCGGCCTGCGAGAAGGCGGGCGTGAAGGAAGAGGACACGAGCCTTGATAAATTCCTCGGCGACTGGCATGAGCAGATTGCCGGACGCGGCATGATAAGCGTGGAAAAAAGCGTCGCTCCCGGCGCCGCTAAGATATATGCCAGATGGCCCGACAGCGCTGCCGTGATTTATGAATGGGAGCTCGTCGCGTTCCTCGACGAGGACGGAAGCCTGCGCTATGAAAACGGGCATATGACCGTCACCGAATATGACGAAAACGGCGATAGCTGGATAAACGACGAAAGCTACGAAGAAAACGGGTATTTCTATATCGGCAGCGCGGGCGAGCTTATATGGCACGACGATACGGTTGAGGACAGCATGAACAACGAGGATGTTTTCGTCCACTGATTAACTAATTGAACAACAAAAAAGGGATATAGCGGGTAAAAAAATCCGCTATATCCCTTTGTTTTTGGCATAAAATCAGTCCGCGCCCAAAATGTCGCGGTAAATGGCAAGGTCGCCATCCTTGAACACGTTGAAAATCACCTTGACGGCGCTGCCGTTTGCGCGTTTCCAGTCCTTCACCGTTTTAACGGCGATTTCCGCCGCCTTGCGGTTGGGGAACATGAATACCCCGGTGGAAATGCAGCAGAAGGCGATGCTCCCGCAGCCGTTTTCCGCGGCAAGGTCGAGGCAGGAGCGGTAGCAGGAGGCGAGCAGCTCGCAGTGCTCCTGCGTGAGCGCCCCGCTTACAATGGGGCCGACGGTATGGATCACATACTTGCAGGGCAGGTTATAGGCCGGGGTGATCTTGGCATGGCCGGTGGGCTCGGGGAAGCCCTGCGCGGCCATTATTTCGGCGCATTTAAGGCGGAGCTGAACGCCCGCATAGCTGTGGATGCAGTTGTCTATACAGTTGTGCAGCGGGTGGTAGCAGCCCGTCATGCCGCTGTTGGCCGCGTTCACGATGGCGTCGCAGCGAAGGAGCGTTATGTCGCCCTGCCAGATATACAGCCCGTCCTGAACGGGGCTGAGCGAGGCTATGTCGGTCACGCCTCTTTGGGCGATAACTTCTTTCAGATAATCGTCCTGCACGGCTAAAAATTCCGCGCTTATCGGGCGTGGCGGGCGGACGTTAATCAGCGAACGCAGCATTTCGCGCTGCTCGCGTTCATTTCCGGGTATCGCAAGACCCTTATAGCGTTCCTCCTCGCCGAGCAGTGTTTTTATGAGGAAAATGCGTCTTTCAGCTTGCGTCATGCTTTATTCTCCATTCCCCGGCGCGTAGAGCGAGGTGATTTCGCGCAGATATTTTTCAAATTCCTGCCGCGTTTCCTTCGGCGAAAGCAGCTCCGCCTCGGCTCCGAAGCCGCAGAGCCAGCCGAAAAACTGCGGGCTGACCACCACGCTGAGCGAGACAGTGAAATGCTCCTCGCCGTCGGGCACGAGTATCGCGTCGCCGCCGAAGCGGTCTATCACCGCTCCCGCGAGGCGCGAAGCAAAGCGCAGCGTTACCCTGCGCTCCTCGCCGGAAAACATACCGAAGTGGATGGTGTCGTACTTTGCGGCGTCGAGAGAACTGAAAATTTCCTTTCCCTCGCGCGGCGCGTCCAGAACGGAGATGGAGACCATTTTATCCACGCGGTAATGGCGCTTCTGCGCGCTGAGCGGGTCGTAGGCGACGAGGTAATATTTTTCATCGTCCCAGGCCAGAAGATAGGGGCTTACGACGTACATAGCGCCGCCGCGCCGGAAGCTCTTTTTGCGAGAGACGGTGTAATCATAGTACTGGAAGCTTATCTGACGGTCGGAATTAATGGCGTTATGTATGAAATCTACATTATAATATATGGACTCGTTCATGGTCTTCACGCGGTCACGCACGAAAACCTGCCTGTGGAGCTGGCGAGCGCCGTGTTTTCCGGCGAGTGCTTCCAATTTCGTTATAAGAGCCAAAGACTTCTTCTCCGTAATGAAGCGCGAGGCCTGAACGCTGTCAACAAGCAGCTTCAGCTCGGCAAGCTCGAACTGGCGGGACACGAGGCAGTACTGCGTGGGTCTCGCGGAGCGCTTGATTATGTTCATGCCGAACGAATCGAGCGCCTCAATGTCAGAATAGATGCTTTTGCGCTCGGCGCTTATGCCGTTCTTATCGAGGTAAGCTATTATCTGCTGCGTGGTTACGCCGTGCTCCTCGTCGCTTTCGTCGAGGAAGAATTTCATCATATAGAGGAGCTTCAGCTTTTGGTTTTGAGATTTTGACATTTGTATAACTCCCCCTGCATGAGATTATCGCGCTCAAAGGCGGCCATTATCGCGCCGAGAACGCGCTTTTTGTCGGCGCTCCATTCCGGCGCGAGCAGATCCTTCTTCGCGCCGTCGCCTGTGAAGCGGTGGATGACCATTTCCGGCGGAAGGCGGCGGATGCAGCCCTCCAGTATTTCGATGTATTCCTCAAGGCTCAGCGTGGAGAATTTGCCCTCGGCGTAGTCTATGGCAAGGTCGGTCCCGCGCAGAACGTGGAGGAGCTGCAGCTTTATCCCGCCCGCGCCGCTTTGGGCGACGTATTCCGCCGTCCGGTACATCATTTCCGGCGTTTCACCGGGCAGCCCGAGTATAATATGGACGACGAACTCTATCCCGCGCAGCCTAAGAGCACGCGCGGCTTCGTCGAAAACCGCGAGCGGGTAGGCGCGGCGTATATACCGCGTGCTTTGCTCGTGTATGGTCTGGAGCCCGAGCTCGACCCATGTGGGCTTTATGGCGTTCAGCTCGCTGATAAGCTCCAGAACCTCGCCGGGCAGACAGTCCGGGCGCGTGGCGATTGCAAGGGCGTCTATATCGTCCCTCTGCGCGAGAGGAAAAAACAGCTCCCTCAGTTTATCTGCGGGAGCGTAGGTGTTTGTGCCGCTCTGGAGGTAGGCGATGTAGCCGCAGCCCTTGGCCTTGAAGGCGACCCTCGCCTTCGCGCGCTCTATCTGCTCGTCAATCGTCGCCGCGCGGCCCTCGGCGAAGGCGGCCGAGCCGTTCAGACAGAATATGCAGCCGCGCGTTCCGCGCGTTCCGTCGCGGTTCGGGCAGCTCATGCCGCCGTCGAGCGAAAGCTTATATAACTTTTGCCCGAAGCGGCGGCGTATATGGTCGGAAAAGCTGTTTATGTACATTATTCGGCAGGCTTCTTCGCCGGAGCGCCCTTGCGCCAGATTTCGCCGGTTTCCAGACCCCACTTCTCAAACATTTTGTTGTAAAACTCAGGACGCGGGAAGTTCTTGGTCATCTCCATGGAAAGCTGCTTGTAGCCGAAGCCGGCATGGGAGATGATTTCCACGCCGGAGGAGATTTCCTCCAGCTTTTCACCGCGCAGGGTGAACATGACCTCGTCTTCGTCCGTCAGCCCGCGTTCATACTCGCCGGGGTCGGGGAAGGTGATGTTGTAGTCCTGCCCGTTCAGCACGGGGATGGAGGAATGGACGCAGGAATCCACGGGGTCTAAGGTGACGCGGAACATTTCGCCGGTCTGAAACTTGGTGCCCATGAGGATGGAGCGGATCTGCGCCGGGTTGCAGTAAATCGTAACCAAATCGGGCACGAAATTGGCCTTTTCCAGCGGAGCGAGGGCGAAGCCGATAGGCTTCTTTTCCGCCTTCAGGAAGGGGTATTCCTCTCTAAGGAAGCGGCGGCTGCGCTCGGGGTCACGGAAGAAAAACTTGTCGCCCATGTAGTCGTAATCGTCCTGATCCAGCGGCACAAGCCCATAGGAAACCAGCGGCCACACGCACCAGTGATCCTCCTTCAGCATCGTGAGAGAGACCCGGTCGCGCCGGACGGTGGCGTAAGCCTGGCACATGGCCAAATGCTCGCCCCGGTCCCTGAGGGGGCGCATACTTCCTTCCGGAATCTCGGACTCATCGTATAAAAGCTTCATGGCGATGGGAGAGTAGCGCAGCAGAAGGGTCTGGTTAAGGCGCTCACCGATCGCGCGGACTTCTTCGGCAGTCATGGTAGGTTTCCTCCTTGCGTTTATTGTATATTTATTGTTTTTAAGGCAACACCGCATAATTCTGGTGCGCAGATTGCGCAGTCAGAATTTTCGTCAGATTGTCTGAAAACCGAGGGTAATACTTGCTGTATTGGCCAAGATTTTCGGGCAATATGACGGAACATTATGCAAGCAAGATGTGTGCCGAGAATTATGCGGTATTGCCTTAATTTAAATCTTTGCTTTTCACTTATCCTCAAGCTGTTCCTCGACCTCCGCCATGCGGCCCTCAGCGAGCTCACGCGGTATGAATACCTTGCCACATTTGGGGCAGACGGGAACGTCATGGGAGATGGTGCGCTCCATGTAGTTGAAAATCGTCTTGCGCGTAATGAGCGCGACGCCGCATTTGGCACATTTCCAGGTTCTTGCTTCTTCGCTCATGGCTCAGACCTCCTCCTTGAAGTGGATGCGGTGGCTGTACGCGCTCAGCACGGAATAGCTTCCGTCCGCGTTCGGGCTGTACTCGGCCCAGTAGACGACGATGGGGGTAATCATGCTTGCCAGACATACGCCGTTTTCGTCGATGAATTTATCGCCGGAGCTTTCCGCACGCCATATCGTTTCCTTCACGTCGGAAAGGGTTATGAGCTTTTCGTTCATCGCGGCGGTTACTTCGTCGGGGACGATGAGGCTCAGCGCGTCCCATTCGTGCGATTCGGGGACGAAATCGCGCCCCTCGAACTGTTTGACATATTCCTTTTTAAGCGCCATTGTGTTATCCCTCTTTTCCTGAAGCGACGGGATTTTTCCGCTTTCGCCGAAATACAGCTCCAGAATGTGGCGGCAGGGCTTTTCCTTTGAAAGAAAGACCTCGCGGCAGTTGGCGCAGTAGACGACGTAAGGCTCCTCGCTCATGGCGGAGCGGTTCTGCGCTATTTCGTTATACAGCTTGGGGTTAGCATTCTTTATCTGGCCGCCGTAGCCGCAGCAACGCGTTTTTTCCTCAAGCTCGCTGAGCTTGTTTACGGCTTTTCCTGCGAGGCTGCGAACGCCCTCCTGCATGGCGCCGAATTCGCGCGAGGAGCAGGGGTCGAACACTGCGGCGCTTTCGAGCTTCATAGCCGGGGCGAGGGAAACGTCCTGCGCCAGCAGCTCATAGAGCGAAACGCGCGGGATTTCCGGCATGAATGCGGCGAAAAGTCTTTCGCAGGTCGCGCAGGCGAAAACGAAGGTGGGCTTTCCGTGCTTTTCCCATTCCGCGCGGATGGCGGCGGAATTCTTCTCGCGGCGTTCGGCCTCGCCTGCCCAGTGAGCGGGAGCGCCGCAGCAGCCGAGATAGATGCCCGCATTATATTTTTCGGAAAGCCACGAGAAGGCTTTTTTTACGTTCTCAGGCTGCGAGGCCGAAAGCTGGCAGCCGGGGAAGAACAGATATTCAGATTTTTCAGGGGAAACATAGGAGGCTTCGCCCGTCGCGTAATCCATTTCGTTGAGCCAGAAATGGTGCAGCGCCTTCGGCTGCGTGTTGGCGGCGACGCGCACGGTTTTGGCAAGACTCAGCAGCGCGCCGATATCGACGGACTCCGGGCATATCGACTTGCAGTAGCCGCAGTCGTTGCAGGAGAAGGTCTGGCGGGTGAGGGAGCAGGGAGCTATCGGGGGCTTTGCCTTCGAGTCGGCAAAAACCTCCAGCGCGAGCTTTTCCGGGCGCTTGCGGTACATCT
>JAEEGK010005468.1_pt1 | contig 30730 bp, 17 predicted proteins | sample 8958771 | NCBI WGS metagenome assembly JAEEGK01 (sample SAMN16246547, study PRJNA631951) | gut metagenome | biome: gut microbiome; feature: rumen; material: SC-attached | host: Bos | place: Iran: Karaj | collected 2018-10
TTTTTCCTTTTTTAAATTTATTTAATGGAATTTTTTTTTTTTTTTTTTTTGAAATTTTTTTTATTTTTAAAATTAAATTTTTATTTTAAAGTTTTTTTTATTTTTTATTATTTTATTTCACTAATTTTTTAAAATTTATTTTATTGAAATAATATTTATTATATTTTTTTTAAAATAATATATTATTATTTTATTTTAAAAAATCAAAAAAATGAGAGAAGCATTTGATAATAATAAAAAGGAAAAAAAGGAAAAAAAAGATAAAAAAGAATTAAAAGATGATAAAATAATAATAGATAATGTAACAGATTTATTAAAAACACCATTTTCAAAATTAAACAATACAAAATTATCTAATTTTTCTGGAAAATATTATGAAGAAATATATCAAGAAGCCCTTAGAGTAGAAAGAGGAGAAATAAATCAACAACTTCAAAAAATTCAACAAAACAATGATTTTTTTGATAATAACAACAATCAAATAAACAATAATCAAAATATAAATCAAGATGATGATTTTTTTGAAAATAATTCAATAAGTAATCAAAATAATAATAATAACACATTTATAAACAATTTAAATCAAAATCAAAATATAAATAATAATAATAATATAAGAATAAATGAAAATATAAATAATAATATGAGAATGAATAATAATTTAAATAATGATAGAATGAGTGAAGATTCACAATCAGATTTAACTTTACAAAAAGTTACTTTTGAAATTGTTTATCCTACTGTTTTTGGTGAAGAAATTGGAATTTTAGGAAGTGGGGAATCTTTAGGTAATTGGAAACAAGATAAAGTTATTAAATTAAAATGGAATAAAGGTAATATTTGGAAAGGTTCTATTTCTATTAATGAATATAATTTAGCTGATTTTGAATTTAAATTTGTTTTGTTGAATAATAATAAAATTTCAAAATGGGAAAGTGGTTCTAATAATATTGTTAATTTTAATAAAATTTATCAGGAAGTTATTAAAAGAAGAAATGGAAGATTTAATAAATATAATTATGAATATCTTGATGATGAATTAGTTTTGAAATGTAAATGGAGTTAAAATGTAATTTTAAAAATAAAATTAAAAATATTGAATGATTTTATTATTTTAAAATTAAAAAATTAAATAAATAATAATATATTAAATATTTTATTATGTTTTTTTTATAAAAAAGTATAAAAATAATATACTAATTTTCATATTTATTTAATAATAAATTTATTTAATTGTTTTTCCTAATTTAACATAAATTTATAAGTATAAAAATATATAAAATAAAATTATTATAAACAACTTTTTATAATATATAAAATCTATAAAAAAAATAAGATTTAATATTTTTTCCTATCTAAATTATATTAATTTAAATAAAAAAAATAATTAAAAACAATAAAAATGAAAGTAAGTGGAGACAATTTTTTCAAAAGAGTAGGTAGTGGTAAAGGCAAAAAAACATCACAAACTAATTTTTATATTCCATCAAATAAATCAAGTTCATTTCAAATAATGATAGAATCATTAAAAAGTGATTTAATTAAAATACAAGAAATGATAAATTCAAATACAAATGAAATAAAAATGTATAAATTATTATCAAAAGTACCAGGTTTAACAAAAAAATTAACTGATATTGAAGAAAGTACAAATATATCAAATTTTATTGATAAAATAACAGAACAAAGTTCAAATATAGAAAAAATATATAAAATTTATGGAACAAAAAGTGCAAATGAATGTATACAAAAATTATTTTTAGAATGTGGATTAAATGATTTATTAATTAAAAAAGTAGTCGATTATTTTATTTTAATGAAATTAAAAGTTAATAATGATGATTCATATCAAGAAACTTTTTCTAAAGTAAATTCAATAAAAGAATTTATGAATAAAGTACCAATTGAAAATATAAATAAAACTATAAATCAAAGTAAAAAAGATGAAGAAGATGAGATTAATTCTAAAAATGAAATTGAAGAATTTTTAAAATTAAAAACTTTAAATGAATTACTTGAAATTAATGTTAATAATAAAAAAATTTGTCCTCATGTTGCAAAATTAGTTGATAATTATTTTATAAATTTAAATAATGGAATTATTAATATTCTTAATAAATATGAAAGTGGAAAAGATAATTTAAATAATTTAAATGATTTTACTGGAAATCAAATTGAAAAATATTATAAATTAAAAGAAATTTGTGAAAATGTTTTAATTGATTATGATAATAAAATAGAAGATTTATTAAATAAACAAAAAGAAACTCCTAATTTAAATGATGAAATAGAAAAAATAAATTCAAAATATGAAAAACAAAAAAATGAATTAAATAAAAAAATTGAAGAATTAATAAAAGAAAATGAAGATTTAAAAAATAAAATGAATTCAAATTCAGAATTTAAATACACAATTAATGATATAAATAAAATAAAAAATGATTTAGAAGAAGAAAAAAATAAATTAGAAGATAAATACAAATTAGAAATAAATTCATTAAATAATGACATAAAAAATTTAAAAGATCACTTAAATGAATTAGAAGAAAAAGAAAAAGAATTAAACGAAAATAAAACAGAAAACACATTAATAACAACAATAAATCAACCAACAATAGAAAAAATAGAAGTAGACGAATTTATAAAAAGAAATGATAAAGATTATTCAAAAAGACAAAAAGAAGCAAATGATAATTTAGATAATGAAATAATTGAATTAACTAATAAAATAGATAAATTAACATATGAATTAAATATTTTAAAAATGGAAAAATCTGATATTAAAAGAAAATTAGATTCAAAACAATCAAAAACTTTTGATGAAGATTCATATGAACAAGTTTTACTTCAACAATTTGAAACAATGAAAGAAGCTTTTATTAAAAAAATACAAGATTTAACTATTCAACTTAGTCAAGTTCAATGTGATACTAAAAAAAAAACTTTTCAACTTGAAGATGATTTAAAAGAAAGTGAACATTTAAAAAGTGTTTTCTTAGAACAAATTGTTAATTTACAAAAACAATTAGGAATATAAATAAAAAAATAAATTAAAAAATATAATAAAATAAAATTATATTTATTATGGAATATTACAATTAAAAAAAAAATAAATCATAAAAAAAAAATAATTAAATAAAAAAATATCAAATAAAAAATCATAATTAATAAAATTTATAATACAAAAATTACAAAAAAAAAAAATTAAAATAATAAAAAAAAATTTCAAAAAAAATTCTAATTTTAATAAAAAAATCTAAAAAAAAAAAAAAATAAAACAAAAAAAAAAACTAAAACTCAATCTTTAACAACATCCACCAGCAGTATTAATATTAGTAGTATTATCATTAATAACAATATTATTATTATTATTATTAACAGTAATTTTTTTATCTTGAGCATCTTTAATAATTTCTTTAGTCATAGCCACAAAAGCTTCTTGTACATTAGTAGACTCTTTAGCACTTGTTTCAAAGAATTTCATTCCATATTGACTAGCAAATTCTTTTCCTTGTTCAAAAGTAACTTTTCTATCTTTTTCCATATCATTTTTATTTCCAATTAAAATTTTATAAACATTCTTCGAAGCATTTTTTTCAATTTCAATTAACCAAGAATTTAAATTTTGAAAACTTTCTAAATCTGTTATATCATAAACCATCATAATTCCATGTGCACCTTTATAATATGAAGATACTATATTTCTAAATCTTTCTTGTCCTGCAGTATCCCAAATTTGAAGTTTTACACTTTTTCCTTCTAAATCTAATGTTTTTATTTTGAAATCTACTCCAATTGTTGTTACGTAACTTTCTGACCATGAATCATCTGTGAAACGAATTAGTAAACATGATTTTCCGACTCCCGAATTTCCTATTATTAAATATTTGAAGAGATAATCACTGTTTTTTTATTTTTTATTTTTTCACTTTTTTTTTTTATTTTGAAAAGTTTTTTATATATGTGTTAAGATGTATTCTTACTAATCTGGGGTTGACATTTTTTTTTTTTTTTTAAATGATTTTTTTTTTTTATTTTTTATTTTTTTATTTTATGGAGAAGTTTGTAATAAATTATTATTGTTATTATTATTTTTTTTTTTTTTAAAAATTAATTTTTGATTTTTTATTTTTGTTTTATTTTATTATTTTTGATTATTGAAATTTTTTAATATATTTTTAAACTATATATGAATTGTTTTATTTTTATCTTATTTTCATTTTCATTATGTAATATTTGGGATAATTTATATTCTCATTCACAAAGTCATCATAAAGAAATTCCAAATGATTTTTTATTAGAATTATATAATGAAAATAAATCAATGGGAGAATTTTTTGCATCATCAAAATTAAATTTAATTAAATTAACATTAATATTAAATAAAGAAGGTAAATTTCCAGATAAATTTTTAAATTTTTTACTTGATTTTAATAATGCAACATACTATTTAGATACAGAAGAAAAATGTATTTATACAAATAATTCTTATATTAAAGGCTTTACTACAAAATTTTTTTTTAATGCTTATGATATTTTAACTTATTATTCACCTACTGAAAATTATTATGAATATATTGTTACAAATCCTTTAAGTTATGATAATGAAATTTCTAAATTATTAAATAGTATATATGATAAATCTTATTATATTAATGCTAAAGTTGGAAAAAAAAGTAATATTTTAGAAAAAGTTCAAATTCAAATTGAAAATGTTCCAATTGAATTTGATGTTAAAGTTGATATTAGAGATATTAAAAAAGAAGATTTAAAATTTTTTCATGATAAATGTGAATATGTATCAAATGATGAATTAAAAAGAGAGATTGAAAAAAATACAAAAAATAAAAATTTAAGAGATAATAATTAAAATTTTAATTTTATAAGAAAAATAAATTTTATAAATTAATAATATAATTTTTTTTTCAATTTATAAAAAATATAATAGACTATTAATAAATTTTATATATTGAATATCATTTTCATTTATTAATTGATCTTGTATTAACCAAATTCCAAAAGCAATAATATAAATATGAAATTTTTTTATATTATAATCTTTATTATATCCTTTAAGAAATGAATTCCAATTATTATCATTTGTAATTTTTATATAAAATAAAGCTAAATCATATTCTATAGAACCAGAAATTGAATCTCCAAAATCAATAATTCCATTAATTTTATTATTATTTACTATAATATTTGAATAAGAAATATCACCGTGAAGAAAAAAAGAATTTTTATTATTGAACAAATACATATTTTTTTTAAATATTTCATTAAAATTGTATTTTTTTAATATATCATATTTTGAATTTTTATTTAAATCCAACCAACTAAATAAATAATCATATTCATTTTTATATTCTCCTTTACCATTTATTATTTCACCAAAACCTTCTAATTTAATTGAATGAATTAAACTTATATAATAACCTAATTCAATAAAATAAGTCTCTTTATGATCTTTTGATAAAAGATTTCCTTCAATATAACTTTCAATTAAAAAATCAGAGTTTTTAAAAATTAATTTTGGTATAGGGATATTTAAATTTGATAAAATATTTAATGCAAATTCTTCATTTTGAATTTTTATAGGTGATTTTTTGCATTCTTTTAAAATATATTTTTTTTCTTTTGTTTCAATTAAGTAAACTTTTTGATCAAAGCCTATGGAAATATCATTTATATTAATTATTTTTTCTTTAATAATATGTTCATATTGTTTTATATTCTCATTCATTTGTTTTTATAAAAATAAAAAAATTCTTATTTAAAAAACATTTAAAATAATTTTATCCATTATTTTAATTGAAATTTATACTTCATATTAATTAATTAATATTAATTTCATTTTAAATAATTCATATTCTATTTACAAATAAATTTTAATATTCAGTAATTTAAAGATATATAATATTACCTTATAAAAAAAAATTTGAATGTTTTTTCTTAAAAAAGGCTAATAGAAAATCAAAATTTAGCAAATAATATTTGCATAATTATTTTATTATCTTAATAACAACATATTATTATAATATAAAAGAAAAGAACAAATAAAATTATTTATATCAAATATTATATTTCTTATTTGATCCTAAAAAAAATTAAAAAATATGTGTTACCTCATGAAAAATTCATGTTAAAAATTAAGAAATTACAAATTTACAATAAAAAATATAAAAGCAAAGTTTATAACTAAAATTATTTTTTTGCAAAACTTTCACTTAAAGCCTTTTTCCCTTGAATTTTAGAATAAAAAACTTCAATACTATCATTAAATAACTTATTTTCAAAATTATATCTAATTAATCTATTAAATAGATTGATGATATTTTTATAATTAACAACATTAATAAAAGCAAAACCTAAATTTCTATTGATAACTTTATCATAAGGGAGATATAAATAATTAATATTTCCTATTCCTTCCAAAATTTTTTTTAAATTATCTTTTGTTAAATTTTTTGGTAAATTTTTTATAACTACTGAAGTTCTTTTATCCTCACCTTTTTCAATTTTTTCAATTGAAATATAATAGTAATTATAATGTTTTTGTGTTTTATTTTTTTCAGATAAAGAAGAAAAAAATTTAAGAAAACGACTTTCTTTAGTTTGACTGAATTTAGGAAATAATAAATTAGAAATTATTTCATATTTAGTCTTCATTGTGTTTTTTAATAAGTTATTATTACAAATTTAAAAAATTATTTTGAAAAGATAAGGTTAAAAACTTTATTTTTATTTCCAGGTGTTTATAATGAATTTAGATGAAAGATTTATAATAATTGAGTAAAATAAAAAGTTTTTTAAACAATTATATGACATTTAAAAAATGAAAAAATTTTGATTAATTGTCATATGAGATGAAGTAATTAATTAAAATTTCGAGGCAAATAATTTCATGAGATAAGTTCTTTTTTTATTAAGTTATTTTTTCAATCTTATTTATCATTATGAATGAGAGTTTCCAGTAAATTTTAATTAAAAAACATAAATAAATTTAAAATTAAAAAAGAAAGATTTTGGCAGATATAATACAATAAAATTTAATAATAATTAATCATTTAACTATATTGGAATTTTGGATGAAAAAATTGAAAAAATGAATAGTTGTTTAATTTAAATTAACATTATATAAAATTTTGATTATAACTTTAATTAAATTTATTTAAATTAAAACAAATTTTTGAACAGAAAAATTTCTTTTCTTGAGTTCAATTCAATAATATTAGGATTTTTTATTATTTTTTAAAAAGGGTTTGTTTTTAAAAATTTTTGATAATTATAATTTATTGAATTTTTTTTAATATTAACATCTTCTTAATTTAACAAAAACAAATAAATATTTAAGATTTATTTTATTTTAAATAATAATAATAAAGATATTTTCATGTTATTCTTTGATGATATGAAATATAATAAAATATCTTTTTTATAGTTATTATATGATGAATTGATAAATTATTTTTTTTATTCATTAAGAAGAATTATAAATAGGTGTGACAAATTTTCAAATTATTAAATAAAATTTATTATTGATATAATAATTTTCTGTGATCTATTAAAAATTTTTATATTTATCTTTCAAATATAAAATATTTTATTTGTCATTATTTTGGAATTTCAAATCTTTTAAATATATATTTAGCATAAATATCATTATAACTATATATAAAAATATATAAATAATAAAATAATTATAAAATTAAATATTTTAATTGATAATAATTTCTTCACAAAATTAAAAAATAATATAATAAAAAAAATAAATTTAAAATTTACAAAAAAAACAATTTTTTATGGATTAAATATAAACATTAAAAAAAAAGTATAATGAAAGAAAAAAAGCAAATAAAAAATAAAAATGCGGCAAAAATATTAACAGAATTCGTATTAACAAAATACAGAGAAATGAATGAAAAACAATTACAAAACGAAATATTTCAAATGGAAAAAGATGAAGAAGAATTATTAATAGAAGAAATATCAAAAAAAATAACAAGTCACATTTTAATACAATCACAAAAGGAAAAAGAAAAAGAAAAAGAATTAAAACTTCCCTTTAGAAGAAATTCAATATTATTTGACACAAATGATCCAAAATCAAAAAAAATAAGAAACATAGAAGCAATATATTTAACATTACTAAAATTTAAAGGATTAAAAAGATATATGAGTTATCAAGGCTTATGTCCTCAAGACATAAGAAACATATCATGTTATATAAAACATGGTTATTATGAAAAAGGAAGTTACATTGTAAGACAATTTGATAAAAGTAATGCATTATATGGAATAATTAAAGGAAGTGTTGAAGTAAGAGAATTAGAAACAATTGATAAAACAAAAAATATTATTTCAAGTATTACTGATGATAATGGAGAAGATGAAGAAAAAATGGATAAAATATTTAAAAAAATACCACGTGATTATTTTATGTCTGATATTGAAAGTGATGATGATAATAAAAATGAATTTAATATTATTAAAAATAATTTTATAGAAGGAAATGAATATTATAATTCTGATTATTATGATTATTATAATAATAAAAAAAATGATTTTTATAGTAGAAGAAAAATAAAAAAAAAATTAAAAACTGTTAAAAATATTAGTCCAATAAAACAAGAGAAAAAAAATTCAAACAATTTAATTAAAAAAAGATATAGTTTAATTAAAAAAATTGCAATTGAGGAGCATCAAACTCCATTTGAAGAATTAAAAGGATCAACTTTAGAAAATTTTAAATTAGATTTTGAAGAAAAAAGAGTAACATTAAAGAAAGGAATGTGTTTTGGTGAATGGGGAATTGTATATAATATTCCAAGAACAACTTCAATTTATTGTCCTGAGAATACTCATATTTTTTATTTAGAAAAAAAATATTTTAATAAAATACTTTTATCTAAATTTTTAGAAGGTGATATGAAAAAAGTTCAATTTATAATTGATAGAATACCAAAATTAAAAAAAGATTTAAAAATAAGAAATTTATTAACAAAAATTCCACCTGAATTTTATGAAAAAAATCATATTGTGTATACACCTTTTGATGAAGCAAATACTATTTATTTAGTTTATAAAGGAGAATGTATAATTGGCGATTTACCTTTTAATGTTAAAAGTAAAAAAGATTATTTAAATAAATTTGAACAAATTCAAGTTCTTTCTTTTTTAGATGAAGGCGGAATTGCAGGATTAGAATCAAGTCAAGGTTATCATTATTATAAACATTGTTTAATTATTAAAAAAGAATTTACTATTTTATTAAAGTTAAATGTTGATTATTTACAAAAAATTTATTTTGATTTTGGAGAAAGTATTACTCCTTTATTTAATAAACAAAATATTAGAATTGAAGAATTTAAAATTGAATCTGAAATAAATAAAAAAAAAATGGAAATTAGAAATCAAATTATAAAAGATAAAATTAAAGAATTTAAAAAAGAATTAAATAAACCTTTTACAATAATTAAAGAACATTTATTAAAACAAAAAAAAAGTATATTAAATAATGAAAAATTAATACATTTAACTAAAAAAAATTATATGAGTAATCAATCAATTCCTTTTTTAAGTAAAACAAAAAAATATGATTCAATTCCAACTGTTTCAACAAATAGAGATTCATCAAATTTAAATATATATCAAATTAATCCTTATAGTTTAACTAATTATAGTGAAAATAAAAAAATTATAAGAAAAATTGATAAGAAATCACCAAATATTTATCAATATAAAATTAGAAATATTAAAGGATTTTTTAATAATAAAAAATCAGTTTCTACTGATTTTAATTCAAGTGATAATCCAAATAATGAAAAAAGACATTCTATTTTTTCTAATTCTACTAATCAAGATAATACTAATGGAGAAAAGAAAGTAAAAAAAAGAATTAAAATTACAGAAAATGATATTATTTCAGTATTAAATTTACCTAAAAATGTAAAAAAACAAAACATTTTTGGTAGAAATAAAAGTAGTTCAGGTCATTATAATATAACTTTTCTTAGTAATTTGGTATAATTTTACTTATCATTTTTTTAAATATTATAAAAATTTAAATTTATAAAAAAACAAAAATTATAAATTAATCACATTATAAAAATAAATTACAATAAAAAAAAAAGTTAATAATCTAAAAATATTAAAAAAAAAAAGAAAAAAAAAAATAAAATAAAACTAATTTAATAAAATATAAAATAATGGATAATCAAAATGAAAGAAATATAAATAATATAAAACCATCAAACATAAGTTTTAAAATATTATTATTAGGAGATGCGACAGTAGGAAAAAGTTCATTAATACAAAGATATATAAATAATGAATATTCTCAAACATATATAACAACAATAGGAATAGAACAAAATAGAAAAACTTTAAATGTAAATAATGTACAAGTAAAATTAGTAATTTGGGACACTGCAGGACAAGAAAAATTTAGAGCAATAAATAAACAATTTTATAAAGGAACAGATTGTGTTATTTTAGCTTTTGATTTAAATAATAAAAAAACTATTATTAATATTAATTATTGGATGGGACAATTATATCAAGAAAATAAAATAGAAAATATTGGTATTGTTTTAGTTGGAACTAAAAAAGATTTATTAAATGATGGTAAAGATGATAAAGTTGAAAAAAGTGAAATTAATGATGCAATTGAAAGATATAAAATTAAGTTTTTTGAAACAAGTTCAAAAACAGGTGAAAATGTTAAAGAAGTTTTTAATTATTTAGTTAAATTAACTTTATCTAAAAAAAATTATTTAGAATTACCTTTTACTGGAAATTTAGAAGATTATAAAATTATTGAATTAGAAAGAGGAGAAGAAAAAGAATTAGATCAAAAAAATTTGAAAATAATAATTCAGAAATCAACAAAAAATTCAACAAATTGTTGTTAAATTTATTTATTTTTTTTATTATCTCAAAAAAAAATTATTTATTCTTTATTATTATTAGATAATATTTTAAAATTGATATATACAAAAAAAAATATATATCGATATTATTAATATAAAAAAAATTAGAATTTTTTATAATTTAAAAATCAAAATCTTTATTAATTAAAAAAAAAAAATATAAAAAAATCAAAATGGAAAAAAATTTAAATAATTCTTCAAGTTTTCGTCCAAGTAATTTCAACAATTTATCAAATCCAAATATTAAAAATTCATTAGAAGATACAAAGTTTTTAAATAATAGTTTGGATAAAACAAAAATAGCATATAACTTTAAAATTATATTATTAGGTGATATATCAGTAGGAAAAACTTCATTATTAAGAAAATTTATAGATAATCAATTTCTCGATAATTATAATGCAACAATTGTAGCAGAATTTAAATCAAAAACAATAAGAGTAGGTGAATATAACATTAATTTAACTATTTGGGATACTTGTGGCGGAGAAAGACATAGAAGTATTACTAAACAATATTATAGAAATGTTGATGGTATTATTTTAGTTTATGATATTGGGAATAGAGAATCTTTTAATAATATTAATAAATGGATTGAAGATATTGAAAATAATTGTAATAAAGATTATATTTTTTTTTTAATTGGAAATAAATGTGATTTAAATGGTAATCAAAGACAAATTTCTTATGAAGAAGGAGAAAAGATTAGTAGAGAATTAGATATTTTTTTTATGGAAGTTAGTGCGAAAAATGGACAAAATATTAATTTGTTATTTGAAAATATGTCTGAATATTTATGTAAAAATATTGAAAATTCTCAAATTGAAGAAGAAAAACTTCTTTTTAATAATAATAGTAATAATAATTCTAATTAAAAAAAAAATGAACTTCATAAAGAACTTAATGAAATAATTAAACAAGAAAATAAAAAAAAAAAAATAAATAATTGTTGTTAAAATTTAGGATTTTATTTATTAGTTTTTTTTATATTTAATTTATATATTTTTATCATTAAAAAAATAAATAAGATAATTTATACATTAAAATAGTTATTTACATTTTTTATTATGGGAAAAATATTTTTTTTTTAGTTTTGATTTTATTTAATCCTTTTTTTTTGTTATTCTTAAATGTAATATTGGTTTAAATCTTAGAAAATTATCTCTTGTATTTTGAATATTATAATGGTTTCTAAATTTTAGATAATTATTTTTTCTTATTTCTCTTAATTCATTTGGATTAATCATACATTTTTTTTTATTAATTTTATCAGAAATTCTTTCAAATATATCTTTCATTTCAAGACTCTTTGAAATAGAATCAATATTTCTTTTTATTTTAATAAATAATGTTCTTTTATTATTATTATTAAAAATATTTTTTTGAGAAAAATTTCTTAATTTAATAATATTACCTTCATTTGATAAAAAATGATTTTTATTTTGTTTATCATCACTTAAAACTTGTATATTACTTTTTTTATTTTTATCATTTATTTCAATAGTTTCATCTTTTGTTATATTTTCAATAGATGAAACACTAAATTTTTGAAAAATAACTTTTCCTTTTTTTTGATTATTATTAATTTCATTATTAATATTTATTTTATTATTTATAAATAAAGTACTATGACTTTTCTTAAATTTAATTTGATGAACAAAATCATTAAAATTACTTGAAATATGCTCTTTTGAATTACATAAAGTTCTTTTTGAATCTCTTGAAGAAAAAAGATTTCTACTTATTTTTCTTGGTTTAATTGTTAAACAATCTTTTTTTTTATTTTGAGTATCAATATCATAATTACTTAATTTATTAAATATATTTTTAGCATTTAATTTTCTATGATTAAATGCTTTTTTTTCTAAGCTCTTTTCAAAATATGTATTAAAATCTTTTTCTTCTTTTTGAATATTAATAAAATTACCTATTATTATATTATGTTCTGAAAAAGTTTTAATTTTAATTTGTCTTATTTCAATTAATCTATAAATTAATCTCATTAATTTCATTTTTACATATTCATATTCTTTTTTTTTAATTTCTGATTCAATTTCATAAAATTTTTTATAAATATTTTTATCAAGTACAATAAATTCAGATTTGTCACTTACACATTTAATAGAAAAAAAATTTTTTTTATCTTCATAATTTAAATCATCAAATCCTAATATTTCATTTGAACTACTTAACCATAATATCATTTCAAATTTTTGATTATATAATAAATCAACTTTTTCTATTTCTTTTGCATAATTTTCAACTTGTTGATTATCTTTTTTTATTTTTGAATAAATATCAACAAAATTTTTATAAATTTTTTTTTCTAATGAATTTGACCAAATAATTTTCTTTTGAATGACTAATAATTCTAATTTTTTAATATAATATTTAATAACAATTAAAATTTCTTTTAATGATAATTTCAATTTAATTTCATAAAGTCCAGTTTTTAAAAAAATTAAATGATTATTTAAATCATTATTTCTACCCAAAATATAATTTCCTTTTTTAACTTTATCAATAACAAAATGATGAAATAATTTATCTTGTAAATAACCAATATTAGTATCATTAAAGATAAAAGTAGATAAAATATAATTTAAATAATAACCTTTATTTTTATCTATAGCAGTTTTGACATATCTTAAAAAATTATTTTTATTTAAAGTTGCCAAATGACAATTTGATGAAGTAATAATTGTTGCAGTTCTTTTATTTCCAATCTCATAACTTGCATAATCTCCAAATTTTTCTCCAGTATATAAACTTTTTATATGTTCATAATAATAAATAACAAAATTTATTTCTCTTTTTTCTTTTAATTTCTTATTATTTATTTTATATATATTTAATCTTTCAATATAATCTTCAGATGATAAATTTATACCATCATCAAATTCATTTTTAATATCCAATATAAATTCAGATGTTTTAATTGATTTTTGTGTTAATTGTTTTTCATATTTAAATTTTTTTATTGTTGATATTTTTTTTGATTTATTAAAATTAATCACACTTCTTCTTTTTATATCAAAATCACTTTCAATATTTTCATTCTCAATATCAAAATTATTATGTAAAAATTTATAATTATTAAATCTATCAAATTTAATAAATTTTCCTTCTTCAATTTTTTCTTTTTCTTTTATTGTTAAACAAGAAAATAAAGTTTTTAATTGAATAATTGTAATTTTTTTTCTTGAACTATTAGAAATTGGAACAATAATTCTTCCATAACTAATAAAATCTTCAATTTCTAAAGGATAAATTTCAGCATTTGCATTTAAAGTTTGAATAAATAATTCTTTTTCATTATAACAAATTAAAATTGCTAAATATCTATAATATTCAAATATTGATAATAATTCAATTTTTGATTTTGGAACTAAAATATCAATACTACCTTTTAATATTATAAAAAATGTTTTTCCAATATCACCATATTGAAACATTAATCTATTTTTTGGATAATAAATGTAATTTAATTTATTTGTTATTCTTAATATTTGTTCTTCAGTATTTTCTTGATAATATTTTCTTATTATTTTACAAAAATCGTTTAAGTAATTTATATAATAACTTATTAAAATATTATCTGTTGGATTTCTTATTATTTCTTTTACTTTTATTTTTGGTAAAATAAATTCGAAATATTCATTCATTGTTACTAAAGATTTTAATTTTTTAATATTTTCTTTTAAATTTTTTCTATTGTGTTCACTAAATTCTTGTTCTTTTTCTTCTTCTTCTAATTTGTTTTCAATTCCTGCTATAAAGTTATCTAATTCAATATTTGTTTCTAATAAAAGAGTTTTATTTTTAGTTTTATTTTTATTTTCATATTCCATTTCAAATTGAAAAAATATATATAATAATTCTAATTAAAAAAAATCTATTTTATTTATAAATGTTCATGAATTAAAAAATTAATAATTTATTTATAAAAAAAAAGAAGAAATTATAAAAAAAAATTAATTATTGAAATTATAATATAATTATTAAAAAAATTTAAAAATTAGATAAACTATTTTTATTATTAAATTTGTTTTTATTTTTAGAAAACATAATTATTATTCCCTATTTAAATCATTCTATTTAATAAAAAATAAATAATTATATTTTAAAAAAATAATTAAAAATTTTTTAAATTTTTAAAAAAAAAAGAAAATAAAAAAGTCCAAAATCAATAATAAAATTACAATAAAACCATAAACAAAATATGTAAACAAATTATAAAAAACAAAAAAATTAAAAAAAAACTAATCAAAATATCAAATAATATAAATATCTTTTTTAATAAACAAAAGAAAAAAATTAAAAAATTATAAAAAAATGGAAGAACAAAATAAAAAATCTCTTCAAATTCAAGCAAAAACTTGGTCAAAAGACACACATGGTTTATTTGATTATGAAATAATAGATGAATTAAATTCAAATAATTTTACAGTAACTGGTTCCGGAAGTATAATAAGAGAAAATGACGAAGTAAAAAATAAAGATACATCTGAAATGTTATTTAATAAAGATAATTTAAAAATAAGAGAACTTTGTAAATATTCTTTTGATGAAAAGGAAAATTCTTATTATATGGAAAATTACATTGAACCAAATTTAGATTGTACAGAAGAAAATATTACAAAATTAGAAAATAAATTATGGTTTGTTATTCAATCAAAAGATAAAAATATTCCAAAAGTAAGAAAAAATTATAAAAATTGTTATGAATGTTCAATTGGTGATATAATAAAATTAGGAAGAGTAAAATATATAATAACAGAAACAAGAATAAATGGAGAAACAAAATCAATAAAAAGTATTAATGATTATATTTTTAATATAATTCCTAATATTAAAGAATATGAAGAAAGTAAAAATTTAATTTGTAAAATTTGTTTATGTGGTGAAAATGAATGTGATAATGATATTTTTATTAATTTATGTAATTGTTGTGGTTCAATGGAAAAAATTCATTTATCTTGTCTTAAATCTTGGATTAAAACAAAAAGAGAATCTTTTCAAAAAAAATTAGGAATAAGTTATATTTTTAAAAAATTTAATTGTGAAATTTGTAATAAACCTTATCCTCTTAATTTTAAATATAAAGAAAAAATTTATTCTCTTTTAGATTTAAAAATTCCAACAAATTATTCTAATTATATAATTTTAGAAAGTTTAAACCAAATAAAAGAAAAAAATAATATGAAAAGTGTTCAATTAATTCAATTAAAAGAAGGTTGTAATATTACAATTGGAAGAAGTAATGAAAGTGATATTAAAGTAATTGATATTAGTGTTAGTAGAAATCATGCTGTAATTAATTATCATGATGGTAAAATTTATTTATTTGATGTTAAAAGTAAATTTGGTACTCTTGTTTTATTGAAAAATAAAATTTATTTAAAAAATAATTTAACAAGTTTAAATCTTCAAATTGGAAGAACTTTTATTAAAATTAGTGAAATTAAAAGTGATAATGGCAAAAATAATGGAAGTAATAATCTTATTATTTGTAATTCTAATACACAATCTAGTGTTAGTGATGATGAAGTTGAAAAGAAAAAAACTTTTATTAAACCTTTATTTATTGTCCAAAAATGTGAAAAAAATGAAAGAAATGATAAAAATAAAAATAATAATTAAAGTTTTTATATATAATAATTCATCTTCAATTATATAAATATTAAAAATATTTATTAATTTCATTTTAATTGTTATTATTTTTATTTAAAGTAAAATCATATTTAATAAAATATTATTTTATTTAAAAGTCATATTACCTTATTTAAAACTACTCATATAATATCTTATAATATATAAATTTAATACTAATAATATTTTTTATATTTATACTAATCTTAATTCAATGAGTTAAAATATATTGCCAAGTAACAATATTATCAACATTATTTGAATTTGTTGAAAAAAATTTTGCATAATATTGTATATTTTCTTTAATTGGAAAAATAATTTCAAAATTAGTGACAGATGCTCTTAATTTTTCTTCTTCAAAATCTCTTAAAGTACCATTAATAAAATATTCATTATCATATTCAAAATTTTTATAAAATAAATTATTTTTATCAAATTTATTATAAATATCTGCTTTTAATTCACCAAAATTAATCTTATTTATTTTTTTATTATTAATATTATTAATATTATAATCGTTTTTTTCTAAAGTATAAATATCATTTTTAAAATGATGATCATAAAATTTAATTCCAATAACATTAAAAATATCACTTACTAAATTAGTTTTTATCATTTTATCAAGAGGAGATCCACATTTCATTGAAGGACCTACATTAACTTCCATTAACCAAGTATTAAATTTATTATCTACTAAAATATCAAAACCATATAATTCAAATAAACTATTTTTTTTTCCATTTACAATATCTGCTGAAATATCATCTAATGAACTTATTATTGTTTTAACAATTATATCTTTTACTTTATTCATTATATTATTATAACATTCTTCTTGATTATTTTTTTCAAAATATTCTTTATATTCATCTAAAGACCATTTGGAATAATTTTGATAATTTTGATTATTTTCATTATTATTATTATTAGTTAAATTATTATTATTATTAATTGTATTATTTAAATTGATATTATTAGAATTATTCATATTTATTTTATATCTTTGAGTATTATGTTTATTAATTGAATAATTTGTTAAATGAACAAATACATTATCATAATCTCCTTTTGTATATTCTTCAGTTGCAAATCTTACTAAACCTTCTTTATACATATAAATTTTTAAAGGACATAATGAAGATATTAAAACATAAATTCTCAAATCATATTTTTTATTATTTATTAAATGAGGTTTAGAAATATATTTACTAATTAAATAATTTTTTCCATGTCTAATTTGACTAACTTTACATAAATGTTTAAATTCAGATTTATCTGATAAAATTCTAATTCCTCTTCCTCTACTTGAGCCAACTGGTTTAACTATAAATTTAATTTTAGAAGAAGATAAATTTGAAATTATACTTTTATATTTTTCTAAAAAATAATTTGCGTCTTCAGGTAAAATAAAAGTCTCTGGAACATAATTATAATCATCTTTATATAAATTATGATAATTTTTATAATGTTTATACATAAAATCTTTTCTTCCTAATGCAAAAGTTGAAGGAAAATGATTATAATGTTGATTTTGATTTATTTCTTTTATTAATAATTGCATATTATTAATTGAATATAAATGCCAAATTATATTTGAATTAATTGGTTTTTTTTTAAATTTTATATTTGCTCTTTCACAAGTATCAGTAAAACATTTTGGCATATTTCCAAAAGATAACATTCTTATTTTATAATTATATGGTATTGTTACATTATGAATTAAGGAAAAATTAATATATTTTTTTTCTATTTGATGAATTGATAAATTTTGATATACATTTTCTGTTGAGTTTCTTAAATTTATATTGTCATTTGGATATTTTATTATTGTGTCAAAGTCTTTATTTTTTTGTAAAAAATTTGAATTTGGAATAAATAAATATAAATTTTTTGATTTATGAAAATAATAAACTGAACATATTTGTGGAGTAATGTCTTTTGGTTTTTTTAATTTTGTTGTTGAAATTAATGAAAAACTCTTTGTTTTTTTATAATTTAAAAATTGAGAATATTGTGAAATATTATTTTGATTTTCATTTAAATCTTCATATACATTTATATGTTTTGGTATATTTATTTTTTCTATTTTTAGTACTGATTTATTTTTTATTATTTCTTCATCTTTTTTAATATTATTGATTTTATTTGATTTAGATAAATTTAAAGAATTAAATATTTTTTTTGCTTTTGATTTTGAAGAACAAATTATCTTATATTTTTTTTTAGAAGATTCTTTTTTATTTATACAAGGTAAATTGTTAGTTATTGTATTATTTGTTGTTGTTTTAGAACTAAATGATGAACTTGGTCTAGTATACATTTTTCAAAATAATTTATTTTTTTTATTATTTTATTTTTTAAAATTTATTTATATATAAATATATTAAAAAATCTTAAAAAAAAATTTTAAAATATTTTTTTATTTATTATACACTTAATTAATCCTGTTAATAATTGATTATAAAAAAGAATTATAAACATTTTAAGTTTTAATTGAACTTCATAAAATTTCAAATATAAAATTTTGATTATTAACGTTATTCATAAATATTCTAAAAATTAATCTATTAATACAAACTGACATTAATACATAATATATAATTAAAAAATATGTGATACAAAGATAATTTTAGAATAAAAATCTTTTCAATAAAAAAACAAATTTTTCGTATTTAATACATTTATCTTTTTTTATTAGAACAAAAAATAAAAAATTAAAAATCAAACTCATTATATAAACAAAAACATAGAATGATTATTTTATAAAAAAAATAATCATTTATTTAATTTTACTTATTTTAAAATACCCATTTACAACTTATAAAACTACGAAATTTATACGAATTAAAAAAAATTATTTTTAAACTTCTTTATATTGACAAAGAATTAAAGTTTTCCCAGTTTTAAATACCATTTCATTTTTTATCAAAATTTTATTATTATTATTTAATAAAAGCCAAATTCCATTTGTTGAAATTTTAGTTTTTTTTTTTTCTTCACAATAAAATCCATCATAAAGATAAAATTCATTATTATTTTTATCATATAATAAAGTAAATTGTATTCTACTTACTCCATCTTCATCATTTAATACTAAATTACATTTTTGACTTCTTCCTATAAAAATAATATTATTTTCTTTATAATTAAATTCACCTTTACTTTCACCATTATAATCAAAATAAACTAAATTTTTATCTTCATTTATTAAAATATTTAAAAATGATTTTTGATTAAATAAAAAAATATATTTTTCTTCTGGTTCAATTAATATTTTTTCATCTATTTTTAAAAAAATTCCTGTACCTTCATTATAACCTTTTATATAATATTTACCTACAAAATATTCAATATCAAATTGATGAGGTTGAATATTATTTTCTTCTAAAATAACATCAACTTCTTCATTTTCATTAAAATGAGAACTTCTAAATGAACTTGAATTAGATAAATTATTATTTTTATCTATTACTTCACCACCAAAAGAAAAAATTGCATGTGATGGACATTCTTTTACTATTTTAATATTATTATTTTTATTTTTTAAAGTATTTTGATTTATTGATATTATTTCATATTCTTTATTAAATTCTTTTGAAAATTTTAATATTAATGATTCATTTATATTAAATAAAGATGTTGAACAAATTGTTTTTGAATTATTTAATTTATTTGAAGGCGTGTTTGCATTTGAAAATAAACTTTTTAGCTTTATATTTGAAAAAGATGATTGTGGATGTACAAAAAAACTATTATTTTCTAATGTTTGATTTGAATTTGTGTTAATTAAATCATTATTCAGAATTAAGTGATTTCCTTTTGTATTTCCACCTATTATACATCCCATTTTTTTTTATTGTTAATGATATATTTTTTAATTTTTTTATTACACTCTTATTTTTAATAAATCTTTCGAATATTTTAATAAAAATATTTTCAATTTTTTTTTATTTTTTATTTTTTTTTTGTTTTATATTGTTTAGATTAAGGTATATTTTCTATTTAATAAAATGATTTAGTAAATATAATAAATTAATATTACTAAATTTTTATTTATTTTTTTTGTATTTATCTGAGGTTTAAATTACTGTTTTTAAATAAATAAAAAGAATTAAACAAAAAAATTATTTTATTTTGTTTCAATACATTTTCTTTTTCTATATAAAAACTAATTATTTAAGAAAAATTAGAATATATTAAAACAATGATTTTCTTCAATTTACCTTATTAATAATATTTTAAATAATATATTTATATTACTTAAAAATATATAATTATAAAAAATTCTTTCATATTAATAACATTAACATTACTTATATTAAAATTTGATAAACATAATGAAATTAATGTTCTACATTCACAAAATAAATTTACTTATATTTATTTCTTTATATAATTAATCTATTTTTTAAATTTCTTACATATATATAGTTTTTATAATTTATTTTCTTCATAAAAAAAATAATTTATAAAATGAATTAATTTTTTATAAAAATAAAAAAAATAAATTAATACTATTTGAATTATCTATCTTTCCTATTAGGATTTATTAGAATTTAAGCATCTTCTTTTATTAATTTTAATTAATGATTTTATTTTAAAGGATTTTTATTCATTTAAATTATATTTATGAAAAGATTTAAAACTAATATTTCCTATTCAATATTTTTATATTTAATATATATTAATATTTTATTAGTTTGTTGAAAGATTTAATTTCCATTAATTAAAATAATAAATTGAAAAATAATTACAAATATATATATATATATAAATATATATAATTCAAAGTTAATCTCACATAAAACATTATTAAATTATAAATTAATTTATATTATAAAATCATAAATATTAATGTTTTTCTTTTTTTGTTTTTTTTTAATTTCTTCAATTTTTTCTTCATTTTGATTACTATTAATAGAACTTTCTTTTTCTTTTTCTTTCTCTTCTTCATTCTCTTTTTCTTTTTCTTTTTCTTTTTCTTTCTCTTTTTCCTTATCAATTTCTTCATAAGTTTTTAAAATTTCTTCAACATGAGTTTTAGAAAAAGTTTTTGATTTAGTATCTTTTCCTTGAGTTAATAAATCTTTAGTTAATTTTTCAATTTGTTCTTTATCATTATTTTTTTTTTGATTAATAAATTCTTCATCATCAGAATCAATAAAGTCTTTTACTATTGATTTTTTTGTTGCTTTTCTTGAATTATTTCTTTTTTCAAAATTATTATTTGTTGTAATATTTTTATCTTCATTAGAATCATCTTTATCTAAATTCTTATCCGATTTAATTGATTCATTTGTTTTTGTTTTCTTCATTTTTGGATCTCTTGATTCAAAAAATGAAACATTATCACCAAAAATTATTTTTGATTTATGAGGACCATATCTATGAGTATTCTTTTTATATTGAGATTCATTTTTTTTCATATTATTTTGAACTGTTTTTATTGTATTTTGAGTAATTGAGAAATTATTTTTTTCTTTTTTTTTATTAGAAAAATCTATTTTTGTTGAATTAAAATTAGTTTTTGTTTCTTTTAAATTATTATTTTCTTCTTGTCTTATACTTTTTTTCTGATTATTTGTATTTTCTTCACTATCAGAATCACTTGATTCATTTTTATTTTTATCTGAACTTTTAAAATTTTTATTATTATTTTTAACAATTTTATATTTAGTTTTATTACTTTTTGATTCTATAGTATTTTTTTTATCAAAATTACGACTAATTTCATTACTATTATTATTTGTTTTAGATTGAGTTATTTTTTTAATTGCAGCACTTATAATTTTTGGAATAGAAATATCATCTTTTTTTTCTCTATCTGTTTTAGGATAATTTTTATTATCTTGATTATATTCTTTTGAAGAAGAATAATCAAATAAAGGAGGAATTTTTGTTTGAAATTTTTTCATTGGTTTTAAACTCATTATATCAAATTTAGAATTATTTTCATTTTTATCTTCAATTGTATTTACTGTTTTATTATTTGGTGTAAGTTCTTTTATATTACTATTTCTTGATAATTTCTTTTTAAAATCTCTATCCATTATTTTTGGTTTTGTATCAATATTCATTGATTGATTAAATCTATTACTTATTACTGTATTTTTTCTATTTCTTGAATTAAATTCTTTTTCATTAAATTCATCATCTTCTTTTTTATTTATTTTATTATTATTATTATTATTATTTTCATTATTATTATTATTATTATCATTAATATTATTTTTTGAATTATTATTTTTTAAATTATTAATATTATTATTTTTTATTGAAGTATTTATTGGATCTTTTTGTGAATTATATAATAAATTTTTTATTGGATTATTTTTATTAATATTAATATTTTTTGGTACTTTTGATTGTGTTTTTGATAAAATATTATTTTTAATTGAATCTAAAGTTTTTGTTTGATAACTTTTTATATTATTTAATCCAGGTAAAAAATTTCTACTATTTAATTTAGTTGGACTATTTTTTGAAGTTAAATTTGATTTAGATTGATTTAATCTAAAAGTAGGAAGAGATAAATTTTTATGAGATGAATTTAGATTATTTTTTTTTAATAATTTGAGAATATTTCCTTTAATATTATTAGTTTTAGAAGTACTATAATATGATTTATCAGATTGAGTATAAAAATGATTTGGAGATTTATCTTTACTATTACTATCAATTCTAGGAAAATCATTTAATAATCTTTTCTTTTTTTTTTTATTATAATTAGTCGATGTATTTAAATAATGAGAATTATTACTTTCAATATTATTAGAATTATTATTTTTTTGATTAACAAATAATAATTCAGTAAAAATTTGATCTAAAGATAAAACAATATTTTCATAATTATCTTCATTTTTAATTTTTCCAAATTTTACTTTCCCAAATTTAAATTTATCATTAATTTGATTAATAAAATCAAGAATATTATCTTGAAAATTATGTTGAGTAATTAAAAACTTATAATTAATAATAAATGACTCAATTTCATTATTTAAACTTTTCAAATCTTTATCACTTAAATTATTAGATTGTTGATTTTCATCAAAAACTTCATTTAATCTATTAAAACTTTTATTATAACAAAATAATTGTAATTTTTCATTTAATTTGATTATTTGTTCTTCAAATTCTCTTATAGTTTTTATAATTTTATTAATTGAGTTCTCCAATAAAGAATTAAAGTTAGATATTTTTTGACTAATTTTAATATAAGATGCATTAATTTTCATAAATTTATTTCTCATTGATTTATATTGTTTATCATTAACATTTGTATCAGAAGTTGAAACATTTGAAGAATTAATTAAATTTTTTCCTATTGCATCTTTTCTTTCTAAATGAATTGTTATTGTTTTTTCTCCTTTTGGAATAATTGTACTTAATAAAACATTATTATTATAATTTGATAAATTTTGATCATTATACATTATATTTATATCTTTCTCATCTAAATGATAAATTTTTTGTGCTAAGTCTTTTAAATAATGTATAGTTAATCCGTTTGGGATATCAAATTCATATTTATTCCCTTCATATATTAAATGCATATTCATTTTTTTATTTTTTTGGGTTATTTTTTAATTTTAAAGAAATTAAAAATTGATGAAAATTGTTTTATTATGTTATTTTCTAAAATATTTTTTATATATATATTTTTTAACATTATTTTATTATTTTTATTAAAAAAAGAATAAATTATTGAAAAATATAAATAAATTATTTTTAAGATATTATATTATTAAATAAATTTTACAATAATTTTTTAAAGTTGAATTTAATATTAATTTTTTAAATTATTACCATCTTATTATCTTGCAGCCTTAATATTCTCATATAATTTATTTTCATCTTTGAGCAAATCCAAAAAATAATAAAATTTTGAATTTACAAAATATGTTTTTATTCTAAGTACAATATACCTAATAAATTAATATAGTAGGCAATTATCTTTAATTAATATAATACTCCATTTGCCTAAACTATATCCAAATATCTCTTATAATGTCAAAAATAAAAATTTGTCGCCCCAATCAAAAAAATTACCAAAGTTTTATAATGAAAATGATATCAAACAAATTTCTCAAAATGGTAGGCAATTTTAATTATTTCAAAAATAACTCTTTTTGCCCAAAGAATATATGAAATATCTAATATATTAACAAAGAAAAAAAAATGTCGCCCAATGCAAAATCAAACTCAAAATTATTTATTTTTTAATTATTTTTTTATTAATTAATTTATAAAAAAAAAAATAATTATGGTAACATAATGCACTGGCATTCCCATAAATTATTAAAAAATATATATAAAACTTTAAATTTAAACAATATTTTAAAATATTTTTAATCTTAATCTTAAATAATTATTACTATTAAAATACAATCATTAGAAAACAATTAATAATTCATCAAAATTAAGATTTTATATAATTTTTTTAATTAAATATAAATATTAGAATATTTTAATTATTTTATTTTTGGGGTTTTTTTTTAGTTTGTATACAATCCATAATATTAGAAGCAATAAAATGTAAAACATTATTAATTTCTCTTTCACTAATTCCAAAATCTATTTTTTTTCTTTGTAAAATAGTTAATTGATCACAATCAACAATTTGTAATTCTAATTTAGAATTATCATCTTTATTAAATAAGAAATAAATTAAAAAATTAAAATCTAAATTTTTTGAAGTTTTACTTTGATTATTTTGAAAATTATTAATATTTTGATTTTGAGTTTGATTAATCACAGTTTTAGAATGATGAAAATATAAAATTAAAGTTAAAAAACCAAGAGTATCAATTTGAATAGGATAACCAATATTACTTTCTATAATTTTAGTAATAACAAATTCTCTATTTCTCATAATTGAACAAGAATCTAAAATTCCTTGTTCAACATATTTAATATGTTGTTTAAAATTTGATAATTTTCCATAAGATTTTTTTAAATTAATAACTTCATAAGAAACAAAATTAGGTAAAATTAAATCATAAGTAAAGTCATTTTGAAAATTAATATTAATTGATATACATAAAATTGGAGTTCTATTAATTTCTCTTGATCTAATTAAACAATCTAAAGGATAACTTAATTTAACTGAAGTTAATTGTCCTTTAATATTATTAAAATTATTAGAAAATTTTTCATTATTATTATATATTAATTGTACATCTAAAAAACGATTATTTTTTGGTAAATTTCTATATTTATCTAAACAACTTTTAATAAAATTATACATTTCTAAAATATAAGGATAATTACTATTTTCTTTATTTCCTTGATATTCTTTTTCTTTATTTATAGCATGAGATATAATTTCAAGTAATTTTTGTTGTTGTTTTTCTTCATAAATTTTTTTTATTAATAATAATGAATTATATAAAGATGAACTATCACGAAAAACCCATTCACTAATAATTTGATCATAATCAATAATATAATCAAAATTATTTAATAAAATAAAATCTGGAGGAGATGATGAATCTGTATTATCAAATATTACTTGAATATCTATTGTTGTTACGCCAAATGGAAATTTTACTATAAATCTATCATATGAATCTTTTGATATAAAATTACTTGAACAAAAATTTATTACTTCTATTCCTTCATTTTGAAGAAAATACATTAAATGAGGAGGTATTACTCCAGTTTTTTTCATTTGTTTTTTATTTTTAAATTAATAAATAAAATTATTTAATTAATATATTAATAAATTAATAAAAATAAAAAATTTTTTTTTTTTAATTTTTTTTATAGACTATGAATGAATAATATAAATAAAATGGAATAAACTATCATATCTTTGTTAAATATATTTTTATTTTATTCTATTAAATCATATATTAAAAACCTTGTAATTATTATTAATTTATTTATAGATTATTTTTTTATTTATACATTATTTGTATACTTTTAACAATCTATTACTTATAAAAAATTTAATTTCTAATTTCTTAATTTTCTAATTAAATTTTTTAATTTCATTTCATCAGTTTTATTTATTTTTTTTGTACTTCTTTTTATATCTTCTAAAGTAATTGTTTTAATATTTTGATTTGTTTTTTCTTTTCTTAAATTTCTAGAAAATAATTTTTGATTTTCTTCATTTGAATTTTTATTTATTATTTTTTCACAATCAAGATTAAGATAAGGTGCTTGTATTTTTAATTGTAAACAAGCATTAAATGATTCTTCTTCTTCTTTACTTATATTATTTAATGAAGTATTTGCAAATTCAATAATAATAAAAGAAAAAAGAAGAATTCGAGAAATCATCATTTTTTTATATTATTATTTTTTCAATTATTATAAATATATAATGAATAAAGTATTGTTAATTTTTATAAATTTATAAAAATCATAATTAATATTTTTAATAAACAAAAAAATTTATTTATTTATAATGAAAAAGAAAAATAATTGTTTTAGAAAAAACTTTTAAATTATATTTACTTATTTATAAATTTATATAATAATTTTTAAAAAACTAAATAAAGTTAAAATATATAAATTATTTTTTTATTGAGGAACATAAAAATATGAAAAATTATTATATTCAAATCAAACAAACTCATAGAAATATAAACAATAAAAAAAAAAATTCGAGAAAAAAATAAAAAAATAAAAATAAATAAAATAAACATTCGTTAAATAATATAACAAGATTCACAACAAATTGTATCAGTTGGATAAATTTCTTTTTTAATATCAAAAAGCATTAATTTATTATATTCTTTATAACTTTCAACATTCACAAGATCTACAATTTTTTCATTTTCACTTTTATTTAAATTAACATAATTTTGATTTTCAAAATTATTTAATATTGGATTATCAATAAAACTAACTTTTTGTTTTCCACCTTTTTTAATTTCATTTCCAAAAATATCTTTTCTTAAATTATCAACATTTTCTAACATTATTAATTGTTTTGAATCAGTTTTTGATTTTGATGATTCTCCTATTAAAGTATTATTTTTTTGTTGTTTTCTTATTGAAATATCTGCTGTTACTGATGATACATCTGTATTTACTTTTTTTAATACTGGTATTGTAGTTGACATTTATTTATATTATTTTGATTATTATAAATTCATAAAGTGATTGATTTAAAAAATTTATTTTTATTTGGGATATTAAATCGATGTTCTATAGTTTTGAATTTTGATTTTTTTTTGAAATTTAAATTGAATTAAATTATAAAATCTAATTTTTAAATGTTATTATCTTTTTATTATTTTAATATTTTTTAAAATATATTCTTAAAAATTTTTATTTTTTTAATACTTATTTTATAATTATTAATACTTGATTTCTAAATAATATAATTTAAATAATTAATTTCATATATATTCTTTTGATAATAGATTTAAATTCAAAGAACATTTAAAACAAATTTTACTTTATATTGTTACTTATATTATTAATATTATTATAAATAAATAAATCAAACTAGGTAAGAATAAAGATTTTTACATTATTGAAATAAAACACCATCAACATTAAAAACAATATAATTACATTTAATTCCTAAGGATTAATATTAAGCATATATAAAGAAAATGATTGATGTTGAATTAATAATTTACTTAATAATTTTTGTCCAAAAGTTAATTTTTGTAATTGAGGAATTAATGGAATAATCATTTTAAAAAATTTCTCTTTAGTTTCTTCATTAGAAGAAATAATTGCTTTTTGAACAACATAATTACCAAAATTATCTAATAACATTATTTTAAAATTATCTTCAATTAACATTTGTTCAATAAATTTGTTTTTAATAAAATCATCATCAAAACACTTTTCAACAACATTAGAACTAAATTTTTGATTTGAATAAAAACAAATATTTTTTGCAATATCATTAATAATATTTTCTTTTAATTTTTCATTTTCAAATAAAACAATAGTTTGAATTAAATAATTTCCATATTGATTAGTAATAATATTCATTAAATTTTTTTCAATTGCTTTAATAATTTCTTCAACTTTATTTAATTTCATAGTTTCAAAATATTTTTTTAAAAAAGTACACCCTTTTCTATTAGTTCCAATATCTTCAATTTGAAAACAAATTGAATTATGTATTTTATCAATTAAAGGATTATCAATATTAATTAATTTATAAATTATATGAACTGAATTTGAATCATTTATTAAAATTGAAATATGAGGAATGAGAATTTTAATAAAAGCAAAAAGTAATTTTTCACTTTTTAAATAATCAATTAATTCTTGTAAAACTCTTGTTCCATATAAATTAGTTGCAATATTTTTAATTACTGGAAATATTATTGCAATTAATTGAAGTAATTTATTTTCTTGAAGATAATTAAACATTTTTTTAATGAAATAATTACCAAATTGATCTGTTGATAATTCTTCAACATAACTTAATATATTATTAAAAAATAAACTTTCAACTAATTCTGGATTATCTTCTATTTTTTTCTCTAAATAACGACATCCACTTTGAATTTTTGCTATATTATGTGCTTGTTTTGCTAATTCTTCATTTGATAATTGTAAATAATTTATATTATAATTTTTTCTTATTGGAGAATGAATTGTTAATTTTTCAGTAATATTATTTGAACTATTACTTCTAAATGGATTATTAATATTGTTATAGTTTATAAAATTATTATTATAATTTTGATTATATGGATTATAATAATAGTTCATTGGGTTTACATTATTTGTATTTATAAATTGTTGATAATAATTTATTTGTGGTCTTCTTATTGGACTATTGTAATATATATTTGGATACATTTCTTCTTGTTTATTATTTATAATATTGATATTGTTTATATTATTGTTTATGTTATTATTCATATTATTATTATTTATTTTATTATTTATATTTTCATTTAAATTGTTATTAATAAACATTTGATTAGGAAAATAATTTTGACTTATACTTTTTTTATATGGATTATTATTTATTTGAAAATTATTATTTTGATTAATATTATTTTTTTCTTCATTTTCATTATTCTGTTTATTAAATTGATAATAATAATAATTATTATTACTTGAATTATTATTAATGTTAATATTTACATTCATATTATCAGATTTTGTTTGACTATAATTATCTTCATTATAATTACTATTACAATTATCATTAAAATCAAATCCAAAAGAATGATTATAATTTTGTTTTTTATTATTACTTTCTTCTTGTCTTTCATTATTTTTTAAAACTTCTTGAACAAAAGAACTTAATTTATGAGAATTATAATCATCATCATCATCATCACTACTAGAATCTTTATTAAATCCTAAAATTTCTTCATTTTCATTAATATTTTCCATATTATTATCAAAATTTTCTTCATTTTTCATTTGTTTCATAAAAAAGGAAAAATTATTTCCTTCATTATTATTTATATTATTTAATCTTTCATTTTTAACTTGTTCAACAAAAGAACTATTATCATAATATTGAAAAATAGGACTTTGTTTTTTTTTATTATTTTGATAATAATTAATATTATAATCTCTTTTAGTAAAAAATAAACTTTTACTAATAAAATTTGGTTTTTTTCCACTTCCAGGAGGAGGAAATTCAACATATTCAAGTGGAACTAATTCATTTAAATTTAATTCACTTTTTGTTATTATTACTTTTTTATTTTTTGATTTTTTTATATTTTCATCATTTGATGTAGGAGATAATAATACTTTTTCTGATAATGATTTTGATTTTGGTGTAGATTGACTATGATTTTTTATTTTTGTTTTTTTTAATTCTTCTGGCTCTTGTGCAGTTAATACTTTTCTTTTTGAACGAATTGGGTTTAAATTTATTATTTTTTCCATTAAATATATCTTATTTTTTTGATATTTTTTTTCATAATTTTTATTAAAATAATTATTATATATACTTCTTTTATATATATACAATTTTATAATATATTGTTTTAAATATTCTAAATTAAAAATATAATTTAATCCCATTAAATAAAAAAAATAAAAATAAAAAAATAAAAAATATAAAAAAAAAATAAAATAAATATAAAAAATATAAAAAAAAATAAAAAAAAAATCTAAATATAATAACCAAAAATAAGAGCAAAAAAAAAAAAAAAAAACAAATAAAAAAATAAAAAAAACCAGAAAAAATA
>JAEEGK010005469.1_pt1 | contig 30730 bp, 26 predicted proteins | sample 8958771 | NCBI WGS metagenome assembly JAEEGK01 (sample SAMN16246547, study PRJNA631951) | gut metagenome | biome: gut microbiome; feature: rumen; material: SC-attached | host: Bos | place: Iran: Karaj | collected 2018-10
GATAAATAAAAGAAACCCTAATAAAAAATAAAAAAAGTCTTGCAAAATCTAAAACCCTGTGATATATTTCTATCGTTGTCACAAAAAATGCGCCTTTAGCTCAGTTGGTAGAGCACCTGACTCTTAATCAGGGTGTCCAGGGTTCGAGCCCCTGAAGGCGCACTCGACGGTCGTAAGCTTAGCTTAGTGCAGGTTTGCGACTTCTTTTTTTGTCTTTTTTTCTTTATTCTAATAGGTAGAAATTCGCTATATTTTGTGGTTCATTTCTTTGACATTCGCTATATGGTGTGATAAACTTTTATACGATAGGGCATCTATAACCTTAATTTCAAAGGGTGGCGACTGTGGATAAATACGAGTATAAAGTCAGAGCGGAAGAGATCCGGACGCTTATTCAGGAAAACAGATACAAAGAAGCGGTTGAAATAGCCGATTCCATAGATTGGAAAAATGTGAAAAACAGCATGATGCTTTGTACCGTCAGCGACCTTTATAAGGCCTGCAAGCGGTATGAAGACAGCCGTGATGTTCTTCTTTTGGCATATGAAAGAAATCCCGGCGGGAGAATGATCCTCTATTCTCTTTGCGAATTGTCCATAAAACTGAACGACGTTGTTAACGCCATCGAATATTATAAGGAATTCCAGCAGGTAGCGCCGAAGGATTCGGGCCGCTACATCTTGAAATATAAGCTTTTCACCATGCAGGAGGTTGGTCTCGAGGAGCGCATCGAGGTTCTCGAAGAGCTGCAGAGACAGGAATGCAAGGAAAAGTGGATGTACGAGCTTGCTTATCTCTATCATATGATAGGATACGGCGAGAAGTGCGTTGAAGAATGTAACCAGATCGCCATCTATTTCGGAGCGGGCAAGTATGTTGTGAAGGCCCTTGAGTTAAAGGCTAGTCACGAGCCCCTTACCGAAGAGCAGGAGGCTTTGTACAAGCGCCTTACCGAGCCCGACACCGAACTGGTCCAGGGCGTAGATATCAGCAAATACAGCACAATAGATCTGCAAAAAGAACTTGCAAACAATCTGAAGGAAGTTCTTTTTGACGACGGAACAGGCTATTCGGTTACGGACGGCCTGGTTACCACTGTCTACGAAAACGACGATACCGCTGCGGAAACTCCCGACGAGCCTGCAGCAGAGCCTGAACCTTCAGTTTCGGAGCCTGCAGCCGAAGCGAATGAGTCTGTATCGGAAGAAATCTCACCCGAGCCTGAAGAAGCCTCACCCACAGCCGATTCGCAGCCCGCTTTCGAGCCCGTGCACGAAGAACCCGTTTCTCCTTCACAGATGCACGAGATACATCTTGAAGCCGAGCCCGCCCGGGAGCCTGTCGTAACGAAAGCCGAACCTTCCGTTTCCGAAGGCGAGACCAGGATCTTTGACAGAAACGACATTCGCGAGATCAAGGCCGCAACGGAGCCTTCAGCCCAGAGAACCGAAGAAAAGATTTCCGAAACCATTCTTCCCAAGAGCGATCCTCTGAACATTCACAGCGTCAGGGTTGATTCCAACAAGAACCCCGCCATCAAATTCCCGAATTTTGATGATCTTATGTCCCTTGAGGGCGACGGTCAGATAAGTCTGGTGGTTCCCGAGCAGGAAATGCTTGAGAAGCAGATCACCGGCCAGATAAGCATAGAAGATGTGCTCCATGAGTGGGAGCTTGTCAAGAAAGAAAATGAGCGTAAGTGGCAGGCAGATGTGAGAAGGCGTGTAATGGAGCAGACTCACAGCATGTTTACCGATTTTGACGCTACCTCCAAAAACGGTCTTCTGGAGGAACTTGAAGAAGCTGTTACCGAGGCACCAACAGTCGAACTTACGGCAGAGGAAGTCAATGCTCTCAGAAATGCGGAGAATCCCGAAGCTTTGAATATCGACGTCGAAGAGCCTGAGGTTACGGAGATGCTCGAAGACGATATTCCCGCAGAGCCTGACAATGCCGAAACTCCCGAGACCGAAGAAACTGTCAAAGAAGAAACCAAAGAAGAAGCACCGGCTCCAGAGATCAACAACGATGTGCATGAGATCGTGATGGAGGAGCCCGTTAAGGAAGCGCCTTTTGAAGAAAAGGTCATAGAATTAAGCCCCGAAATCAGTTCTCACGCTCCCGAACCGGCAGCGGATGACAACACAACGATTCTTCCCAATATTTCCGACATCGATTATCTCATGCAGTTTGCCGCAGCTGGCGAAGCAAGGGATATCGCCGACAGAGAAGCTATTGAAAACAGGGAAGCGGAGAAAAAAGAAGAGACCAAAGAAGCATTAAGCCGCGAGGAGATTGAAGAGCAGGCCGCAGCTTTGGTCGAAGAGGCTCTTGAGGAATCCGGAGAATCGGAAGAAGAACCTGAAGAAACACCCGAAAAGCCCGCGGAAGACCGGGCAGAGAATGCAGAGCCCGAGATTTCCGAAGACGATAATAAACCGGAAGAAATCCCGGAACCCGAGGAAGAACCCGCAGAAGTCGAAGAACCTGCAGAAGAAGAGCCTGAAGCAGTTGAAGAGCCCTCGGAAGAGGAATTCGAAGCGGTTGAAGAACCCGCACCTTCGGTTGACGGTTTCACCGAAGAGCAGGTTGAAAGGTTCGAATCCTTCATGCAGAAGCAGTCGGGAATCGACCAGTTAAAGGAAGCCCTTTCCAAACTCTCCATGGACGCAAACCGCGGTAACGCCATCATCGGAAGCGATGACAACGACAGCGCGGTCGAACTTGCAAAAGCCTTCATACTTGAGATCTCTTCAAAGGAAAATATCACCGGAAAAGTAGCTAAGATCAAGGCAAGTACCCTTAACGCAAAAGACGCCCTTGAGATGCTTACCCTGCTTTATGACGGAGCCATCGTCATTCAGGATGCCAATGAGCTTCGCGCCGAGACCATAGATGCCATCATTCGAGCGACACGTGTACCGGGCAAGAGACTTTTCATAGCACTTACCCTGAACCGTCGGCATAAACACAAATTCATCATGGAAAACACCGGACTCATGGACAGCTTTGATATCTCCTTTGATATCGAAGCACCCACCAACGCCGAACTGGTTGCCTTCGCGAAGAAATACGCATACGCAAAGGAATACGCCATCGACGAGATGGGCATGCTGGCGCTTCACACCCGCATCGATGAGAGGCAGACAAATTCCCACAGCGTCATGATAAGCGAGGTCAAAGAAATCGTGAACGAAGCAATTGTTCACGCCTCAAAGAAAAATGTGGGACACTTCTTCAACGTCCTCATGGGCAAGCGCTACGACGCCAATGACATGGTGGTTCTTCGTGAAAAGGATTTTACGTCAAATAAGCCTTAAGGAGAGTCTGCATGAATCCGATTTTTGTCACAGAGACGGATGAATATCTTTTTGCCAAGGGCACTCATTATGAGATATACAGGAAACTCGGTGCACACCCCGTAAACATAGACGGCAGGGACGGCGTATATTTCGCCGTCTATGCGCCTCATGCCGAAGAAGTATATGTTTTAGGCGACTTCAACGGCTGGAAAGAATGGGACAAACCCCTTTCGAAGCTTGGCCCCGGAGGGATCTGGGCAGGCTTTGTGGAGGGTGTGAAAGAAAAGGATCTGTACAAATTCTTTATTAAAACTCCGGACGGAAGGACCGTATACAAAGCAGACCCCTTTGCCTGCTATGCGGAGCTCCGCCCCGGAACGGCTTCCAGGATATACGATCTTGAAGGCTTCAAATGGACCGATTCCAAATGGATGAAGGAACGGGACCAAAGAGATATGTTCAAATCGCCACTCGCCATCTACGAGTGCCACATCGGTTCCTTTATGCGGCATCCCGGCAGAGACGACGAGGGCTTCTATTCCTACAGGGAATTCGCAGACAGAATCACAGATTATCTAAAGGAAATGCGCTACACCCACATTGAACTTATGGGAATTGCCGAGTACCCCTATGACGGCTCATGGGGATACCAGGTGACGGGTTATTATGCGCCTACTTCCAGATACGGCGAGCCTAAGGACTTCATGTATCTTATCAATAAACTCCATAAAAACGGAATCGGAGTCATTCTGGACTGGGTTCCCGCCCACTTTGCAAAGGACGCCCACGGACTTGCCGAATTTGACGGAAGCCCTTTGTTTGAGCATCCCGATGTAAGAAAGGGAGAACATCCCGAGTGGGGTACCAAGATCTTCAACTACGAAAAAACGGAGATCAGCAACTTCCTGATCGCAAACGTTTTCTACTGGATCAGGATGTTCCACATAGACGGCGTGCGTGTAGATGCGGTGGCATCCATGCTTTATCTTGATTACGGCAAAAAGGACGGCGAATGGGTTCCCAACAGGTACGGCGGAAACAAGAATCTTGAGGCAATCGAGTTCTTTAAGCACCTTAATTCCATTGTACACAAAGAATATCCGGGCTTCATGACCATCGCCGAGGAATCCACGGCCTGGCCCAAGATCACAGGGCCTGTGGAGGAGGACGGCCTTGGCTTTTCCTTTAAGTGGAACATGGGATGGATGCACGATTTCTGCGAATATATGAAGCTCGATCCCTTCTTTAGGAAGGACAATCATTACGCCCTTACCTTTGCCATGAGCTACAATGAGTACGAGAATTACATCCTTCCCCTTTCCCATGATGAGGTCGTACACCTTAAATGTTCCATGGTCGAAAAGATGCCGGGCTACAAGGTTGATAAATACGCAAACCTTCGTGTGGGTTACACCTTCATGTACGGTCACTGCGGAAAGAAACTTCTTTTTATGGGCCAGGAATTCGGTCAGGAGCGGGAATGGAGCGAAGAACGGGAGCTTGACTGGTTTCTTCTTCAAAACGAGCTCAATTCCGGTCTGAAATATTATGTCAGCAAGCTTCTTGATATCTACAGGGATTACCCCTGCATGTACAACTATGACAATTCCTGGAAGGGCTTTGAGTGGCTGAATGCAGACGACAAGGACAGAAGCACCTATTCCTTCATACGCAGGACCGACACCGACAAGAGATGCCTGCTTTTTGTCTGCAATATGACCCCCATGCGCTGGGAAAACTATAAGCTGGGGGTTCCGAAAGAGGGAAAATACAGGCTTATCCTTAACAGCGATGACAGGGATTTCGGCGGAAAGGGCAATGAGGTTGAAAAAGAACCCGCTGCGAAGAAAGAAAGCTGCAACGGTAAAGAATGGTCCATAGACCTGGATCTTCCGCCCTATTCTGCTCTCGTTTTCGAATTTTAACTAAAGAATCCGGCTGAAAATGCCGAAATAAAAGATGAGTAAACGGATTTGCTCATCTTTTTGTATGCGGACGAAATGATTCGTCCCGAAAAATCGCAGGGAAGCGTAAGAAAGGGAAAGTATGCGTATTTCTTTTGACAATCGCGACCTTGCGGAAATCAAAAAAGCAACAGAATCATATTCCAAGACCCCTGATGCAGGCATCAAGGGTGTTTCCGGCGCTTTCGATATTTCCGGCGCCATTCCCGAAGACAATTTAAACTACGAAAACAAAAAAATGTCCGTCAATGACCTTAAGAACAGTCTTAAGGCTGTTGATGTACAGAATAATGTTGATTATATGACGGTCATGGCACATCAGATGTCATCCGAAGACTATGCGAAGATGCTGGAGGGCGGTGTTAACCCCATGAGTGCCGAGGTTTCCGACACCGTGACCATTCTTGACAGGATTAAACTTGAAGTAGCCAAGGGCGGAACCGAGATCGAAGGATTTACCGATACGTTAGACGAAGAAACCATTGAAGCAATGACAGGCAGCAGAAAGATCAACGTAAACGGTGGATTAGACATCCCCGGATTTGACGTCACGGTGGATAACGAGACTATAAAAGAATCCGTCGAAGCATTCAAAGAGATTTCCGAAGTAACGGAAATGACCGAAGGCATGAAGAAGTTCTTTATGACCACAGGAAAAGAACTGACTGTCGACAATCTGTATCTTGCCAGGCACAGCAGCGAAACCTTCAATACACCCGAAGGACGCCGTTCTTCTTACTTTTCCATCGAAACGCCCGGATATCTTGCGAAACGTGCGGACGCAGACGTGATCGAGGACATCGGCGCAGAGGTTGAAAAGCTTTTAAAGGGTCTTTCCGTTACGGTTGACGAAGAAACCGTTGAAAACGGCACCTGGCTGGTTAACAACTCGGTTTGCGTTACGAAAGAAAGCCTTGGAAGACTTAAAGAGATCAACGAAGTTACGCTTCCCGTTTCCGGTGAAAACTTCGTAAAGATGGCCGCAAGTGCCATTGCCGAAGGAAGAAGCCCCAAGGAAGCCCTTATCACCCGCACGGATGACATATACAAAGAAGCGGTAAAGCTTACGAGAGTCATGGAAGAGACCAGACTAAAGATGACCACGGAAGCGAATCTCGTGCTTCTTAAATCCGATTACAAGATAGATACAAAGGACCTTGAAAGCTACGTTGAAGCTCTTAAGGCCGCAGAAGCGTCCCCTGAATATAAAGAACTCAAAGCCATAAGCGAAGTGACCGAGACTGTTGCTGCGGTAAAGGAACTTCCCGCAGCCATCATCGCACCCATGGCCATGAGACTTGATTCTTTGAGCCTTACGGAAATAAAGACCGAAGGTTCTGCCGTAAAGGCCCGCTTTGATGCCATCGAAGCCGCTTACGAGCAGGTGGGGACCAAGGTAAGAAAAGACCTTGGAGACTCCATCAAAAAGGCCTTCAGAAATGTTGACGAGATCCTTTCCGAAACCGGCGAAGAGATCACGCCCGAAAACAGAAGAGCTGTCAGGATCCTCGGTTACAACGGAATGTCCATAAACAAGGATTCCATCGAAAAGATCAAAGCCGCCGACATGAAATTAAACGGTGTCCTTGACAGGATCACACCCGAAGATACCCTGAAACTCATCAGAAGCGGCAAGTCCCCTATTAAGATGAGCGTCAACGAGTTGAATGAGTATCTCGACAATAAGGAGATCAACGAAAAAGAAGAGATCGAGAAATATTCAAAGTTTCTTTATAAGCTTGAAAGAAACCACGAGATCACTCCCGAAGAAAGAAAGGAATTCATCGAGGTTTACAGATTCTTCTACAAACTTGAAAAAACGGATTACGCCGCTGTCGGAAGCGTGTTAAACGCAGGCGGGGAGCTGACTTTAAAGAATTTAAAGACCGCAATGCAGAGCGCAAAGCACACAGGTTCCGACATAAAGATTGATGATTCCTTCGGTTTTCTTGTAAGCGATATAAGAAGCGAGCTTTCACCCGAAAAGGTTGCAAAGGCAGAGTTTTCCGATGAGACATCACTGGATGCTTTGTACAAGTCCCTTGCAGACGCCGAAGTGACGCAAACCTACGAAGAGGACTGGAACAGAGAACAGTTAAGAGAATTAAAGCAGGCCATGCGTGTTCCCGAAGAAACCGTCAGCGAACTGGTAATGAACAAGGTTCCCGTTACTGCGGAAAACCTTCGGGCGGCATACGGACTCATGAAGCGTCGCGGAAATGCTTTTGCAGAGGCCATCGATACCGCAGGCGATGATATAAAGAACGCGGCAGCAGATCTTCCGGAAGCCTTTGAGGAAAAAGAAACGGCCGAAAAAGCATATGATTCATTGCTTTCGGATGTAACAAACGCAGTTTACGAAAACGCCATGGAGAGTGATACATACCTTGATGTAAGGGCCATGAAGCTTACCTACGCAGAACTCTCTCTTGCAAGAAAGTACGCTAGAAGCGAAACCTACGAGGTTCCCATGGAAATATCGGGCCGCATGACAAGCGTAAACTTAAAGATCGTTCATAATCCCGATGAGGAAGCAAATGTCACAGTTTCTCTTGAAACCGAGGAACTTGGCAGGATCGACGCCAAATTATTCGTGGAAAATGAAGAAATCGGCGGATATATTGCATGTAATTTGCAGGAAACCGTTACGGAAATGGAAAAAGTTGCCGATAAAATAAGCAAAGGGATAAAAGTTATCCGTTCCCGCAATGTAAATTCGGACGCAGCTCTTTCGAGAATACCCATGAGAGACAACAGCGAAGAGATATCGACCGCGGATCTTTACAGCGCAGCGAAGAAGTTCCTCGGAGCGATGAAAGAAATCAGATAAACGCGAAAACACGACAGAAAGGATTTATTGAATGAAGATTAATTACAACGTTTCCGCAATGATTGCAAACAACGCACTTAAGACCAACGACAACGCACTTACCAATTCCCTCGAAAGACTTTCATCCGGATTAAAGATAAATCACGCGAAAGACAACGCATCCGGTCTTGCCATGGCCAAAAGAATGAATGCCCAGATTAAGAGCCTGGACGTTGCAAACCAGAATTCCAACGACGGTATTTCCGTTATAGAGATCGCGGAAGGTGCTCTTTCCGAGATCGAAGAAATGGTTCAGAGAATGAACGAACTGGCAGTTAAGGCCTGCAACGGAACCATAGAAGATGCCGAAAGAGAATTCATAGACGAAGAGATCGTTCAGTTAAAGGCCGAGATTGAAAGAATCTCAAAAGCAACCATGTATAACGGACAGAAGCTTCTTGACGGAACTTTCGATGTGAAGGGTTACACCGACAACCTTAATGTCAAAGTATCCACTTATACCGACGAAGTAAGAAGCGGAGAATATGTTTTTGACTCCATTACCGCAGTTTTCAATAACGGTGAATTGGACCCCGCGGCATGTTCCGTTTCCTTCGGAGCAAACTTCCCCGCAGATGCGAAGTATACCTTTGAAGGCGACAGCCTTATCGTTGAAGCAAGCGACAATTTCAGAATGGAATATACCTTAAAGGGAGATCTTACCGGACAGAGAGTTACCGTTAATGTTACCGGACTCGGAGACATGAAGATGCAGATCGGAACCAACGAAGGTCAGGAGCTTGACGTAAGGATCGCAAAGATCAGCTTAAAGACTCTCGGTATCGATAAAGTTGACTGCAGAACAAAGGAAAAATCGGAAGCTTTCTTAGACAAGATGAGCGGAGCTTTAAACTATATCAACAGTGCAAGAAGCAGACTGGGAGCATACCAGAACAGACTGGAGCACACCGTTAATACTCTTGATATTTCCGAAGAAAACATGACCGCAGCATATTCAAGGATCATGGACGTGGATATGGCTGAAGAAATGACCGAATACACGAAGAACAACGTTCTCGTTCAGGCAGGAACCGGAATGCTGGCTCAGGCCAACGAAAGACCGTCTTCGGTTCTTCAGCTTTTACAATAGTCACAGCTTAAGTAAAGGAGGGGCTGTATTATGAACAAAGACATGATAAGAGAATTCACATTACGTGTATCAAACGCAAACAAAAGCGAGATGATTGTCATTCTTTATGATATAGCCATCGCCTATATTGAAGATGCGAAAAAAGCTCTTGAGAAGGGGGACAAAGCCACCTTCAGACTCGAGATCGGACACATCAGAAACACGATCTCGGAGCTTATGGAATCCGTCAACACCTCAACGGAAGTCGGAATGAATCTTTTAAGATTATACATTTTCTGCGGCGGAGAGCTTACGAGAGCTTATCTTGACTATTCAATGGATCCGCTTTATCACGTGCTCAGTACCATTGTTAAGCTGAAAGAAGCATATGCGGAGGTAAGCCGCATGGATACATCGGAGCCTGTTATGAGCAACACCGAGCGTGTTTATGCAGGAATGACCTACAACAGAAACATGATGAGCGAAAATTTGTCCCGCGCGGAAGCGAACAGAGGAATTTTAGCTTAATACGCAATATCATAAATAATAAGAAGACCAAGAAGCGCGGATTTTGCTTTTTGACATGTAAAAAATCAGAGATCACAAGGGTTTCGAGCCATTCGGAATCCTTGTTTTTTTATTTATTTGATAATATTTCACAAAAAAACAAAACTTACGAAAAAACTATTTACAAACCGAAAAAGCATAAATATAATCCACTTACAACTCATGAAGAACGGGTGGTGGTCTGTATGAACTGTTTTTGATTCTTGCGGTTCTGCTCGTGACGGTTCTCATTGATGTGAGGATTCATAAGATTCCGAACATCGTTCTGATTCTTCTAATTGCGATTCAGATACTGTCAAAGTCATTTTCTGCAACAAATTTTCTAACAGTTATAATAATCTTTTCAGTCTTATACTTTTTCTTTTCCATAGGAACCATAGGTGCCGGTGATTTAAAACTCATTGTGATCGTTTCAGCCGGATTGTCCCGGTCTATTCTGTTTTTATCTCTTGTTTTTCCTACGGCAGCGATCCTTGCCGTGATCCGGATGCTCATAAACAAGAATTTTTATACGCGGCTTTTTAACCTCCGTGAATATGTCAGACGGTCGTTAAGCGCGGGGAAAGTACTGCCTTATTTTGATGCGCCGACGGAAATGTGCGAAAGAAAAAAGTATTCTGTACATCTTTCCGTTCCCATCTTTGTCGCATATCTTATCATGTGCTTTCTTGGGCTTGCGGCATAGGGACACGTCTCGGAGGTTTTGTGTGAAAAGCTTTGTCATTTATTCGCCCGACGAAAGATACGCCGGGAAAATCTATGAGTACATCTGTGCAAAATTGAAGGAAAATCATGAAGTGCTTCTTTTTACGAAGATAGAACCGTTGGAGGATTACCTTGACGCAACCCGCGCGGACATATTGCTTGCGGAAACAGGGGAAGAAGACGATTACATGAAAAGTCACGCCGATATTTTCGTTCGTCTGTCAGAAGAAAATCCCGAAAATCCTGACGATAATTCCGTCTGCAAATATTCCTCCGCGGAAGATTTGCTACGCAAAGTCATGAGTATTTGCGCTGCCGGCAACACTGTTGATCCCGATAGGGAAAGACCCGCAGGCTCCTGCGAAGTGATCGGTGTGTATTCGCCCGTAAAAAGATGCTTTCAAACAACGTTCGCTATTACCCTCGGGCAGATACTCGCCGGAAAAAGAAAGACCCTTTACCTCAATTTCGAGGGATTCTCGGGGTTTGACATAATCCAGGGGAAAAGGCACAAAAACGATCTTATGGATCTTCTGTACTTTTCAGAGTGCGATCTCGGGTCTTTTTCATACCGGGTCAACAGTATGGCAGAGCGGATAGGTGAGCTTGACTACGTGCCACCCGTGAGAATCTATACGGGATATATGGATGTCAACAAAGCTCAGTGGCTTAAACTGATTCGCAGAATCAAAACAGAAACCGACTATGAATGCCTGATCCTCGACCTGTCCGATTATATTTCCGGACTTTTCGATATCCTGGCGGAATGTGAAGAGATCTACACGATCACAGGCGACGGAGAACTTGCCGCGGCAAAGATTGCTCAATACGAAGTCCTTCTTTCCGAAGGAGGGTATGAGGAGTTACTGCAGAAAACCAAAAAGGTCAGGATCCCAAGATTTACGGGAATTCCCGGTGATTTTGAAATGCTTCCGTACTCAGAGCTTGCGGACTTTATCAAGAATCACACGGAGATCGGTTCATGAGTCCCGCAGAATTTGAAAAAACCAAAGAAAAGGTCCGAAGTCTTGTGGTCGAGCACATGGATTTTTCGAAGGAAACCGGTGACGAAGAGGTTTTCGGACTTATAGACGATATGCTTTTGCTGCTCCCGGAAAAAGCAACCATCTCGTTACCCGAAAGGGTAAAGCTTCGGAGGGAAATCTATTATTCCCTTAAAAAGCTGGATATTATCCAGGAGTATCTGGAGGATGATTCGGTGACGGAGATCATGATCAACGGCTCCGAAGGGATTTTCATAGAAAGAAACGGTATCGTCGAAAAAAGCGACAAAAAGTTTACAAAGGGCGGACGCCTTGATGACATAGTTCAGCAGATTGTAGCCTGCTGCAACAGAGCCGTCAACGAAGCAAATCCCATTGCGGATGCGAGACTTCCTTCGGGAGAACGCGTAAACATCGTGCTTCCCCCGGTGTCTTTGATAGGCCCCGTCATTACCATAAGGCGGTTTCCGGCCGTTCCCATAACCATGGAACGTCTGCTTGAATTAAAGTCCGTCACATCAGAAGCCGCGACCTTTTTAAAAAGGCTCGTTGAGGCAGGCTACAACATTTTTATTTCGGGTGGTACCGGTTCCGGTAAGACCACATTCTTAAATGCGTTATCGCAGTATATTCCGCCGAAAGAAAGAATAATAACCATCGAGGACAGTGCAGAGTTAAGGCTTCTTCATGCCGAAAATCTGGTCCGTCTCGAAGCAAGGGTCTCAAACACGCCCGATTCAAAGCCCGTCACCATCAGGGACCTTATTAAAACGGCTCTGAGAATGAGACCGGAAAGGATCGTGGTGGGCGAGTGCAGAGGGGAAGAAGCCCTGGACATGCTCCAGGCCATGAACACGGGGCATGACGGAAGTCTCTCCACGGGACATGCAAATTCCTCCGCGGATATGCTTGGCAGGCTTGAAACCATGGTGCTTACGGGGGCGGATCTCCCGCTAAGAGCCGTGAGAAGTCAGATAGCAAGCGGAATTGACATTATCGTTCATCTGGGAAGGCTCAGGGACGGTTCGCGAAAGGTACTGGAAATAACGGAAATAACGGGGATCAGGGACGGGGAGATCACTCTGAATGTCCTGTTTTCCCTTAAAAACGCGCATCTTGAAAAGACGGGCAGTCTTAAAAACGTCGACAAGCTTATCAAAGCTTTTGGCGAAGATGCGGTGGGAGAACTCAGATGAAATATATCGAATACAAACCCTGTATAACAGAAATTCTTACGGCTGCAGCGCTCTACGCAGGTCTTGACGCTGCGGTATCATACTTCTTTTACAGGTCATTCATCGCTTTCTTTGTCCTGCTTCCGGGTTTTGTACTGTTTTACAAAAGATTTTTGAGAATAAAGCAACAGGAAAGACTTCGGCGCCTCTCGGAAGAATTTGCCGAAACTCTTTACAGTGTCAGTAACGGAATGAACGCAGGTTATTCCATGGAAAACGCGTTTTTGGGTGCCTACAGGGATTTAAAGCTTTTCTACAGGGATAAAAGCATAATGGCCGGGGAAATACTGATTATCAGAAAAGGCCTCGGGGTCAACATGACTCTTGAGGATTTAATAGACGACCTCGCCAAAAGAAGCGGGGAAGAGAACATAGCGGCCTTTTCCGATGTGCTTAAATGCGCAAAGCGCTATGGAGGAAATGTCACGGAGGTATTAAGGGCTACGGCCGAAGGCGTTCGCGAAAAGATTCGTGTCGACAAAGAAATCAAGCTGCTTATCACAGAAAAAAAGCTGGAGTTGCGAATGATGGAGGTCCTGCCGTTCTTTATCCTCATGTATCTGGGGATAACCTCCGTGGGATATTTCGATGTTTTGTATGAGGGACTGTTCGGGCGGATATTTATGACCGCGTGTCTCTTTGTATACGGCTTTGCGGTCTTTATGGCCGAAAAACTTATGAGGATCAGGGTTTGAAAGAAGAAAAAAAGAAAAAGATCCTGCTTTGCGGAGTGATTATTTTTCTCGGATTTATCCTCTATTTTACTTCCGGCAGCAGTCAAACGAAGATACCGGAAAACAGGCTGTTTGTAGGAAACAAAAAGGGGCAGAGCACGGAATATGTCATAGATGCAAAGTATGGTGAAAAGGAAGTCTCCTCCATCGAGATTTCACTGGAGCCTCCGGATTACACAGAGGAAGAATTGCTGATCCTTTTTGAAGAATGTAAGGAGGCTTCGGTTTCAAAGCTGCTTGGCGAAAATGAGGATATTTCCATGGTCACAGGGGATCTTAACTATTTTAAGGAATTAAAGGGTTACCCCTTTTCCTTTGAATTTGAATGTGACGATCCCGGCTTTATAGACGAAAAGGGACAGCTTGTCACGGGGGAAATATTTGATACGACTGTTTACATTACAGTGGGCTATAAGTCCTTTTCGGAGGCTTTTGGCATAAAGATCCACGCCGAACCGGGTCAGGAGATAAAAGAAAAACTGAATAGAGAAAGAGTAGTCGGACTTATCGCCGAAGAGCTTGAGAATGCCATGAATATGCCCGGTGCCGACGACTATGCTTCTCTCCCGGAACGGCTGGACGGAGAAATCGTAACCTACAACTACAGCAAAAAACCGAGAAATCCCTTGTATCTGGTGGGTGCGCCGGTGATCTGTGTTTTACTTCTTTTTGCTTTTAAGAAAGACAGGGAAACAAAAGAAGCCCTGTTTAAGAAGGAGATCCTGGCGGATTATCCACTTCTTTTACAAAAAACCACCATGTATATGTCGGCCGGAATGACGATAAGGAACATCTGGCCCATGGTTTATGAGGAAGCAAAACGCGCGGGGCTTGAAAACCGCCCGCTGTATGCGGAGATCGGATTTCTCATCAATGAGCTTAAGAGCGGTCTATCCGAAGAAACCGTTTACAGGGAATTCGGAGAGAGAACGAAAACCAAAGAAACGGTGAGGTTTTCGGCGCTGCTTGGAAGAAACACAAAAAACGGAGACTCAAAGCTTGCGGATCTTTTACGTGAGGAGGCGGAAAATGCTTTTACCGGACGAAAACAGCGGGCGGTGAAGGCAGGGGAGGAAGCGGGAACGAAGCTGCTTTTTCCGATGATGGTGCTGCTTGCGGATATGATGGCGATAATCATGGTCCCGGCTTTTATTTCAATCATGTAAACAAAGGAGAAAAAACATGAAATGCAAAGGATTTAAGGAACTTATGAAGGAAGAGGACGGAATGGGTACCGTGGAGATTATACTCATTATCGTGGTCCTGGTGGGGCTCGTTATCATCTTCAAGAAACAGATAACGAACATAATCACATCGCTCTTTGACAAGATCACTGACCAGACGGACAAACTGTGAAAAAAGGCTATATCACCGTTCTGTTTACCATAGCAATGGCTCTGTGTATGTCCCTGTTCCTGGTGATGATCTACGGGGTCAGGGAAAATGCTTTGAGAATGCGGTGCAAAGAGGCGGCCGACATATCCATGACATCTGCTTTCGGCGAGTATCAGAAAACTCTTTGGAAGAAGTACGGACTTGTATTTGTGGATGCGGGGTACAACGGAAAAGCGGAGTCGGTCGTCCTTTCCGAGGAACACTTCAGGAATTGCATGAATGCCAATTTCGACGAAAATCCCGGAGGATTAGGACTCGGAAAGGATCTTTTAAAACTGGATTGCACATCTGTAGAGACTGTCAACATCCGATTTGCGACAGATGACAGATGCAATGCGGTAAAAAAACAGGCCGCCCTTTGCATGAAGCAAAAATATGGCTTGGAATACATAAGTGCTTTATATAACGCAGCCTTTGCCTGCAACGAATTCGAACTGACGGCAGACGGTCTTAACGGAAAGATCGAAAACGCCATGGATAAGCTTTCCGGTGTGAAGGATAACTACGAGGTCAAAAAGTGGACCGACAAACTTGAAAATGCGGTGACGGAAACCGGAAGCGTTTCTCCATTCAGCATGCTTTCCCTGGTTGTGACCGATACTTCGGGAATCTCGAAAAAAGCGGTCGCATCTTCTTCACTGGCTTCAAAACGGGACCTTAACAAGGGCAATTACACGAACAAAGACACAGGCTTTGCAGACGGCCTCTTCTTTAAGGAATATCTGATAGAAAAGTGCGCCAACTACCTTTCGAAAGATGACGAGACCGCCCTTTCCTACGAAACGGAATATCTTATCAAAGGGGCGGGAAGCGACGCTAAAAATCTTTCTTCCGTAGTGAATCGGATACTGATTCTTCGGGAAGCGGCCAATTTTGCGAGCATATACAAGGATTCCTTCAAGATGGGGATCATCCGTATGATCACGGGGGCTATAGCAATTATCCTGCTTTCTCCGGAATTAAAGGAGCCTCTGGCCGTGCTGGTTGCATCCGCCTGGGCATACATAGAGAGCCTAAAGGACGTAAAAGTTCTGTTGAAGGGCGGAAGAGTCCCTCTTCTGAAAGGCTCCGACGATTTCTACACGGATGTGATGAATTCCGGGTTTGAAGGGCAAGTCGAGGAGAAGGGACTGAGCTATGAAGATTATCTGCGGGCTTTCATCCTTCTTGTGGGGGATGACGTTCTGGCGGAGCGCTTTACGGACCTGCTTGAATTAAATGTAAGGAAGATCGATGACAATCCGTATTTCAGAATGGACTTTTGCTTCGATGCTTGGACGGTAAGAGCCTTTGTGCTCAGTGGGTACGGATATGATTACGAAATATTGAGAACCCGCGATACGGAGGTGAAATAGAGGGTAAAAACGATGTTCTTTTCGCGGTATCATTTACCTCCCACAGGATATTAACGAACTTACCGAATAATAAAACGAACACTTTCTCTCCCCGAATCTATCTTTCTAAAGACTCTATCACTGCGAAAAGAATATCGTTTTTACCCTCTTTATCATGAATTCAAAGCATAAAGCAAGCGTTACCGTGGAGGCTCTTTTGATCCTGCCCGCGGTACTGACGTTTTTCATATTCATCTGCCGGATCATGGAGCTATTTTACGTCCATTCCGAGATCGGCGGCATAGTGAACAAGACGGGAAACAAAATCGTTTCCTACTCCTATGCATACGAGCGGTTGGCTTCTGACTTGACCGGTAATAAGGAGGCTGCAAGCCTCGCAGCTTCGGGAGCGGCATCGGAACTGATGCTTCGAACCGCGATCTCAAAGTCGGGGGCATACAAAGAAATATCGGGCCTCATCTGCGAATTGAGCCGCGTCGATCTTGACGGGGAAGTGAGGCTGTCTGCGGTATACACGGTCAAATTTCCGATAAAACTGCCGTTTTTAAGCGGAGTCCTGTTAAAAAACAGTTTTTACTCAAAACTGTACACAGGCTGTAACCATGAGCCATCATCGGATGAATATGTTTATATCACCAGACACGGAAAGGTCTATCATACGATCGACAACTGCAGGGCCTTAAAGGTCACCGTCACGGCGGTTTCGGAGCACGCGGTAAAAGAAAAGAGAAACAATTCGGGGGCGAAGTATTATCCCTGTGAGAAATGCGTGAAGCAGCCCTCAACCGGTGAAGTGTATATTACGCCCTACGGAAACAGATACCACACGGACCGGAACTGTTATGAAATAAACACAGAAATATTCAAGATACCAAAAAACCAGGTCGGAGGCAGAAGAAAATGTCTATTTTGTCCGTAAATATCGGAAACTATCAATTGTGGAAGTGGCTTTTGATGTCCCTTTATCTGATTCCGATGGCCATCGGAGATATTAAAGAAAAAAGGGTAAGTCTTGTTTTTGTCGGAGTCGGCGTTATCTCCGGGATTACCTGTTTGTCGGCCATTGAGAACGCACTGGTCTACACGATGGCAGGACTCATACCGGGGGCAGGTTTAATGCTTCTTTCACTTGTCTTAAAGGGTGCCATCGGACCTGCCGACGGAGCGGTTCTTGCACTGATCGGAAGCTTCCTTGGATTCAGGAATTCTATCTCGGTCCTTTTCTTTGCGCTGATGCTTTCGTTAGCTGTGGCACTTTACCTGATCTTAATAAAGAAAGCCGGAAGAAAAAAGCAAATACCCTTTGTACCCTTTCTTGTTCTCGGATTTGTAGGGGTCGGGATCATATGAAGCGCACCAAAGCCTGCGGAATGCTCACGGTAGAGGCGGCGATACTGGTCCCGGTCGTGATGCTTCTTATATTTGCGCTGGTGTTTCTTGTTATTTTCCACTATGACAAAGCATTGGTAGTGCAGGACGTGAACGCCGTGATTGCGGATATCAGGGCCGGAAACGACGAGGTTAATTTAAGCAATCACCCTTATCTTTTGATGAAAGACCTCAAAATAGAGGTAAAACGCGGTTATTCAAGTCTCACCGTGAAGGTAAGCGGTGAGTGGAATAATCCTGTCTGGCAGAACATAAAAAGGGTAATCGAGTACGAAGAAACCGTTTCTTTGACAGATCCGATCGACGTCATGCGAATTACCGAAGATTTAATACAGAAAGCGGAGAAACTAAATGATTCAATCAAAAAAAATCCATGAATTAAATCACAACTATTTGATCATATCGGGAGATTTTGCGGAAAAATCCGATGATTTCAGGTATCGGATGCTCCTTTCGAACTGTATCGACGGAATCATCCCGATGCAGATCCGTGTGATCAACGGGAAAAGAGAGCTTTATTTCGATGTTACCGACAAGGAGTCCCTGTCCGATTATTACGAGATAAAGCAGGCCGAAAGAGAAGATGTTCAGGATCTTTTCAGGCAGATCCTGAAGGTTTCCACAGGCATCGAGCGTTTTTTGATCGATGAAGGAAATCTTATCATGCGACCCGAAATGATCTACAGGAATTTAAAGGACGGAAGCTATGAATTTATCTGCGTTCCCAAAGACAGGGAAGAGGGTGAAAATGAGCCTGCGAGGGATCTGCTCAGGTTCCTTATGGGAAAAATAAACACCTCGGATGAGGTGCTTACCGAGTGTGTTTTCGGAATGTATGATATGACGTCTTTCGGAAATGTGAATTTTTCGACTCTCTATGAAACGCTGACGGGTGAATTGAGAGGGGTGCAGATTTCGGATGTAAATGCGGAAAAAACCGTAGTGCGGGACCCGGTGGTCGAAACCGTTAACGAGCCTTTGAAAGAAATGCACGGTGATTCCGTTGAACTTCGGCCGAAGTTACCTGCCTATATCCCATCCTTTAAGGAGTGCGGTGCGGTCTTTATGTGCCTCCTCGGTCTGTTCCTCATCGGAATATCTGTTTTCCCCGTTTGATCGGGGAGTATTTACGGTTATCGGTATTAACAAATATACCTTCCGACAAAAGGGATCCTGCGAAGTATTGCACTCACAAGGATGCCGATGATAAACAGAATAAGAGCATATATGATGAGAGACAAAGCGGCAGGAAGCGCATCAAAATAGTTTTGCAGGAAACCAAGGCGTTCGATCAAAGCGATATGGCAAAGATACAGGCCAAATGTGTCTTTCCCTAACTCAGCGATCAATCCGGAATGGCCGGGTGTGATCGATTTTGATTTGAACAATTGAATAAAAAAGGTAAATACTGCCAAAGAATAGGTAAAGGTAAAAACGGAAAAACTGTCGACAAGATCGGTCATGGGAATACCTTTAACCCGGGATAACTGCGTGAGGCAAACTGCACTGAGCACGCATCCGGCTATTCCGCAAAAATAGGCGATGTTCCGTGCTTTTTTGGTCAATCCCACATGGACCACGTAGTATCCAAGAATGAAATAACCTACGTAACTGCAGACCATTTCGATATTCCTGAATTTGTCCAGATGATCGATCACACCGGAGATATTAAAGGCCTTAAGAGTTTCCCATATAACTCCGATTGATACAAAAAGGATCAGAAAATAGCGTATTTCGCTTTCTTTGGCATTTTTAATCCAGCGAAGCAAAAAAGGCTGAATCATATAGAGTCCGATAATCATCGGAATGAACCATAAATGATTGCGACCGTCAATGATCTCACGAAGGATATAAATCGGTTCCGCTTTGTATTCAAGATAATCCGTGACACCGTAGAAAGTACTCCACACGATCAGAACCAGTATCATTCGAAGGATATTGTGAAGCCAGAGTCGTTTGATATCAGGTTCACGTGAAGGATCAAGAAAAATGGCTCCGCTTATCATTACAAACACCGGAACCCCAAAATGTGAAACAGCGTTGATCACGGTACCGGCAAGCCAGGTATTGGAAGTCATCGGGAGAGAATAAAGATTATTGACGGTTATATGCATAAAAACAACGCTAAGTGCCGACAATATCCGCAAAATATCATATTCGATTTTTCTATGACCGGATTCCCTCATTTTTCTTCTCCGAAGTAACAGTCTTAACGCGGATATTATAATATAGTTTCATCCTTTCGTCAAAAGAAGGCCTTTTTTCACGGCATTCTTTTTCATTGAAAAAACCAAGGTCCCTTGATAGAATTAAATAAATCGAAAAGGGATTTTTATGACGGAAAAACTGGAATATCGCCTGATGAAGGGCGGATATCTTAATATGAGTTCGGGAGAGCAATTCGAGGCATATCGGGTGTTCTGCGAATTTCTCCCGAACATTGTGAACGTTGTGGTGTGCATTGATGCGATTCGCTATGAGCAGGAAACCATGCGTTCCTTCAAAGAAAAAATCGTCGGAAATCTGGACCGGCTGGGAAAGAGTGCCCACTTCCTGACGATTCTTTGTATTGATGAAATGTCTCCCGATTATATCGAGCAGATGACGGTGGCCCGTCAGGTCTGTGTCGACGATTCTTTTGCCTGGATTTACGAAGAAACCACCGATAAACTCATAATCTATGACACTCAGGTCGAGGAATTCTACGGTCTTAAACGTCTTATTGAAAGCGATATCACTGCGGAAGAGTTAAGACCCGTGAGAACGGAGACAGTCATACCTCGAAAAAACCCGAAGGAACTGATCTTAGAATATTTAAAGAATCTTCCGAAGGCTGTTACTTTTATTGTGATCGCCAATATATTGGTCTTTATCGTATGTACTTTCACCGGAGATTTGTTATATAATAAAGGTGCCGTCGGACTGACTCTCGTTAAAGATCCGAGTCAGTGGTACAGGATATTTTCTTCCATGTTCCTCCACGCTGATGCGGGTCATATTTTCAACAATATGCTCCTTTTGTTTTTCGCGGGAGAGATGGCGGAACGGGCCCTCGGAACGGTTTCTTTTTCCCTGATGTATTTGATTTCGGGGATCGGAGGCTGCCTGCTTACATTTGCAAGCGAGGTGGTTACCGGAGAACCGGTCCTTATCATAGGTGCCAGCGGAGCGGTTTTCGGAGTTCTCGGAACTTTGGTGGCTCTTGTATTATTTAAGAGGATCAGGGGAGAAACCCTTAAACTTCCGAGAATGATAATCATGCTCGGACTCAGTATCTATTCCGGTTTCAGGGCGACCAACGTTGCCAACTGGGCCCATATAGGCGGAGTTTTGACCGGATTTGCGTTTGGAATCATATATTGCCTGATAAAGAGGTACAGCAAAAGATGAAGATTAACATTTACTACGGCGGAAGGGGCTTGATTGACGATCCGACCCTCTTTGTGATCAACAAGATGCAGACAGTGCTGGAGGAACTTCACGTTACGGTGGAGAGATTTAATCTGCACGAACTGAAAAATACCATAACGACCCTTCCCCAGACCATGAAGAATGCGGACGGTATCATTCTGGCGACAACCGTTGAGTGGTACGGTATAGGCGGATACATGCAGACTTTTCTTGATGCCTGCTGGCTCTACGGGGACAAAGAAAAGATCAGCAAACTTTATATGTGCCCCATCGTAATGGCTACCACCTACGGCGAGAGAGAGGGAAAGCTCAATCTTTCCACCGCTTGGGAGATCCTCGGCGGAAAGCCCTGCAGCGGCATGTGCGGATATATTGAGGACGTTGAGATCCTTGAAAACAACGATGATTACGTTAAACTCATCGAACGCAAGGCCGAGAACATGTATCGCACCATCAATCAGAAGGTGCCTGCGCTTCCCGCAAGTAACCAGGCCGTGAAACAGAAGGTCTATATGACCAAGAACATCGACCTCACACCGCAGGAAACGGAGCAGCTTTCGAAATATGCTTCCGATGATGCTTACGTTCAGCGTCAGAAAGAGGATATTTCCGAGCTTACCAAGATGTTTAAAGACATGATGGGAAGCGATGAAAAGGATGATTCAAACGAATTCATCAAGGAATTCGAGGAGGCCTTTCATCCCGAGCCCGGAATCGATGCTTCGTATCTTTTCCATATCGAAGGCAAAAAATTACCCCTCTACATGGTGATCGAGGGGCTTGAACTTAAGATGATCTATAAAGAAGCGCCCAAGGTGGACGTTGAAATCACCGTCTCAAAGGAAAGACTCTCAAGTCTCGTAAAGGGAAGCGGAACTTTCCAGAGAGCTTTTATGGCCGGTGAAATGAGCATTAAGGGCGACTTCAATGCCCTGCGCGAGCTGGATAAACTGTTTATCTTCTCGTAGCCTGCTCTTCTATAAGTTTTAAAATCGTCAAAACCGACTTTATCTGGCTTGTTTTGCTCATGGCTTCGATATAGGACTGGCGGTTGCAGTAAACTTCCTGAATACCCGAAAGAAGTGTTTCTTCGGTCAGGTCCTCTTCTTTAAGCACCAGAGAAAAGCCCTGGGATTCAAAAGAAGCGGCATTTAAAAGCTGGTCTCCGCGGCTTCCGTTTGTGGGAAGCGGAATAAGGAGATTCGGCTTTTTTAATGCGATGAGTTCGCATATAGCGTTGGCGCCGGCCCTGGAAACAACTATGTCTGCGGCGGCGAAAGCATGCTTCAGATCTTCGTCCAGATATTCAAACTGTCTGTATCCGCGGATCCCGTCAAGGGAAGGGTCGAGATTGTCTTTACCGCATAGATGGATGACCTGAAAATCGTTTAAAATCTTGTCAAGGGAAGCGCGTATTGCGTTGTTGATGCTGCGGGCGCCCTGGCTGCCGCCCATGACCATGAGTACCGGCTTAAACTCGGTGAAATCGCAAAGCTTAAGGCCTTCACGGGCGATACCTTCGCTCAGTTCCGCACGTATGGGGGTTCCGGTGACAACGGCCTTGTCAGAGGGCAGATACTGGAGAGTTTCCGGGAAATTACAGCAAACCTTTACGGCTACGGGGATGCAAAGCTTGTTTGCAAGGCCCGGGGTCAGGTCCGATTCGTGAATGATACAGGGTATCTTGAGGGAAGCAGCCGCACGTACAACAGGTACGCTCACAAAACCTCCCTTTGAGAAAACTACATCGGGTTTTAGCTTTTTTAGAATCGATTTTGCCTGGAAAAAGCCCTTTACTATTCTTACGGGATCGGTGAAGTTCTTAAGGTCAAAATACCGTCTGAGCTTTCCTGTGGAAACCCCGTAATAGGTGATCCCCGCGTCCTCCACCAGTTTTTTCTCGATTCCTTGTTCGGAACCGATGTAGAAAATCTCATATCCCGCTTTTTTAAGTTCCGGCAGCAGCGCCAGATTCGGGGTTACATGGCCCGCGGTGCCGCCTCCCGTCAATACGATTCTTTTGCTCATTTCTTATACCTGTCCGTTAACGTATGCTTCAAGTGCCTTGGATAACTGGTCGGGGCAGGAAGTGTTTCTGGGTCCGCAGGTGATTCCGCGGAGACGTTCGATCGCTTCGTTAACATCCATTCCTTTGATCAAAGCGTTAAGTCCTTTATGATTTCCGTCGCAGCCGCCCGTGAACTTCACATCGGCAACTTTGCCGTCCATAATTTCAAAGTCTATTCCGACCGCACATATTCCCTGGGGTTTGTAATGCATAGTATTCCTCCTTTTTGCGATTGAACACTATTATAGCACATTTTAAAATGCTGTCGACACCTAAGGTGTTGAAAACCACGGGAATCTTTGCTAAACTGACAGTGACTTTTAAAAGAAGTTTTCGCAACTTACAGGAGGCGTAAATGAGTAAAGTAACATTTGATTATTCCAAAGCTTCGGGCTTTATCGGAAGCCACGAAGTCGACAGTATGAAGAAGCAGGCGGAAGACGCCAAGGCCCTTCTTGTTTCCAAGACCGGTGCCGGCAACGATTTCCTCGGATGGATCGATCTTCCCGAAAACTATGATAAGGACGAGTTCGCGCGTATCAAGAAAGCAGCCGCCAAGATCAAGTCCGATTCCGATGTTTTGCTTGTTATCGGTATCGGCGGTTCCTATCTCGGAGCCAGAGCGGCCATCGAGTTTCTTCGTCACAGCTTCTATAACAAGCTGAGCAAAGAACAGCGCAAGACTCCCGAAATTTACTTTGTGGGTAACTCCATAAGCTCCACCTATATCAGACACCTTATGGATGTCATCGGCGACAGAGACTTTTCCATCAACATGATCTCCAAGTCCGGTACCACCACCGAGCCCGCCATTGCTTTCCGCGTATTCAAGAAGATGCTTGAAGAAAAATACGGTAAGGCTGAGGCAGCCAAGAGAATCTATGCTACCACGGACAAAGCAAGAGGATCTCTTAAGAAGGTTGCCGACGAGGAAGGCTATGAGGAGTTTGTTGTGCCCGATGATGTAGGAGGACGTTTCTCCGTTCTTACCGCAGTGGGTCTTCTTCCCATCGCAGTCAGCGGCGCAGATATCGACAAGCTTATGGAAGGTGCGAGAAGTGCCAGAAAGAACGCGCTCGAAGCCGATTTTGCCGATAACGATGCTCTTAAATATGCGGCAGTCCGCAACATCCTGCTTCGCAAGGGTAAGCAGATTGAGATACTCGCAAACTATGAGCCCGCAGTTCACTATGTTTCCGAATGGTGGAAGCAGCTTTACGGCGAGTCCGAGGGCAAGGATCAGAAGGGTATCTTCCCCGCGAGCGTGGACCTTACCACAGACCTTCACTCAATGGGCCAGTTCATTCAGGACGGTTCGAGAAACCTTTTCGAAACCGTAATCAACATCGAAAAGAGCCGTGAAGAAATCATCCTCGAGAAGGAGCCCGTAGACCTTGACGGACTTAACTATCTTGCGGGAAAGAGCGTTGATTTCGTAAACAAGAGCGCCATGAACGGAACGATTCTTGCACACACTGACGGACAGGTTCCCAACCTTATGGTAAACGTTCCCGAGGTTAACGAGTTTTACCTTGGCGAGCTGTTCTACTTCTTTGAGTTTGCCTGCGGCGTAAGCGGATATATGCTGGGAGTCAATCCTTTCAACCAGCCCGGCGTCGAGAGCTACAAGAAGAACATGTTCGCTCTTCTGGGAAAGCCCGGATACGAAGCGCAGAGAGACGAGCTTTTAAAGAGACTTAAATAATCGCTATGGATTATAAGATTTTTATAGTAGAAGATGACAGAGGTATAGCCGAGGGCATTACCGAACAGATGAAACAGTGGGGTCTGGAGGCGAAGACGGTTTCCGACTTTCACAACGTGATGGGAGAATTTGCGGAATTTGAGCCCCATCTTGTTCTCATGGATATTTCCCTTCCCTTCATGAGCGGTTACCACTGGTGCAGCGAGATCCGGAAGGTTTCCTCGGTTCCCGTCATCTTTGTTTCTTCCGCCTCGGATAACATGAATATCGTAATGGCGGTAAACATGGGTGCCGACGATTTTATCGCCAAACCCTTCGATCCCGGCGTCCTTACGGCAAAGGTCCAGGCTCTTCTTCGCAGGACCTACGACTTTGGTGTGTCCTCTCCCATAATCGAGTACAAGGGAGCTATGTTAAACACCGGGGACAATACTCTTACCTATGAGGACAGCAAGATCGATCTGACAAAGAATGAGTACCGCCTGCTCCTTACTCTAATGCAGAACAGAGGGAAGATCGTAAGCCGCGAAAAGCTTATGGAAGCCCTTTGGGAGAGTGGGGCCTTCGTGGATGAGAACACCTTGACCGTAAACGTGGGCCGACTCAGGAAAAAACTTGAAAATGCCGGACTTAACGATTTTATCACCACCAAGTCCGGTGTTGGTTATACAGTGGGGTAAGCCATGAAACTGTTTTGGTCGTACATCAAAAGCATAATCGGGGGAGTCAGCATCTTTTTCGCTTTCTTTGTTTTGCTGGCATTTTCCTTTGCTTTGTACGGACTTCCCCTGAATGCCGTGATATACCCGGTGGTGCTTTGCATCATTCTGGGAATCCTGTATCTTCTATACAGATTCTATGCGACATTAAAGCGGCACAGAGCAATAAGCGAACTTAAGAACACGGCCGCGGAGCTTATCGATTTTGTTCCGCGGTCCAATTCTTTCCCGGACGAGGATTATTGCGAGATCATCGGAGACCTGGCAAAACAGAAAAGAAAAGCCCTGGAGGATTCCAGAGAAGAAACCTCCCGGCAGATGGACTATTTCACTCTCTGGGTCCATCAGATCAAGACCCCCATCGCTTCCATGAGATTGAGACTTCAGAGAGAAGACAGCGAATTGTCCAGAACCCTGCTTTCTGAGCTTGGCCGTATCGAGCGTTATGTGGAAATGGTGCTTACATATTTAAGGCTTGAGGGTTCGGGCAGCGACTACATATTTAAGGAATACGATCTTGACTCCATAATCGGAGATGCGGTCAAAAAGTTTGCCGGCGACTTTATAATGCGTAAGCTTAAGTTAAATTACGAGCCGGTGGAAAAGAAAGTGCTTACAGACGAAAAATGGCTTTCCTTTGTGATCGAGCAGGTTCTTTCCAATGCCATAAAGTATACCAAACAGGGCGAAATCTCCATCTATGTGGAGGATCCCCTGACCCTTTGCATAGAGGATACGGGCATGGGCATTTCTCCCGAGGACCTTCCCCGTATATTTGAAAGGAACTACACAGGGGTCAGAGGACGTGCCGACAAAAAGGCCAGCGGTCTGGGGCTTTACCTTTGCAGCAGGATCTGTAAAAACTTAAATCACGAGATAAGCGCAGAGTCCGAAGTCGGCCGCGGTACAAAGATAAAGATATGCCTTGAAACAAAGAAAACAGTTATAGAGTAAGATCCGATTGTGACAAATTTGTAAGTTTTTCGGGCCGGATTGTAAGCCGATTCAATGGAAAGGATCGGCTTATTTTTATAAAATCAAACCGAAAACTAAACGGAGGTTTGAAAAAATGAGTTTACTTGAAGTTAAGAATCTTAAAAAAATTTACAAGACACGCTTCGGCGGTCAGGAAGTGGAGGCCCTCAGGGACGTAAACTTCACGGTGGAAGAAGGAGAGTTTGTTGCCATCATGGGTGAATCCGGTTCCGGTAAGACCACGCTTCTTAACATCCTTGCCGCTCTCGACAAGGCCACAGCGGGCCGGGTGATCTTACAGGGCATGGATCTTTCCGGAATATCCGATAAGGAGATCGCGACCTTCAGACGCGACAATCTGGGATTTGTTTTCCAGGAATTCAATCTACTTGATACCTTCTCTCTTGAGGACAACATTTTCCTTCCCCTGGTACTGGCAGGAAACAACTACAAGAGCATGAGGGACAGACTTAAGCCCATTGCAGACAAACTTGGCATCACCGCACTTCTCAGAAAATACCCCTACGAGGTATCGGGCGGACAGAAGCAGAGAGCTGCAGTTGCGAGAGCTCTCATCACCGATCCCAAGATCGTCCTTGCGGACGAGCCCACAGGTGCCCTTGATTCCAAGGCTTCCGACGAGCTTTTGAAACTTTTCGGGGAAGTTAATGCGCAGGGTCAGACCATTCTCATGGTTACCCACTCCGCGAAGGCCGCAAGCTGCGCAGGCCGCGTGCTTTTTATCAAGGACGGTGAGGTCTTCCATCAGATCTACAGAGGCGAAAGCACCAACGAACGTTTCTATCAGAAGATCACAGAGACCCTTACCCTTCTGTCCCAGGGAGGTAACAAATAATGAAAACCTTATTTTATCCCAAGCTTGCCTGGGACGGTCTGAGGAAAAACAAGAGAATGGTATTTCCTTATATACTGACCTGCATAAGCATGATATCGATGTTTTATATCCTTATCTTCCTTTCATCTCCCGGAACTGTGGCGCTTTTGCCCAGAGGCGGAGTGACAGCGGTACTTATAATGACTTTGGGATCCTATGTGATCGCCATATTTTCGGTAATCTTTCTTTATTACACCAATTCGTTCCTGATCCGAAGGCGTGCAAGTGAGTTCGGATTGTACAGCGTACTGGGAATGGGCAAGGGAAATCTTGTCAAGATCATCACCCTTGAAAGCCTTTTTTCGGCGACAATTTCCATCGCTTCCGGACTGTTTGTGGGCATTGCCCTTTCAAAACTTGCAGAGCTTGGCCTTTTAAAGATAATCGGCGGCACCATAAACTACAAGGTGCGTATCGATGCGGTATGCATAAAGAACACAGTGCTCTTTTATCTGGCAATCTTTGTGGTCATTTGGCTTGCATCGGTGATCAAGGTGGCCCGCAGCAGCACCGTCTCACTTTTAAAGAGTGACAAAGCAGGTGAAAAGGCTCCCAAGGGCAACTGGCTTCTGGGAATCCTGGGTCTTGGTATCTTAGGAGCTGCCTATTACATTGCCGTATCCATTAAGAATCCTATTTCGGCCATTCTCATGTTTTTCTTTGCGGTCGTTATGGTCATCATTGCAACCTATATCCTGATGATCGCCGGAAGCGTGCTGTTTTGCCGTATCCTTCAGAAAAACAAAAAGTACTATTACAATCCCAGACATTTTGTCTCCGTTTCTTCCATGGTCTATCGAATGAAGAGAAACGGTGCGGGACTTGCATCCATAGCTATAATAGCCACAATGGTGCTTGTAATGATCTCTTCCGCATCCTGCCTTTGGTTCGGCACCAAAGATATGCTTAATAAACGCTATCCCGGAGATATCAACCTTACGGTGAGATTCTCAAAGAGCGAGCTTTTGGATGAAGAAAACCTGGATGCTTTCAGAAAGATCGTTGAAGACTACAGTGTCGCTAACAACTCAGAGATCGAAATTGTCATGGACACTCCCTATGCGGAGATCACCGGTATCGGTTCGAAGAACTCGGTGGATTTCGGACATGACTACAAAGATTCCATTGCGGTAAATAAATTAAGGGACGTTTGCTTTATCCCGTTAGCGGTCTACAACAGGCAGACCGGTCAGGATGTTACATTAAACGCGGGAGAAGCCCTCGCTTTTGCAACGGGCTGCAGTGTGGATTACGATACCTATGAGCTGATCCTTGGGGATCGCACCAAGAGCTACAGACTTCTGGATGCAGACGGAAAGAAATTCTATGCCGACAATTACATGAAGGATCTTATTCCGCAGGTAACCCTTGTCATACCCGATCTCAATGCCACTTCCATGATCTTTGGAGAGGAACAGCCCGATGGCAGGAGACTTATGAGTTATACCTGGAGATGCTGCTTTAATGTGGAAACTTCAATGGATAAGGTGGATTATGCCAACGGTCTTACCAAAGCCATCACCGAGACCATGAAGGACAACCCTGCAAACGACGGCTTATACACCATTTGGACAGAGGAAAGAGAGTACGAAGGAGTGGATTTCATCGCCTCCAACGGAAGCCTGTTCTTTATCGGTATCGTTCTGAGTGCGGTGTTTATCCTGGCAGCAGTCCTCATTATCTACTACAAGCAGATTTCGGAAGGCTACGAAGACAGCAAGCGTTTTAATGTGATGAGAAAGGTCGGAATGACCAAGCGGGAGATAAAGAAAAGCATAAACTCACAGCTTTTGGTGGTGTTCTTCATTCCCCTGGTATTTGCGGGACTTCACCTGGCCTTTGCTTTCCCCATGATAGGAAAAGTGCTGGCTTTATTCGGACTTTTCAACACGCATTTCTTTATGATCACAACTGTGATAAGTTACGTGGTGTTCGCGGTATTCTACTCATTTGTCTACAAAGTGACATCCAACGTCTACTACAATATAGTCAGTGAAGCCAAATAAAACGGTAACATAGTGAAAGCTCCCGGATCGTTCTGATTCGGGAGCTGTTTCGTTAAAAGGGATTAAAATATCTCAACCGATATTTCGGAACCTGAAGGTCTGGCGATGAGGCGGTATATGTCGTGTTCCCAGGACCATTTAAGGCGAGGGTCTGTGATGGGGATGGTTTCGACCGAAAGAGTGACATTTTCGGGGAAAACGAGACTCGCCGAAGAAAGCATAACGGTATTTCCGGTAATCTTAGGTTCATCATAAAGCATGAAACTCAAATAATACTCGTTTTCTGAGGGATTGCCCTTTGCGAAGCGGATTATGTCTTCAATCACAACTTTGCTTTCTTTGTGAAGGGAAACGTGTCTTACGTAGGAGGAAACGCCCGCTTCCTTAGGATATGCTGCTGCGATATCCATGGAAATTCGACTTACGTCCCCGAAAGAGTGTGAAATGTTCACAGCTTTAAATGAAGGTCCGTCGTGCTGCATCACGCCGTTGATCGTGGGCAGGTTGTGAAAGGCAGACTGCATGGTCCAGATTTCGTAACGTTTGTCGGAGAAGGTTTTGGCGGTGTAGCTTTCTACGCCCACGTCTATGAGCACGGGGTGGTTATCTTTGTAGAGAATGATGCTTCCGGTGTCATTGTGATTGTGGCTGTCAGCGTTGTCGCCGGCCTTCACAGCCAGGGCGAATCGGTCGTCTCTTGCAATGAACAGTCCCACGCTTTCGTAGAAAGTGTTTTCATGCCTTACGGGTTTGGAAATGTCGAATTTTAGCATTTCTTCGGCCGTGAAAAGTGTTTGAAGGCTGTGGAAAAGGTTAAGTTCTTCTTCGTTTTTGCCGGTTTCGGTCTTGGCATAATCCGAAGCCGCAAAGCGCATCATCTCTTCATTTCCGATGGCTTTTGCAAAAAGAAACTCTCTTGCGCCCGTTCTGTCAAGCTTTGCGGAGCAGTCTGCAAAATTAAAATAGTATCTGTCGTGAACGTGCACCTTGAAAATGTAGGTTGCTATGTTCTTTATTTTTTCTTCGTGAAATAAGTGCCTGAAAGCGCCGTCTGTCACTGCGTCGAGGGTCAGGGTGGCATTGAAAAGGCAAAGGGCGGAATGACCGTAGTAAAGCGCGCCTTCGTCGCAGCACCCGTCATCGCCGTAATCCTTTAAGAAGCAGTCAATGGAATAGCAGGATTTCTTGATGACTTCTTTTTTGAATTCGTCAAAGGAAAGACCGTCGATATCGGGCTTGTCTTTGAAGGCGGAATCCGTAAGAAAAACCGCATTCAGCACATTCTGGGTGCACCAGACCGTCCAGTTGCACATGGGCTCGTCACCGTTTCCCATCCACCAGAAATGCCGGCGCATGTAGGGTT
>JAEEGK010005470.1_pt1 | contig 30729 bp, 13 predicted proteins | sample 8958771 | NCBI WGS metagenome assembly JAEEGK01 (sample SAMN16246547, study PRJNA631951) | gut metagenome | biome: gut microbiome; feature: rumen; material: SC-attached | host: Bos | place: Iran: Karaj | collected 2018-10
TGATCTTTTGTCAATATCTTTAATTAAAGACATATTAACTATTTTAGCTATTTTTTTTTTCTTTGGATCATCAAATAAATTTTCATCTAAATAAACATCTTTTTCTAAAACATTTTTGCAAATTTTATCATATTTTTGACTATCAGTACAATTTTTGATTTTATTATCAAAAAAGGGGAAACTTTGAGTTAATAAAAAATAACCAATAATTCCAAAAGTCCAAATATCATTTTTATGATTATAATATTGATTATTAATAATTTCAGGTGAAATATAACATAAAGTTCCATAAGTTTCATTAGTTTTTTCATGATAACTTAAAATAGTAGAAAAACCAAAATCAATTAATTTAATATTTTCTTTCATTTTATAATTAGTTTCATCATTAATATCATTATTTTCATATGAAAGAATAATATTTTGTATTTTTAAATCTCTATGTATAATACCAAATTTATTTAAAATAAAAATTCCATTTGCAATTTGTTTCATATAATCATAAATATCATCACTATTAGGCCAATTTTTTGATATTGAATGTGCTAAATCTTGACCTGCATATTCCATTATTATATAAATATTTGAAATAGATTCAAAAATATGATAAATTTTAACAAAATATGAAACTTCAATATGTTTTATTATTTTATTTATTGATAATTCCCAAAAAGTTGAATTTTGCTCTTCAATTGATAAATTATATTGTTTTTTTATTACTTTAATTGCTACTACTTTACCTGTTTTTTTCTCTTTTCCTAAAAAAATTCTTCCAAATGAACCTTCTCCGATATCATCATTTATTTCATAATATTCATTTATGTTTTTAAATTTAACAGCATATTTTAAATTTTTAATAAACCTATTCTTTATATTTTCATTTGAAAAATTAATTTCTAAAACTTTTGGATTTAAACCAATAATATAACAAATTAAAACTGAATTTCCAACTTCTTCTATTTCTAATACTTTTTTTAAAATATATAAACTTAATTCATTTCCTTGATTATAATTATATGCAAATAAACATTTTCCAGATATATATAAGTTTACTTTATTTAATGAAATTTCTTCAACTTCTAAATCATGAACATCTTTTCTTAGTCCTATTTCACATTTTGATTTAAAATAATAATTTTTATCATCTTTTTCAGTTTTGCCTTTACCATATAAGTTTTCATTATCTTGTTTAAATTTTTCATATCGAGAAATTGTTTGATTTTTTTTTTTCATTGTGTTTATCTTTTTAGGAATATTTAAATTATTTCTTGCTTTTTGGAAATCTAATTCAAAATCATTTAATTCATTTAAAATTGCTTCATCATTTAAATTTTCTCCTTCTTCAATAATTAAATTTAAATTGTTTATTCTTAGATATTTTTTAATATAGTTAATTAGATTACTTGATGGAGAAATAATTGGATCTATATCAAGGAAATTATTTTTTGATTCATTATCATTATCTACATAATTATAATTGTTATGTAAATAAAATAATTCTAATTCCTCTAATGTAAATGGTTTATATTTATAAAAATATAATATTAATAAGAATAACAAATCACTATTTTCAGTTTTTATTTTTTGTATAAATTGTTTACAATTTAAAATAAATTGATTATTTACAAAAATAGAAAATATTATTTTATTAATTAAATCTAAATCTATATCATCCCTATATGTGTTTTTGAATATATGCAAATGATATAAAAATAATTTAACATCATTCATTTCAATTTGATTTTGTTTATTAAAATCTAAAATTTTAAAAATTAAATTGGCTCTTTCTTCAAGTGTCCCATAATAAATTGTTGAAAAAAAATTAACAAATTCTTTTTCAGATAAATAATCTGTATTTGTATCTTTTTTAATTGCATTAAAAATTTTTTGAGAGATGAAAAATGGTAGATTTATATAAATATTAAATGAAATTAAATTTATTCCATTTTCTGTATCATTTATATTTATAGTATTTTGAGATAAAATTGAGTTATATATTTGAGACATATAATATTCAAAGCAGTTTTTGGGCATAAAAATATCCGAATGTTCGGAAATCTCTAAAATATTTCTTGAATATTCTTTTGACATTTTTTTTAATTTATGTTATGGATTTTTACTAATATAAAAATTAATTTTTATGAAGATTTAAAATATAATTAAAAAAATTTTTAGACTTATTATAATTTTAAAAAAAAAAAATGAGATATATATATAAATTAAACTAAAAAAAAATTAGAAAATCATTATAAAAAAAAATTTATTCATTAAAAATATCATTAAAAAGATTATCAGTTGATAACGTTTTCTTTGATTTTTCATTTCCATTAAAATATTCAGGAAATTTACTATTAAGAATAATTAAAATATTAATTAATTCTTTATCAATTGCAATTAATTTTCCACCAATTGTTAAATGTCTTGGATTATTAATTCCTTTTGAATTTCTCATTACATAAAGTATACTTGCTAATTTTTGACAATCATTTATATTTTTTTCTCTTTCTCTTCTAAATTTTGAACATAAACCTAGTGAACAAATAAAATATTCAAACTCTAAAAAATTTCCTTTTGATAGATTTTCTTCATTTGATATTTTACATAAGCAATAAAATAATTTTTTCATTTCAATTAGTGATATTATATTTGGAAAAATATTAAAGTCTTTATATATTAAAAAAAATTGATTGAAATTTAAAACATTTTTAACTGAATACATCATAAAAATTTGATATAATATATTTTGAATTATTGCAAATATTTGTTTTAAATTTCTTGTAATTGGGTCTTGTGATTCAGTTCGTAAAATATTTAATAAATATTTTATTTCTTCTAATTCATTATTAATAGAATTTTTATAATTTTGAATTTTAATATCTACATTTTTAAATTGTTTAAATGCATCTCTTTTTTTTTTTTTTGGATGAATAAAATATGCAATTTCTTGGATAATATTATAAAATTGTTCAAAATTAATCTTATTATAAATATCTAAATCATCATCATTAAATAGATAATTATAATCATCATAATTAAATTTTTTATTAGAACAAACTTTAAAAAAAATCATTTGCGCTTCTTTTTCACTAAAATTTTGTTTTTTAATTTTTCTATTAGTATTAAGAGTATATTCATAATCAGTATGACTTTTATTAACAATTGAAGTTTGAATAACACTTAATTCTTCATTTTTATTATCTTTATATATATTAAAAACTCCTAAATCTCGTAAAACTTTTAAAAAACTTGATACAGTCATTTGAGAAGTTATTAATTTATCACCAATTGTAGAATAAATATCATAAATATTTTTAAATATTTGTTTATCATCATCTTCATCATAATCTTCTTCTGTTTTTAATTCAGTTATTCTTGTATATGATTCAACTTCTTCTAATTTTATTATTTCATCTATTAATCTATTATCTAATTTTAATTGTTTTTCAGTAGGTGTTTTTATATTTAATTTTTTACTCATATTTTGATATCCTTTTCCCATTGATATTTTTTTTATTAAAAAACTGAATCTTTCCCATAATTTTTCACTTGCTCTTTTATATATATTATTTGAAAAGACTATTAAAAATAAACAAAATTTATTAAATGTAAAAATATTTCCTATATCTTCTTCAAATATATCATTTAAGTTTTTATCAAGTAAACAATTATAATAAATTGCTATTTTTTCAATTGTTATTAATGAAGGACAAATTTCATAATCTTTTGAAAAATTAACTAAACTTTCTAATGAAGTTTTAATTAATTTTTTAATATTTTTATCATTTATATTTAATTCATGTTTAAAATATATTATATAAATCCAATGAATTGGTTCATATAAATGAACTAATAAAATTTCACTTCCTTGATCTAAAAATTCATGATTAAATTTATTAATTGATGATTCTATTATTTTATATTGATATTTATCTGTATCATCATTTTCAATTTTTGCATTAATTGGTCTTAAAAATTGATTTGTAAAAAGAATTACAGTTTCTTTTGGATTTTTTTCAAATTCTTTTGGATATTTTTTTTTAGCAATTAAAGCAATTAAATTTAAAAATTGATTAGATGTTAATTTAGAAACTTTTGGTGTTAATTCTTTAATTAATATTTCAATATTTTTAGAAGTAAATAAATTTTTTTTATTATTAAAAACAGTTGAATTTGAATTATTAGTCATAAAAGATTTTGCAGTTTTTGAATTAGTTTTACTATTTGAATTAGTTGAAAATTCTGAACTAATTATATTACCTTCTTTAAATATTTTAATTAAAGTTTGATATGATAGTAAAAAATCTTTTTCTTCATAATAAAATTTACTAAAATTTAAAAAAATATTTAAGCAAATTGAATTAATTTCTTCTTTTATTTCCTCATTATTTTTATTATCATTGTCTTGTTTATTTTTTGTAATTTGAATTTCAGAAATATAAGAATTGGAGCCAGTATTTTCTTCCCCTTTTTTTATTAATATTTCTGTTTTATCATTTGTTTTATCTTGAGTCTCTATTTTATTATTATCAAGATCATCTGAAAAAGAATAATCATTATCTATAATTGTATTACTTTCAACAGAAGAAGATTCATGTGATTTATTTTTATTTTCAATCATTAATATATTTAATTGAAATTATTTAATAAAGAAAGAAAAAACTAATTCTTAAAAAAAATTTAAAAAAAATAAAATTTTAAAAAAAAAATATAAAAAATAAAATAAGACTTTTATTCTTCTTCTTCATCTTTATAATTAGTAAGAATAACCCAATTAGTTAAAGTTTCAGTAATAGTAGATAATAAAGCATAACTTTCAGTAAAATTTTTAAAAACAGTATCCAATAAATCAATTGCTTTAAATCTTTCTGTTTTTAAATATCTTATTGCCTTAACTTTATCTTCTTTAACTTCAAATAAAAAAATAGAATAATGATAATTTCCAGCAAGATAAGCAGGACTGACTAAACAAACATTTCCATTTTCTAATAATTCAAAATATTTTAAATAAGCTTCTTCAGTTTCTTTAATTAAAGTTTCTCTTGTTTCTTGTTCTAAAGTAAATTCACATTGATATCTTTTATAATCAGCATAACAAAATTGTAAAAATGCTTCTATTTCTTTATTTCTTGCTTGATATATTGATATTCCTATTTTTATATCTTTTGTAAATTTTTCCATAATTTGTGCTAAATCTGAAAAATATTTTGATTTATATTCTTTTATGTATTTTACTTTTTTTTTATGTTCTCTTTCTTTTTCTTGTCCTTCAATTTCCATTATATATCTACAATTTTTTCTTATTGGTTTAAAAATTTCATATATTTTATCAAAAATACTTACTAATAATGTTTTATCAATTAAATCATCTTCACATTGAAAAATTCTTCCTGCAATATATAATATTTCTCTTGTATCTCCAATTTTTACATATGCATCATATAATTTAATTAAATATGCAAAGTTATATTGTGCATAAACTTCTTTTATCATTATTTATTATATTTTAAAAATGAAAAAAATAAATAAATAAAATAACAAAATTACGTTATTTAAATATATTATTATATATATAAATTTTATAATTTTTTTATTGCCAAATCTTAATTATTCTTTCTTCTAAAGCATTTGTTGCAATTCTACCATCTGGTAATTCTATAAGATTAACAATTGTTTTTTTTTCAGCATTTTTTTTCTCTGATATACATTTCATATTTATTAAATCCCATAATTTAATATTTTTATCACTTCCTCCAGTTAATATAAATCCTTTTTTAGTTAAATAAATACACCAAATAATATCCTCATGGGCATAAATTTTACTTTCTAATTGTTTACTAACAGCATTAATTAAAAATAAAAATTTAAAACCACCAACAATAAATTTTTCATTATTTAATTTAATCATACTGAAACTTGACCAACAATCAATATTTGTAATAACACAAATTTCTTCATAATTACTAATTAAAGTAAAATGAATAGTATGATCAAAAACATTATTAACTAAACAATTTTGTATTTCAATTACTTTTTTAATTGGTTCTTTAAATTGTAAAGTTTTTATACAATAAAATTCCCACTTAGGATTTTTATTCCATATTTTAATAGTTTTATCAAAAGAGCATGAAGCATAATTATTATTTGATAATTCAATAAATGAATCTGTACATCCAGAATGACCTTTTATTATTGATATTAATTTATAATTATTTAATCCTATTTCCCAAATTTTATATGTAGTATCTCTTGATGATGAAATTAAATATCCATTTTTTAATTGATTTAGAGATAAAACCCAATTTGAATGTGCAAATATTTTAAATTGAAGTTTAAAAGTTTGATATTGATATAATATTATATATCCATCATATGAACCGGATGAAAATCTTTTATCTTTTAAATTATATAAACAAGTTATACCTGAAGTATGATCTTTTAATATTTTTATTGTTTTCATTTTAGATAATTCTAAATGGGAATTTTTTAATAAAATGTGATTTTTTGATATTGGATTTTTAATTATGGAATTTAAAAATAATTGCTTTAAATATTCTCTTATTAAATCATTTGTGTTTTGATATAATGATAAATTTATTTTTATTTCTTTTAAATTTAAATTAGAGTTTATTTGTAAATTTGATATCATTTGATAATTTAATGATTTTTTAAAATGACTATATGATGAAATTATATTTGATAATATTAAATATAAATTATTATTTCTCTTTTTAAAATATATTGAAGAACTTTCTATTTTTTCTTTAAAAGATTTATCATTAATTTTTTGAATAATTATTTCTTTAAATTTATATAATTTTTCCATATTATTTCTTGCAATAATTAAGTTCTTCTCAATTTCAATTATTTGTTCTTCTGTTAATAAAATATCATTAAATATAATATAATTATGATTTTTATGTATGTTAATACAATTTTTACAAATATTATTTTCACATAAATTGCAGTATCCAATAAATAATTCATTATGAATTAAACAATAAGTATCAAAAATAACAGATTTATAAATAATATGAATATTAAATTCATTTTCATGTTTTATTTTACAATTATCACAAATTAATAATTTGCAATTATAACAAATATATGAATTATCTTCATTAATAATATGAGAACATTTATTAATATTCAATTGATATTTTGATATAAAATCATTAATTAATATTTTATTTATTACTTCACAACATTTTTTATCAATATATGAATTACCATTATCTAAATAAATTTTTATTAAAGGAATTAAAAAGCATTTTGGACATCTATATAAAATACAATTATTTTCTTGTTTTATTACATTCATTTTAAAATATTTAATTCATTTTTTTAAAATTTTTTTATAATTGAAGGTAGATGAAGTAAGTAATTTTTTAATTTACATAATTATCCTTAATTTTCTTTTATATGTTAAATGTCTGCAATATAAATAAAGAAGATAATATTACTCCTCAACAACTATATAAAAACATAAATTCAGATACATCATTAAAAACAATTGATTCATCAATATTTGATGATAATAAAAAAAAATCTGTTTCTTTTAAAAAAGATTTCGTTTCAATTATTGAAGTTGAAAATTGGAAAAAATATAATAATATAGATGTTGAAAAATTCTTTTATAAATCAATAGAAAATCTTAAAACAAAACAATTAGACATAAAAAAAATTAAAAAAAATCAAAATAATAAAGAAGATAAAATATCATGTAATTGTTTTATTTGTTAATTTCAAAATTAAAGTGTTGAATTTATTATTATTTATTAAAAAGTTATTAAATTATTTATCTAAAAATAAAGAATGTAAATTTTTGAATTTAAGGGAATATAATATGTAAGTGATAAATAAATAATTTGTTATTTTATAAATTAAATAATTAAAAATCAATTTGTAATCTTTAAATAATTTAAACAATCTTTCAAAAATAAATAAATGATTAAATAAAAAAAAAAATAAAATGTATATATTTAAGATTTAATGGACAACCATATTCTCTGTGAATTAACAATTAAAAAAGAAGACATAAATAAACCAATTCAACTTTTAAATTATTTGGATAACGAAAAAAAACATTTATGTGGAAAAGAAAACATTAAAGAAATAAAAGATAACTGTGAATTATACTTAAATGGAGAAAAAATAGATTTTACCTTTACATATAAATTTCAAAAAGAAGGAAAAAATAAATTAAAAATAGTTTGTAAAAAACCATTATCAAATATAGGTCATATGTTTTATGATTGTACTCACACAAACTTTATAGATTTATCTCATTTTAATTCAAGTAATTTAGTAGAACTAAATGGATTATTTTATAATTGTACTTTATTATCAATTTTACTTTTAGGAAATTTAAATACTAGTAATGTTAAATCAATGATTAATATGTTTAGAGATTGTAGTTCATTAACTGAATTAGATGTTACTTGTTTAAATACTTCTGGTGTTGAAACAATGAATGGAATGTTTAGAGATTGTTCTTCATTAATTAAATTAGATTTATCTAATTTTACTACTATTAATGTTACTTCAATGAATGGAATGTTTTATAATTGTTCTTCTTTAATTGATTTAAATGTTCAAAGTTTTAATACTAGTAAAGTAACTGATATGAGTGGAATTTTTTATAAATGTTCTTCATTAATAGAAATTAAATTACGTAATTTTAATACTGAGAAAATTACTATATTAAATGGAATATTTTATAATTGTTCTTCAGTTGTTGAATTAGATTTATCTTCATTTAATACTAATAATGTTACTGATATGAGTGGAATGTTTTATGGTTGTTCTTCTTTAAAAAAATTAAATATATCTTCTTTTAATACTAATAAAGTAACTGATATGAGTGCTATGTTTTATAATTGTTCATCTTTAGTTGATTTTGATTTAAAATCTTTTAATACAAGTAATGTTACTGATATGAATTTTATGTTTAGAGATTGTTCTTCTATTAAAAAGTTTAATTTAAGCAATTTTAATACTGAAAATGTACATGATTTAAGTGGAATGTTTTATGATTGTAGTTCTTTAATTGAATTAGATTTATCTAATTTTAATACAAGTAAAGTTACTGCTATGAATGGAATATTTTATCATTGTATTTCTTTGACTACATTAAATATTTCTAGTTTTGATACTAAAAATGTTACTAATATGGGAAATATGTTTTATGAATGTGAAAAACTTAAAGAATTAAATTTGTCTAATTTTAACACTTCTGAAGTTACTACTATGAATGGAATGTTTTATAATTGTTTTTCTTTGACTAAATTAAATTTAACTAGTTTTGATACTAAAAAAGTCACTGATGTTAGTTTTATTTTCATTGGATTAAATAAAGATTGTGAAGTACTTCATAATTCACAGGAAAATATAGAAAAAATGTTAAAAAATCGTTAAATATTAAAATAGGTTATTAATTTGTTTAAATTTTATTGTTTAAAAAAATTATTGAGTATAATAAATTATAAAAATTTATTTATTAAATTAATATCTTTTTATTTTGTTTTAAATTTAAATTATTTTTTTTAATTTAAATATTATAATTTAAATGTCTTTTATAAATTTGGTAAATACAAAATTAGAAGCTTATCTTTTAATAAATGATCCAACTAAATTATTAAGTATGTTATATTCAAAATATGGTGATATTGATGAAGATAGAGACTTATTTTATATTAATCAAATTATATATAATAAAAAAACTTTACTTAATTGTTTATTTAAAGAATATCAAATAATTTATAATTATAATGATTTTTTAAAAAGATATTATCATTACTTTGAATGTATTAAAAGGCTTCCAAAATTAAGTGATTATTATAAAAATTATTATTTATTTTTTTGCATACCTTTTTTAAAAGATTTTAAAATGACAAAATTAATCCAAATAAATGGAAATCATAAAGCAGAAATTTTTTACAAAAATAATTATGAATCATTAACTAAAAATGAAGATAATGAAACTGAGAAAATAAAAGAAAATTCATTATATTCATTCGATAATATTACTAATAATAAAACTATTTTTGATCAAAAAATAAAGAATATAATAGAAAATAGTTCAAGTAAAATTACTCTTTCTTTAGAAGGTTCTGAAATTAATAAAGGGAATTATAATTTATTAACAAAAAGAAGTAATGATGAATCATTTCTAATATCTATTAATAATTTATTTAATGATAAAAAAGAGAAAAAGTTTAATAATAATTTAAATAATAATAAAAATTTATATTTTCCTCAAAAACATAAATTTTTTTATAAAAACAAAATCAAATCTTCAATTTATAATTTATCTAAAAACTCATATAGAACTAATATTGAAAAAGATAATAAAAGTAAAAAATCATTATCACCTAGTTTTTATCATAATAAAAAATCAAATATTGATGGATTTAATAAATTAAATAGTAAAATTAATTTAAAATTAAATAATCCAAGAAATAAAACATGTAACAATTCAAAAAATTTAAATTCAAATTTAAGTAATTTTGAAAAATTATCTTCAACAATAAATAATAATCATAATAGTATAAATAATAGTAAGACAATGAGACTTAGTTTAAATAATAATAATAATAATAAAAATCAAGAAAAAAACACTTCTAGACAAATTTTAATTCCTAATACTTATTCTGTCAATTCAAATTCAAAAAATAAACCAAGAAAAAATACAAATATAACATTTGAAAAGAATAGTTCTAATCAAAATAATAAAATAGAAAAATTCAATTCAAATTTTTTAAATTTTAATAATACTAATAATTTAACCATAAAATCCCAAAAAAGAAATTTTGGTTCTAAATTTAATTTAGTAAAAAATACATTAAATTCAATACAAGTAAATACGAATAAAAATAATATAATAAATCCAAATAAATTATCCAATTTTTCTTTAACAAAAAATCAAACTTATTACAAAAATCATAGTAAAACAAATAATAATAGTAATGTATCATTATCATTAAATAAAAGTAAAAAAAAAGATAAATCAATTACTCAAGAAAAGAATCATAAAAATAATTTAAATAAAAAAAGAAATAAATCCAATTTTGATAGTAATGCTCTTTCAAATAGAAAAAATTTAAAATATTCAATTAATAATAAAATATTCTATCCTTCCAATAATTATATTAGTAATTTTAGAATTTATATGAAACTTAATAATATTAATATATCATCAAGAAATAAAAAAGAATCAATAACAAAACAAAATCAAACAAATATTAAAAGCTTGAGAAAAGATATTAGATTAAATTCAAAAAGTATAGATGAAGATAAATTGATTATAAATAATATTATATCTCATTTAGATAATAAAAAGGTATCAGGTTCTGATATAAATCAAAATATAATCAATCAATTAGATGAATTAATTAAAAAACCAAAATATTCTAATCATTATAGATTTAATATTAATACAATGAGTTCTCCTAATTTAAATAATGAAAAACCTAATAATAAAAGATTTAATGATGGTATAAATAATTTAAATCATTTTGGAAATAATTTAACTATTAAAAGGTTTAAACCAGTAAATATAACTTTGAATAAAAATAAAATTGATAAAAATGAAAAAAAACAGAAAATAGTATTATCAAAATATAAAAATTATTGAAAAAGTTTTTTTATATATATATTTATTTATTTAAAAAAGATTTAATGAAGTATATGATAAATTTATTTAAATAAAGATAAATATAAATATAAATATATAATTTATATAAATTATATTAAAATATTTTGATATGATAATTTTATTAAAACCTTTTTATTTTGATTAGAATGTTCAAATTTTAAAAATAATAATTTAATATAAAATGGGATGTGTAAAATCTTCTAGTGTGATTAAAATTAATAACGATGATTTAGAAAAAAAAAAAAATCAAAATAATAATGACACAAATAATTATATTAATTTAAAAGAAAATATTAATAATAATATTATAAATGAAAATGAAAGAAAAAGAAAAGATGAAAAAATAGAAAATAATAATCAAAATGATTCAGTTAAACATTTTATTAAAAAATCATCAGAGATTGACTCTCAATATTTTATTCTAGAATTATTTTCAAAGAATTCATTTTCCTCAACTTATAAAATTCAAAGTAAATCAAATCAAAATATAATAAAAGCTATGAAAATTTATCAAAAACCATTAATAAAGGAAAATGAAGAAGAAATAATAATAAAAGAAATGAATTTTTTAAAATCATTAAATCATGAAAATATAATAAAAATAGAAGAAATTTATTCAGATAACTTAAATTTATATATAATATTTGAAAATATTAAATATGGTACTTTAGAAAATATTTTAAAAGTAGAAAAAAAATATTCAGAAAATCAAGTAAAAATAATAATACTTCAAATACTTTTTGGTATAAAATATTTAAACTTAAATAATTTTATTCATTCTGATTTAAAACCAGAAAATATAGTAATTGTAGATAATTTTATTTTTAATGAAGAAGAATTTTTAAAAATAAAATTACTAACTTTAGGTTCTGAAAATATATTAGATCAAATATCAGATAAAAATATTCCATATTATATGGCTCCTGAATTATTTGAAAGAAATTATAATATGAAAAATGATATTTGGTCAATTGGAATTATTTTATTTCAATTAATTTATGGTTATAAACCCTTTAATGGTGATACATTAGAAGAATTTATTAATAATATAGAAAATAAAAAAATATATTATGAAAAAGAATCAGAAAAAAATTTTAATCTATTATCAATTGATGGTAGAAATTTATTAAAAAATATGTTAATTAAAGATTTAAATAAAAGAATTGATATTGATTCTTGTATTAAACATAACTGGTTTAGAAGTGGTAATTTATCAATAATTGAAGAAGAATCAAAAAATGAAGATGATAGTTTAACTTTTATTTATAAGAAATTTAATAGTATATTAACAATTAAAACTCAATTTAATCAATCAAAAAATAATTTTCATACTGGTTTATATAAAGTTGAAACTAATTTAAATGTTGTTCCAAAAAAAATTAAAACTATATGTGAAAATCCTTATGAGGATATTTATCACCTTTTTAATTATTCTTTAACTAAATTTATTAATTATCATTATATTGTGAAATATAAAAAAAATAAAGAAGAGATTAATCTTTTAAAATTATATAATGAAAATAAAGATTTAATTGAAAAAGATGTAAAAAATTTATATAAATGTATTTTACAATATTGTGGTATTTTAACTTTTTCAGTTAAATATATTTCATTTAAAGAAAAAATTAAAAATGATATTAATTCTAATTTTGCTAATAATAGTTATATTAGTTTTGGAATATTTGAAAATTTATTAATACAAGAAAAAAAATTATATTTAGAAATTGATTTATTAAATATTTATGAAAATTTGGAAAAAAAAAATAAAGAAGAAATTGAAAAATGTTTAAATATTGATTTTCAAAATAAAGATATTTATCAAAATTATTATCAATGTATAAAAAAAGAATTAAAAGAAGATAAAATTTATTCATTTGATGAAATAAAGGTATTAATTAATCATATAATTGAAAAATTAAACGTTTCCTCTATTAATTATTCACATTCAAATACTTATACAAATTCTAATGTTTATAGTAATAATTTTAGTAATAATGCAACTTTCAATGAGACTCTTCAAGATAAAAGTCATAGAGATAATGATAAAAATGAAAAAGAAATTATTTTAAAATCTATACCAACATTATCTTTAAATAAAAAATTGAATACATTTTCAATTTTTAATAAAAATAATAATAAACAAAATGAAAGAAATTTTATAAATAAACAATTTGATAAAAATGAAAAAGACACAATAATTCAGAAAAATAAAAAAGTTGAATGTAAAACAATAAATTCTGATGCTTTTGACCCCGAACAATTTCTTTCATTGATTGATAAAAATTATGAATGATTATATTTAATTATTAATAAAGATTTTAATTATAAAAATTTATATTATATATTTCAAAATTTGATAAACTGTTTTAATTATATAAAGAAAATAATAAATTTTTTATAAAAATTTTAAAAATTATAATTGATTATAAAATATTGATTCAAGAATATATAAATATTTAAAAAATAAATTAAATAGAATCTTTAGTAACACTTGTGATATTATTTTCATTATTATCATCATTTTCTTTTTGATTATTAATTTCTAAATTATTATATTTTTCATTTTGTTCAAAACCATATTCTTTTTCAACTAAATCTTTAATATTAATAATACTTGCTTCAATAGTTGTATAATAATAACCAATCATTGAACTTTTTAAATCAGGAGTAGTAAAATTTTTAATAAAGAATAAATGTGCTAATAAGTCATTAAAGTCTGCATAAATAATAATAAAACTAAAAATTAATATTAATTCATCACCATCAATACTTAAATAATTTTTAGGAATATTTTTTTCAAGAGGTTCCCAAATTTTCATTATATTATCAATGATATTTTTTCCCATTGAATAAAGTAATTTTATTTTATCATAAGGAGTTTGAAAATTTTTTAAAGTCTTTAATAAATCAATAGAACTTTGATAAGGAATATAATTATTTTCTTTATAATGATTTTTAATAAAAAATAATTTATCATCATTTAAAACTAAATTATTTTTTGTGATAAAATCAATTTGAATTTTTTCTGTATAATAATCTAATGTAAATTTATCATTAATATTAATATCTTTAGGATGAATATGTCCTTCTTTTAAAGCATGAATATGTTTTTGAAAATTATCAATTTCACTTTCATTTGCCAATTTACATAATTCAAAAACTAAATAATACAATTTTTTATTTTGAAAAAATTCAGTAGAAAACATTATTGTAAATTCTTCTTTTTCTTGTTCAAAATATTTAAAAGGGAGAATATTACTATACATATAACCAAAACATTTTTGTAATTTAAATAGAAAAAATACTAATTGTTGTGTTATTGCTTCAGAAACTAATTTTGCTCTTTCTAATTTTTCTTTATTATCTGAAATTTGTTTTATATCTTTTAAATGATATTCAATTTCTTTTGTAAAAACTTGAATAAAAAGTTGAATACAAATTGAAATTGGATGTTCTTTATTATGTAAATGTTCTTTAAATATTTGAATATATTCTTTTAATTTTTCTTTATTTAATTCATATTCATTTTTTGAGAATGCAGATTTTGAAGATGAAGTTGAAATATTATCTAATTTTTGATTATTTAAATTTTGATTTTGATTATTTAAACATTCAGGTTTTGTTCTTATTTCAAATTTCTGCCAAAAAAATAAATCAAGAAATTTTTCTTCGTTTGAAAATTTTTTTTTTTTTATTAAATTTGATAATTCTAATGCCCAATCAATTCCAATTTTATATTGTTTTTCTAAATAATGTAAAATTACATTTTTCCAATATTTTTTTTTTTTGCCATTTGAATTATCTATTATTGGATTTGGAGTTTCATTTTTAATTTTTCTATTAATTAAATCGAAATATTCTTGATTATCATCATTTATTATTTCTTTACTTATACTTTCTCCCATTTTATAAAGAAATAATAATTATATATAATTATTAATCAATTAAAATTGTTTTTTATTAAAAAGAAATAATAATAACAAATGTGTTAATATAAAAAATTAAAGTGAAAAAAATGAATAATCAAACTAAGAGAAATTTTAATATATTTAGAGCTAATAATACTTTCAATTCAAGTCCTAAAAATATTGATTATGAATTTGAATATGATAAAAATAAAGAAATAATAATTAAATTAAAAGAACAAATTATTGCTAAAGATAAAGAAATTTTAGATTTAAAAACTACTAAAAATAAAAAAGAAGAGGAATATGGAAAAGCAATTTATCTTTTTCAAGAAATAGTAAATAGTAGTAATAAAAATGAAGAAAATAGTAAAAAAAAAAATAAAAAAAATCCATCAAAAAATAATAATAAAAATGATAACGGAATTAAATATAATAATGAAAATAATGATAAAATTAATACTCCTAGAAATCATTCAAAACAATTATCAAAGAATAAAGTAAATGAATCATTAAAAATAAAAATAATTAAAACAAATAATATAATTAATAAAAAAGAACAAGAATTAGAAGAATTGAAATCAAAATCAAAAGTAACAACTTTTTCAAAATATCAAGATAATTATAATAAAGATTATAAAGAATTAAAATCAATTGAAAAACAAAATGATATAATTTCAAATATAAATTATGATATAGAAAAAAAATGTTATTTATTAGAAGAAAATAATAAAGAACTAATTAATAAATTAGAAAAATTTAAAGAAGAATTTAAAATTTATCAAGAATATCAAGGTAAAAAAATAAAAAATCTAGAAGATGAAATTGAAAAACAAGAAGAAAGAGAAGAAAATTGTAGATTATTTCATGTTAATAAAGGAAATATAAATGATAATGAAGATTTAGAAAATGAAATTAAAAAAATGGAAAAGACTATAAATAAATTATTTAAAGAAAAAAAAATGAAAGATGAAGAAATACAAAAAATAACTAATAAAATTAAGGATTTAAATAATAAAAATGATATATTAAATAAACAAATAAAAGAATTTGTTTTAAATAAACAAAATGGTAAAAAAGATTTAGAAAAAAAAACATTAACAGAGAAAGTAGATAATCAAAATAAAATTAATAACTATAATTACCAAATTGAAGAAGAAAAAAAAATAAGAGAAAAATTAAAGGAACAAATTAATAATTTGGATAATGAAAATATAAAATTAAAAAAAGATATTTCTGATTTAGAATCTAAATATTTAGAATTAATAAAAGAAAATAAAGAATTAGAGAAAAAACAATTAGTAAATGAAATTAATAAAAATGAAGAACCTTTTTTCACAACTGATTTAAAAGTAATAAATAAAAAAAATTCAGAAGATAATAATAAAATATATGAAGAGAATAATATAGTAAATGAGTATGAAATAATTAAAAGCAATAATGATTCAATAAAAAGTAATGATTCAAATAAAAACAATTTATTTGAAAAAAACAAATCAAATATTAAAAATGTATCTTATTCTATAAATGAATCAATTAATAACGATATATCAATTAAAAAAAATAAATCTATTAGCCAAAATAATAAAGAAGAAGATGATAATAAATTAGATGAAAATTATGATGATCAAGAATTTGAAATAATTAATGATATAGAAGAAAAAGAAGATAATAATATTAATAATCAAAATGAAGTAATAAATAATAAAAAAACTGAAGAAATAGAAGAAAATATACTATCAAATTATAATAATTTAAATAAAGATAATAACATTTATGATGAAAACCAATTCAACAAATTTAGAGAAAGTAGTGAAGAGATTGAAGAAGATTTTCAATTTTAAATTAAAATAAAAATATATTATATACTATTTAAATAATTTAAAAAAATTAAGTATTAAAAATTAGACTATAATAATTCAAAATTATTAATTAATTATAATTTTATATAACAATAATCCTAAATATTTAAATTAATTTCTTCAATAAATACATTTTTAACCATATCTTTCTCTAATTGTTGGAGATCTTTTCTGTTATGCTTTATTTCAGTATTTAACAAAGAATCAAAATAATTTTTAGCTAAAGAAATATCAAAAGTTTTAGAACTAAAATCAATATCCTCACTTCCTTTTCTATAACCTTTTTTATTATTTTTATAAGCTAAATGATCTTCAATTAAAGCTCTAAGTTTTCCAAGAGTTAATTGAAAAATAATATAAAATCTAAAATATTTTTTTTTTGGATGATTTGAATCTGTTGTATCAATATTTTCATCATCATCAATATCAATATCATCTGTTTTATTATATGAACTCATTATTTCTTGAACTCGATATATATTACTTTGTACTAATAATAAATAATCTTCTTCAGTTATTAATTTTTTTTCTTGTTCTTTTATATCTGATATTATTTCATTTTTTATTACTTCATTTCCTGAACAACATCCCATTTAATTTATTAATTCCTTTATTATTTAAATTTAATATATTAGTTTTGGTTTTTTATTTTTTAAAAAAAATTAAATTTTAATCTTTATTATTCTATTATTATAAATTTTATAAAGTTTTAACAAGCTTTTTTTATTTTTTTATTTTTCAAAAATTCTTTTTTTTATTTTTATATTTATAATTATATATATCATAGTTTTAAAATATTTTACACATGTTACAAAATTCATTATTATTTCCTCTTTGACTTTCAAGAATTATAGATCCTTTTTTAATATGTAAATTATTATTATTTTTTAAAATTCCTTTTTTCATTTTATAAAAAAAATTATTACTTTCATTTTTCAATTTATTAATTAATCTCATTCTATAACCAACTTTATCAATTCCAATTTCATTAAATAAAATTTCATCAGTTAAAGGTTGTCTACTTAACATTTGAATAAATAATAATTCAGGACTAGTATAATCATTAATTATAAAATTATTAATATATTGTTCTAAATTAATAGAAGATAATAATCTATATAATTTATTTTCATTAGTAATACTTGGAAAATATACTTTTTCTTTATCAATTTCAAATTCATAAAGATTTGCTTTTTCTTCTAAATGAATTAAAAATTTTGCTCTTTTACCTGAACTTTTAAAACCAATATCTTTTAAATTTTTATCAGAAATTGCTATTCCTGTTTTTGTTTGTTGAATTAATACATTTAAATCATCAAATCCATTTGATAATAATAAATTACAATAATGATATGATAATCCAATTTCAGATAAGAAATTTTTTATTTTTGTTAAATTTTTATTTTCTAAATTTTCATTATTTAAATATTTATTATATTTAAAAGAAACTCTTTGAGAATTATTTTTATTTTTTATTTCATGACTATCATCAATATTTAATTCATTTTTATTTGTATATGATTTAGAAGGTCCTTTAAATTCATTTATTTCATTATAATTATTATTTATAATTTTATTATATGGTATATTATTTCTTATATTTTTATTTGATGGAATTAATAAATTTTTTTTATTTGCAATATTATTATTTAATGAATTTCCTGTAAATGAAGTTATTCTATTTGAATTTATATTACTATGTGAATTTGTTAAATTACTTTGTTTATTTTGTTTTATGAGATGATTCGCTTCTGTTGCATAAAATTTATGTTTTGAAATGAGTTCATCTATAAATGAAACACAATCATTTGTTTCTCTTTGTTTATCTTCTTCTTTGTTTTTTTCATTTTTATTAATATCAAAATCATTTTCTTCATCTAATGAATCTTCCAAATTTGATTTTTCTTTTTCATTATTTTCATCATTTTCTTCTTTATTGACTATATAATTATCAATATTTTCATTATTATTATTAATATAATTATCATTAATTTCATTATTATTATTATTAATATAATTATCAATATTGTCATTATTATTATTATTAATATAATTATTAATATTGTCATTATTATTATTTTTTTTAATAGAATTTTTAATATCTTCTTTAATATATTCATTTTCATAATTTGATTTATTTTCAATTCTTTTTATTTGTTCAAAATATCTATCTTTTTCAGTAACAGAATCAAAATAATATATATCTCCATTGTTAGAAGTAGAATTAATAGTATTTGTAAATTTACTTTTTTTTGTAAATAAAATATTTATATCATTATAATTATCAATAATATCATTTTTTTTACTTTGAAAAACACCAATAACTTTATTATCCCTATCATCAAAAGAAATATTATTATCATTATAATTAAAATTATCATCTTCACAATTTAAACTTTTAGTATTATCTTCAATTAAATTAATAATAGATTGATCTCCTTGTTCTTTTGAATAATCATATGCAGTCATTTTATCTTTAAAAGTTTTAATATTTTTATTTGGATTATATTGTAATAAAAATGAAATTAACTTTTTATCTCCTTTTGATATTGCAATATGTAATGGCGTTTCTCCATATTCATTTTGGCAATTTATATTTATTCCCTTATCAAACATTATTTTTAATATTTTTTCTTTTCCCAATTCACAACATTGTAATGTATAATCAATAAATATTTGTTCATTATTTTCATTTAAATATGTATTTAAGAGATTTATTAAATTTAAATCATTTGATATTGGTTTTTTATGTTTTAAAGTTAATGATAATAGGTATTTTAAATTTTCTTCCTCATCAATATCAATTTGTTTGGTTTCAATTAATGATTTTAGTGTTTCTACTTCAATATTATTTTTTATTTTTTTTAAATTTATGTTATTATCATTATTTGTTATTATTTTTGATTCATTTTCTTTTTCTTTTTTATTTAACTGAATCTCCATATTAATAATTTCATTATGGATTAATTCAATAAATTCCAAATTTTTTAAATAATTATTTAAATATAATTTAAAATTGATGAATAAAATATAAAAATAATTTTTAATTATATATTTTAGATGCATTTATATATTTTTGAATAATAAAATCTTTTGATTTATTAGTTTTAAATGAATTTTTATAATTTTCAACTTCATATTTTGGATCATTAAATAAATCACTTTGTTTAATATGGACAATATTATTTTTATATGTAATAAAATTGGGACTTGCAATATTTTTATAATTTCTTAATTTTCTATTATTAAATAAATTATTTTTAACCTGAAAATAATTATTATTATTTGTTGTTAAAATTGTTGATTTATTTAAAGTATCTAAATTACTTAAATTTCTCTTATGAGGTTTCATTAAATTATCAATTTTTCTATGAACAAATAATGAATTATCATTATATTCATTAATTATTTTTGGTTCCCTAATTTGAACTGTAGGTCTATTTATTATATCTTTATTTAAATTTGGAGAATTACTTTTTAAATTTTTTTTAATTTTTGAAATTTGATATAAAATTTTATAAGTTTTATCAATTGATTTATTTCTATCATCACCAAATACTTTATTAAAATTTTTATTAACATATTCTTGAGGTTGAGTTATATTATTATTTATCCTTTTATTATTTTTATTCATACTAAGATTATACTTAATATTTGGAGTATTTGCGTTTTTAAATTTTGGAAGTGTAGATTTACTTCTTTTATTTTTTTGAGGTGAAATTATATTTACAGGTTGGATTTTTTGGAAATTATTTTTTTCACTATTTGTGTCATAAAATTGATAATTTAATGTACTTGATAATGTTTGTTGTAATGGAGTTGAAAAGGTTTTTTCTACAATTTTTTTAAAATTTTCAAGATTAATTGAAGGTGTTTTACTATTTTTATTTGATTTAAATTTGAATGAAGAATAATCATCATATGATAAATCATCTAAATTGAGATATTTATTTTTATTTTTAAATAATTTTGTAAAATCATTTTTTCCAAAAATATATGATTGACTATTAGTCAATTGATAATATGTATTTATATTTTTCAATGATGCCATTAAAATATTTTTAAATTTAAATAAATAAAATAAATAATAAATAAAAATAAATATTTGAATTTATTATATATAAATAAAATAGAATAAAGAATCAAATTATTAAAGAATTTATATTTAATTCAAATAAGATCTACTTAATTTATTATCATCATCTATTACTTCTTCTTTTGGAATATAATTAAGTACATTAGATAATTTTCTTTCTAATTTTCTAATATCATTTAAATCAATTTCTGGAACACCACAATTATTATATTCACATTTTTTTGATTTTTTATAAATTTTTTTATAAAATACAGAAAAAACACTTATTGAAAAATTATTATTATTTAAATGTATCTCTTTTAATGATTTATTTTGATTAAGTGAATCAGATAATATTTGTAAATGTTCATCATTTAATAAATTTGAATCTAATATTATTTTGTTTAAAGTTTTATTTTCATTAAGACAAGGGATAATTGATTGAAATTGTTTAGAATAACACCCTATTGTATTATCAGTTAAATTAATTTCAATTAATTTACGATTTTTTGTTAATCCTTCAAAAATTAAATCTATATTCTCACCAATTTGACAATTTTTTAATGAAATCATTTTTAAATTTGAATTTTTATTTATTAATATATCTTTAATTATATGTGAATAATTTTTGAAATTATTATTATCAAGAATAATATTTTTAAGATTACTATTTGTATTAATAAAATCATTAATACTTTTTAAAGAATTTTCCCCTAAATTATTTTCAGAAAAATCAATAGTAATAACTTTTGAATTACTATTACTTAAAGAATTAATAACTCCTTCATCACATAAATTATTATTTTTTAAATCAAGTGTAAATAAATAATTATAATGAGAAATTAAATGAGAAATAAATTTTCCACCATTTTCACTTATATTATTATTTTCAAAGGATAAAAGTTCTAATTTAAAATTTGAATTATATGATAAAGAATCAGAAAAAAATTTAACACCTTCATCACAAATAAAATTCCCCCCAATTAATAAAGATGATAATTGATTATTACATTTAAAATATTTTGACAATGCAGCAATTCCTTTTGTTTCTATTCCATTTAAAGATAAATCTAATACTTTTAATTTTAAGTTTTTATTATTAATTAAACATTGAGTTAAAAGTGCAATTCCTTTAATACCTAATAAATTATTTGATAAATTTAGATTTGTTAATGTTATATTATTTAATAAAAATTTTTCTGCATAATCTAAGCCATTATTTGATATTTGATTTTTAGATAAATTTAATATTTTTATAGATATACAATTTATTAATGAATTAAATAAATATTTACATGATGAATCATCAATATAATTATTACTTAAATTTAATTTTTCTAAAGTTAGATAATGTATTTTAATTAATTTAGAAACAATTTTAATATTATTTAACTTAAAATTATTTCCTGATAAATCAATATTCATTAAAATTTTTTCAGGTAGGTTAAATATAACTTTAGATAAATAAAATATTCCATCTTCCATTTTTTTATTAAGAATAAGTTCTTTAATTTTTAGTTTTTCATTTGAATATTTAACTTCTAATAAACCTGATATAATTGAAATTTCTTCATATATATTTAAATTATATTTTTTTGATAATTTTTTAATTTTCTCTTGATTATTTGAGATTAATTCTTTAATATTAAATTTATTAAAATCAATATGTGAATTTAATTTTTCAACAACAGATGAATTATTTGTTTTATCATAAATATAATAACTCACACCATATTTAACAATTGATTTCTTTTTATTTATTTTTCTTGAATTTTCATCAACTAAAATAATTTTTTCTTTCGAATTTTGAATTATAAATTCTTTTCTAAATTTTAAATATTTTTTATATATGTTAGAATTAATTATTACATTTTTAATTGTTGAATTTATACCTCTCATTTGTAATATATCATTTATATTTAAAAATGATATTAAAACATGTATTAGTTTTGCATCTTTCAATTGAAAAGGTTTTTTCATTATTTCTGAATGATGTTTTCTATCTTTTTTAGCATGAATTTTATTCCGATTATTCATTTAATTATAAATCTTTTAATTAAATTTTATAAGAAAAATATTAATTGACAATTTGATTTTCGTTTCTTATAAATAAAACTAATAAAAATTTATTAAAAATAACAAATAAATATAATAAAAAAAAATGAAACAGGATAAAAAAGGAAATACAGTTCAATTTCAATTAAAAAAAATAGATTCAAAAAAGTCAAAAAAGAGAAAACCAGTTGATGATAAAAAAATAATAATTAGAGATCAAACATCTGAAATAATATCAAAAGCATTTAATATTGCAGAATTTCATTATATTCACAAAAAAGATCAAAAAAAATTTGAAAATAGAGAAATACAACAAGATACTACATTTATTTCTAAAGATGAAACAATATTTAAAGGAGAAATAAATTTAAATAGTAAATTAACTTGGAATTTTATATCTAGAATATATAATAGAATATTATCAATTGAACAAAATGGAAATTTAACAATTTCAAATTTTGATAATACTGATTATTATATAATAAGTTTAAATAAATTTTATGAAAAAGATTCTTTAATAATATCATGTGAATTATTTGAAAATGATACAACACCTGAAAGTAAATTATTAATACTTTATAATAATTTTAATTTTTGTGTTGTTGATTTATATTATTTAAATATTAATAAAGAAAAAAATGAAGATCCTATGATTTCATTAGAAAATGCCAAAGGAACATATTTTAATTTTAAACCTTATTTAAATACACCTTTTATAGATTCATTTGTTCCTAATTTTTCAAATGGAATGAAAATTTTAATTTTTCCTCAAACATTAAAAACAATAGATAATACAATAATATTAAATTTTACACAAATATCAAGTAGAATAATTGTTTTTGATTTTTTATCAAATGTAATTGTTGGGAATTATGTTTTTAATTTAGAAAATAGTTTTAGTATTGATAAAGAATATGTTGAAAAAATAAAATATGTCATGAGAATATTTTTAGGAAAATCATGGTCATTAAAACAATATGATTATTTAAAGAATCTAATATCTCAAATTGAGAAAAAAAAAGATGATTTAGAATTATATAAATATTTCACAATTTTAATTTTAACAAATGATGAAAAATTATATAAAAATGGAATATTTAATAAACCTTCTATGATTGAAGATGATATAATAAATAGAGATGAAGAATATAACAAATTGTATAAAAATATTGTAAGTATTATAAATTATTCATTAACTAACCCTAATATTGTAATAAATGCTTTTTTAATATTAAAAAAAATGATTGATGTATTATCAAAAATTTTTGATATTTCAAATAATTCAAATCAACAATTAAGTGGTAAAAAAAAATTATATCAATATCAAAGATTATTCCTTTATTGTTATAGTAGACAAATAAATTTAGAAGAAGCTTTTAAAGAAAATGATCAAAATAATACAGGACTATTACCAAAAGATATTATAATAAGTATTTTAAAAAATTGTCCAATTGGTTTAACTGATAACGATTTAAATGACTTATTATCTGATTATTTTATTTTTGATGATAATAATAATTATATGTATAATTATTTATTATTATTAGAAGAATTACAAATTATTCAATTTTATTTTATGAATTCACATAATTTAATTCCTAATGATAAATTTCAACATGGTTTCTTTACAAAAGATACTAAAAGTTATAAAATTAAAACATCAAAAGTTAAAAAAACTAAAAGAAAATCTTCTTATGATTTTAAAAATTTAGAAGATGAAATAGAAGAAAAAAATGCATTTAATGAAGGACAAAATGTATTAATGAAAAGACAAAAAACAATAAAAAATCTTAAATCAAATGAAAATGATTTTGAAATTTTAATTCAAATTATAATTAATTCATGTTCTAATACAGAAATGATTGATATAGTTTATTTATCAAATATGAATATTATGTTTGGAATAAGTCCAATAGATAAAAATATAACAATATTTAAATTAGAAACTGGATTTTCTTTTCTTGAAAAACCCTTAATTAAAATAGGTTGTATTTATTTACATCCTCATTATGATATTTCTCCAAGGTTTTTATTTTATCTTTCTGAAAAAAATTTATTAATAACTCAAAGAAATAGTTCAAATGGTACTCAATTAGTTGTTATTGATATTTTCAATGATATTTTTAATACTTATAAAGAAAATAAATATTATATTGATATTTCTCGTAAAAATGTTATTCCAGATATTTTAATTAAAAAAGATGAAACTGATATTGATCCTTATATTATTTATGAATTTTATCATTTGAAAAATAATGAACTTTTTATTATTAAAAGTAAAGATTGTATAAAAATATTAAATCCAAAAACTGTTCAATATGAATTAAGTTATGAAATAGAATTAGAAAATAAAACTGAAAAAAATCCATTTGATAATATTTTAAAAAATGTATGTGAATATCCAAGTGAAAAAACTGGGGCATTGCCTTATAAAGTATTAAAAGAAATTGTTATTAATATACCAATAAAACATATCTTAACTTTTTCTCTTGGACAAAAAATTTTAGGAAATTCAAAACAAATTTCAGTATCAGATTGGATGATATTAATAAATGATAATAATATAATTGATTCATATTCAATTAATCAATTATATTTGAATAGAAGAGTAAAATCAATAGATGATTTTATTCCAAAAGAAGATTTTGAAAAATTAAGAAAATATGCTTTAACAATAATGGAAAAAAGTTATGAATTATATAAATTAAATTATTTACCAAGTATTAATAATTATATTGAAATGACACATCAATCATATAATGAATTAATAACTCAATTATCAACAAAAATAAAAGAAGTTATTTTATATAATAATGAACTATCATTTAATCCATTTGATTATAATATTCAAACTATAAGTACATTAGTTAAAATAATAAAAGATATGAATTTAGTATATAATTACCAAAAAATAAGTGAAATGATACCAAAAATAATTTTAGAATATCCAACTTATGATGTTGAATCTGATTTTTTTAAAGAAGAAATATTTCCAGATAGAATTGCTAAAATTGGTTATTTAAAAAAAGCTCCTAAAAGACCTCATAAAAAAAGAGAAATATTAGATTTAAATACATATACTAAAATAATTGATTCTGCTATTAAAAAATTTGCTAAATTTTGTTTAATTAAAAAAATGAAACAAGATGCAGTTTTTAAGGCTTTAGATAATAATGCTGAAAGTATTATTGATAAAAAACAATTTTTTATTGGGTTTAAAAATTTAGGTTTATTAGGAAATAATTTATGTACTGAAGAAGAATTAAAAGAATTATTTAGACAAATTGATAATAATAATTCAGAATGTATTACTTTTGGTGAATTTAATAAATTTTTTGATAAAAATGATTTATCAAGTATTAAATCTAAAATTAAAAAAGAAACTGAATTAAGAGAAATTGATGATAATTTTGATAATTTTGCTTCAATTGATTCAAAGTTTATTAGTGCTAAATTTGATGCTAAAATAGATTTAATTAAATCTATGTTTGAAAAAATTATAAATTTTTATAGAGATTTAGATAAAGATGTTACTTTTGATGATGTTAAAGATATTATTAATAAAATTGATCAAAAAGTAAGTATTAGTGATATTAATATTACTTTTCCTTCTGGAATTATATTTTATGAACAATTTATGAATTTTATATGTAGAAATAATGATGATGTTAGTGAAGAAGATATTAAAAAATTGTTCTTTTTCTTTGATCAAAATAATAAAAATTTATTTATTTATACTAAAAATTTATGTAGATATTTACATGAATCAAAAATTAAAAAAGAAAAAAAGAATGAAAATAAAAAACAAGAAAATGAAGAAAATGAAGAAGAAGAAGATATAGAAACTTCAGAAGATGAAATAAATAGAAAATATAATTTAAATGAATATCTTTTAATTTGGTTAGCAATAATGAAAAAATTAATTAAATATTGTATTTTAAAACTTGAAATAGTAACAAATGATTTCTCAGATCAATTTTTTTTATCAACATTAATTAATAAAAAGAAAAAAATTCTAAATTATATTTCATCACAATTAGCAAGTGAGAAAATAACAAAAAATCATTTAGGTTTTATACAATTAGAAATGAAAGTATTTGACTCATATTTAGATTATAATAATTTTGGAATTGTATTTCGTGATGAATTAAGAGGAAAATTTGATGAAATAATGAAAATAATACAACAAAGTGATTTATTTGATTATACAAAATTAGATAAAGTTGAAGATGAAGAAGGACAAATTTTTATAAATAAAGAAAAAGAATCTATGATAAATAGTGTTAAATATTTTGAAGAAGGTTATATTAAAAAAAATCCTCAAGTTTATGATTTGGCTTTGGCAGAATTAATTTATTTTATTCAAAATAAAAAAGGAATTAAAGATTTATCAATTTTATATAGTTACTTTGAACAATATGATGATAATAACGATTCTTTTCTTACTATTGAAGAAATGGAAGAATCTTTAAGAAATTTATTCCCAATGAGTATTTTTAACAATTTATATTCTAAAAGTTTTAGTAATCAATTTTGTCAATATTTTGTTTATCCTAATGAACAAGGTACTCCTTTTGTTTCTATTGATAAAATTGTATTAATGATATTCTTATTTTTAAAAAAATATGATATTTTTCATCCAATTTTAAGTAATATTGATTTTAATTTAAGTGATAATAAAGGAATAGACGATAAATTTTATGAATGTATGGATTCTTTATCTGTTTATGATTCAGTTGGAAATGAAATTAAATCTTTATCAGATGATTATTTAAAGTTAATTAAAGAAGGATTTTTTGGTGGTATTATTATATTAAATAAAGATATGATGTTAGATAATATTTTAAATTCTTTAAAAGGTGATAAAAGATTAATTAATGATTATATTAATATTTATATGAGATTAAGTAATAAAAATTTAGTTGATAGATTTAATAAGAGAATAAAATCAATTGAAGATTTTCAAAAAACAAATATGGAAACTACTGCTAATACTTTTGGTGAAAAAGTTGATGAAATTGATTATTCCAAAATTGATATTCCTAAAATAACATTAAATTTAAAAAAAATGGAATTTTTAAATAGAAAAAAATTTAGATGTAATTTAATAGAAACATTTGATTCTTTTCATCCAGAAACAAATGTCCCAGTAAATATAACAAAATTAAGAAAATCATTTTTATTAAGAGAAATATCAAATGATGGTCAAAATTTATTAAATCATATTGAATATTCTTTAAAAGTAAATCATTATTTACAAAAAAAATTCAATTTAAACAAAGATAAAAATAAAGAATTTCCTTTTTTAAAAAATTTTGGAATGTATGTAAGAGAAGTAATAATAGATAAGAAAAAAGAAGAAGAAATTTATATAATAAATGAAAAAATAGATCTAAATGAATATATGTGTATTGATGATTTATTAAAATCAAATGCAGGTTTATTAGAAATTCCTGAATTATCACATACTGATATGGCTTTTTATATTGTAAGATTTTGGTCAGAAAAAATTTTATCAATATTAACAACTTTACATAATATGAATGTTACTTTAAGATATTTTTCTCTTAAAGATTTTTATTTATCAAATGATGGAAAAAGAATAAAAATGAGGAATTTATTTAATTATTCATTTACTAATTTAAAAGGTGAAATTTATAATGGTGCAGATTTATTTAAAATATTATTAAGTTTAGATTATATTGAGTCAAGTGATATTGATTTAATAAGTAATGAAAAAATAGAAGAAATTTATAGTGATGCCTATCTTGCTCCTGAATTTATTTTAAAAGAAAGTAAAAAACAAACTAAAAAAATTGATACTTGGGTTTTTGGAATTTGTGTTTTTAATTTATTATTTGGACATGGTCCAATTTCTTTTTTTTGTCAATTAAAAAATTGGGTTGAAAAAAATACAAATTATGATTTTAATTCTTTAATTAAAAAATTTCCATGTAATATAATAAGTAGTCATTTCTTTTATAATACATTTTTAAATATTGAAGATATTATGAAAGATAAATTTTATTATATTAAAGTTTTAAAATTAAAATCTTTTTCTGCAATTGTAAATGAAAAACATTTAAATTTAGCAACAGAAAGTCAAAATTCAATTAATGGTTTAGGTATTATTTTAGATATGATTAATGCTTGTTTATCTATTAATCCTGAAAAAAGACCTGATTTAAATTCTTTAATTCAATGTGATTTATTTACTTTTAATCAATATGAATTAATTTTATGTAATAAATTCATGAATCCTGTTTTAAATTATTATTCTCCTGATTTAATTATAAAAACTAAAATGTTATATCCTTTAAGAAAAATATGTACTGAAATATTAAAAGTTCAAGATTCAAATCCTTTAGAAATTAATTCATATGAAAACTTCATTTTTAATACAATTATGGAATTAAATAAATTCTTATTTAATAATCAATATTCAAAAAATGTTTCACAACCAAATAATAAAAACAAAGAAGAAGAGAAAAATAATAATAATTTTGTAAAAAATCCAGAATATTATTTTAATAATTCAATGTTAGTAAAATGTGTAATTGAAAATAAAATAATTGAATTATTAATATTTTTAGTATTAAAACATTTTAATGCAAATTTAGAAGTTTTTAAAAAACAATTTAAACATCAATTAAATAGAATAACTGAATTATCATTTAGTAAAGACAAAGCAATTTTTGTAAGAGAAATAACAAGTAAAAAATCAAATTATAATAATGAAATGAAACATTATTGTGGAAGATTAATAAGTGGAATATGTGATTTATTATATAATTGTATTCAAGCAATGACTTCTTATGATCATATGTTAACTTTATATGTTGAAGATATTTTAATTTGTATTATTAAATTATTTTCCGGAGAAGATAATCAATTATTAGGAAATATTTGTGATTATAAAGAAGATGAAGATAAATTAAAAAAATATATTTTATTCAGAACTTTCTTAAGAGATGAAAGTGTTGTTTTAATGAAAGATTTTAAAGAAGATGAACTTGATAAACTTTACAGTGTTTTATATTCAAATTTAGAATTATATGAAATAAAAACTTATTGGTGTCCTGAATTATATTTTTTTACATATGATTTATTTAAAGAAGCATTTGGTGATTATTGTACAGGAAATAAAAAATATATTGTTATTAAAAATTATTTAGAAATGAT
>JAEEGK010005472.1_pt1 | contig 30727 bp, 16 predicted proteins | sample 8958771 | NCBI WGS metagenome assembly JAEEGK01 (sample SAMN16246547, study PRJNA631951) | gut metagenome | biome: gut microbiome; feature: rumen; material: SC-attached | host: Bos | place: Iran: Karaj | collected 2018-10
GGATTGACTAAAAAAGCCGAGTGAGTCCTTCTCATTCGGCTTTGAAAATTTTGTCGTTTTGACTCAGATTTCGAGCAACTCTCTCGTCTCTCGTCTGTAGCCGCGTAGCGGCGTTCTTTCGTCTAATGTACCTTTGCGACCATTGTTCCAACATGTTTAAATCTCTGTTCCAACCTGGGTTGAATCCATAGTTTGCAACTTTGTTCCCAACCTGGGGGCTTGAACCGCCGTTGCTACCTCGTTGCAAAAGACAGCGCCTTTGGTTCAAACAATCGCTTGAAACCCTGTTGTAACCTGGGCTTGAACGGGGTTTCAACCCTGATTGCAAACCCGTTTCAAACCCTGTTGCAAACAAAAAAACACCGAGATTTACTCTCGGTGTTTGCAAACTTGGGGTTGGAACCGTGGTTCACATAAGGTGGAACGGTCCGTGCATAGTTACACAACTCCTATTCCCACTCAATAGTTCCGGGCGGCTTGTGCGTCACGTCGTACCACAGGCTGCCAGCACCTTCGGCTTCGAACTTGCGCCAAAGACCGGCGAGCAGTCCCTGGTCGATTTCGGCGAAGTTTGCAGTCATGGCTTCGGTGGAGTTCACCGGGCGCATCACGATGCAGGGCTTGTTTGCCGTGCGGAGCGGAACGAGGACGACCGGCATCTGCCAAATCTTTTCGTACAAGTCGTTTGCCTGCAGGAATTCGGTGCAGATGTTATCGAACTTGCGGAGCGTATCGAAGTTTTCGCGGGTGGCGAACTGTTCGACAAGCTTCGGGTCTTCGTCGGCCACGCTGCCGATCTGGTAAATCACTCGGTTGATGGCCTTGAATCGGTTGGCGAGTTCAGTCGAGAACTTTTCGCAATCCTTCCAGCTTAAGCCCGGAGTGGTAATGAGGAACGGCTGCGCGTAAGTACGTCCATCGCCCTGGACGCCCACGCTCTTGATGGGGAGCAGGCGGCCGGCAATGTTGTTCGCCTTCAGGTAGTCGGCGAGTGACTGGCCGGCGGTATCCTTCACGTCTTCAAACTTCACCATGTCGCTGGCGAGCACGCCATCGCTGCAGAGCAGGCGCACGCCGAGGCCCGGGCCCGGGAACGGGTGTCGCCACACGAGGTTGTGCGGGATGCCGAGTTCTTCGCCCAATGCGCGGACTTCGTCCTTGTACAGGTCGGCGAGTGGTTCGAGCACGAGGCCCTTTTCCATGAGGTCCAGAACTTCCTGCACGCGGTTGTGGTGCGTCTTGATCTTGTCGGCGTTCTTGGTGCCGCCGCTTTCGATGGTGTCGGGGTAGATGGTGCCCTGAGCCATCATCCACTGGTTCGGATCGAGGTTGAGCTTCGCCATTTCCTCGTCCTTCACCGTCAGGAATTCCTTGCCGATGATGCCGCGCTTGGTTTCGGGCGCGGTCACGCCCTTGAGCTTTGCGAGGAAGTGTTCGCTAGCGTCGCGCACCTTCAGGTTGTTCATGCCTTCCTTCGTGAGGAAGTCCATGATCTTCTGGGATTCGCCGAGGCGCATCATGCCGTTGTCCACGTGCAGGCCCAAGACCTTTTCCGGTCCGAGAACGCGGTTCAGGAGCACGAATGCCACGGTGGAGTCCACGCCGCCGGAGACGAGCAGGAACACCTTGCGGTCCTTGACCTGGTCCTTGATGCGCTGCGTGATGAGCGGCAGGTAGCTTTTCATGTTCCAGGTCTTCTTCGCGCCCGTGAAGTCAATGAAGTTTTCGAGCAACTTCATGCCGAACTTGCTGTGCGTGACTTCGGGGTGGAACTGGATGCCGAAAATCTGGCGTTCGGGCTTGTCGCTGTCGAAGGCGACGGCGGCGATTTCGCAGTCCTTGGTGCTGGCCACGATTTTGTAGCCCTCGGGGAGCTTCGTGACCTGGTCGCCATGGCTCATCCACATGGGGGATGCCTTCGGGAGGTCTTTCAAAATCGGGCACTTCTCGTCGCCCACGATGAGGTCGGCGATACCGTATTCCTTGACCTTGCCCGGTTCCACGTGACCGCCCAACTGCTGGGCGATAAGCTGGTGACCGTAGCAGATGCCGAGCTTCGGCACCGGGAGGTTTAAAATTTCGGGATTGTATTCCGGAGCGTCAGCCGCGTACACGCTGGAGGGGCCGCCACTGTAGATGATTCCCTTCACGCCTTCGAGTTCGCTGACGGGAGCGGCGGGGGAGTGGATTTCGGTAAACACGCCCAAGCGGCGCACGCGGTTCGCAATCAGGTGGGCGTACTGCCCGCCAAAGTCCAAAACTGCAATCGTATCAACGTTCTTCATATTCGCTTTCTCGTGAAAAACGGAATTTTTAAACTGTCATTCCCGGCTTGGCCGGGAATCTCCTTTCCCGAACAAAGATAGAAATTTACTCGGCTGCACTCATCTCGCGAGCAAGCTCGATAAGTGTCTGCACGCCGAATCCGGTCGCACCGTACTCGGTGTATTTCCACTTCTTGTCGACGAAGGCGGTTCCTGCGATGTCCCAGTGGGCCCAGGCGGTGTCTTCGGGCACGAATTCCTGCAAGAATAGGGCTGCGGAGATGGCTCCTGCATCGCTTCCGGTGTTCTTGAGGTCGGCGAACTTGTCCTTGAGCGCGTCGGCGTACTCTTCTTCGAGGGGCATGCTCCAGAACTTTTCGCAGCAGGCTTCGCCGCAGTTGATGACCTTAAGGGCGAGTTCGTCGTCGTTGCTGAAGAATCCGGCGACGGCATAACCGAGGGCGCGGACCATGGCTCCCGTGAGGGTGGCGAGGTCCACAATATGCGTTGCTCCGATTTCACCTGCTTCGGCAAGTCCGTCGGAGAGGACCAGGCGGCCTTCGGCGTCTGTGTTGTCGACCATGACGGTCTTGCCGTTCTTGGCTGTAAAGATATCGCCCGGTAGTACGGACTTGTTGCCGATGGCGTTCTCGGCGAGGCAGCAGACGGCGCTCACGTGGATGGGGAGCTTTAGTGTCGCAATGGCCTGGATGGCGGCGAGCGCGGTGGCCGCACCGCTCATGTCGCTAATCATCTCGGGCATGGATTTGGGCGGTTTCAGGCAAAGTCCGCCGGTGTCGAACGTGAGTCCCTTGCCGACAATGACCAGGTGGTCCTTGGACGTGCGCTTGGCGGGCTTGTAGTCGAGCGTAATCATGTAGGGCTCGCGGGAACTGCCCTTGCCGACGGTCACATGTCCCATGAAGCCTTCCTTTTCGAGCTGCTTCATGTCGCGCACCTTGATGGAAAGTCCCGGCGTGTACTTCGCGATGGTTTTTGCGTTCTCGACGAATTCGGCGGGGTAGAGGTCGGCGGCACAAGTGTTGATGAGGTTCTTTGCCAGAACGACAGCCTTCTGCTCGATGGCGACTTCTTCGGCGATTTTCTTGAATGCGGCGACGTGTTCGCCGGCGATAATTTCGTAGGTGACTTCGAAGTTCTTCTTTTGCTTGCTCTTGTAGGCGTCGAACTTGTAGTTCGCGTAATGCAGACCGTGGGCGATGGCCTTGAACTGTTCGTCGGCGGCATCGGCAAGGAAGATGCTCACGCAGGGAATCTGCTTTTTCATGGCGCGGCCGGCGAGGCGATAGGCGGCCATGCGCAGGTGGTCAAGGTTAGAAAGTCCGCGCTCCTTGGCGGCATCGACGAAAATCGTGTTGTCTCCGTCGATTTCCAGGAGTTCGAGGTCTTCGAAGGGGCCGTCCTTCATGCCTTCGAGGACGGATTCCACCTGGGCGCTACCGGCTTCGGTAAGCACCTTGGAAAATTGGATGGACTGTTTGACAAAGAATAGGGTGTAGGCCTTGTTATCCTGGGCCTTTGCGGATTCGGAAGAAATGATATTGAGTTTCATACTTCCATAATTTAGAATAAAAGTGGGTTAGGGGCGCTTTTTGGCGGTGCATAGTAGCTTTTTTCGTTTGATAATTACTATAATAATCGTATATAATGAAAAATGGAGTGAATTATGAATATCAAGATGAAGTCCATTGTAACCGTACTTGCTATGTCCGCGCTCGCTTTCGCCGCTGAACCTGCGGCACCGACCGCGGTCCGTGCCGCCGATGCTGCAGCTCCTGTCGCTGCTGCTCCTGCCGCAGCTCCTGCTCCCGAAGCAGCTCCCGCTGCCCCTGCAGCCCAGGCCGCACCCGCTGCCGCTCCCGAGGCTCAGGCCCCAGCCGCCCCGGCCGAAGAACCTGTTGTTGAACCGGTTGCCCCGACCGCAGTCCGCGCCGCCGATGCGGCCGCTCCCGTCGCAACCGCCCCTGCTCCGGCAGAACCGGCCCCCGTGGCCGCTGCCCCCGCTCCGACGCAGCAGCGCCGTGTCGACGTGGACACGCTCCAGCCGGCAGTTGTCTATCGCACAACCACCGTTCCGGTCAAGACGGTCTATGTAGCCGAAAGGTCCGGCGAGGACTCTGTTACGCTTGACGAACTCCGTGGCCTTGTCCCCCTGAGATTCGCCATTGGAGCCCAGGCTTTCCTCGGTGGGTATTTCCTGAACGATTACGCCTATTACGATAACTCCTTCAGCGATTATACTTGGCGAGTCGGTCTTTCGTCTGTCTTGCCGTTGAACAAGTTCACTGTTGCTTTGAAACTCGGTGTCCTTTACGAACAGAGCTTGGCTAGCGGCACGCTGCACTACGACGACCGCAGTGCGCGTTCCGTGACGGTCTACACTCTGGATTTCAAGCAGCGCAAGATCGACGTTCCGGTGCTGTTCTCTTTCAAGGCTCCTTATTCCGGCCTCATGTTCGATCTGGGTCTCCAGGCGTCTTTCGCCGTGTATGACAAGTTCAAACTTTCTACTACACAAGAAGGCGGAAAAAAGCATTCGGAGCGAATCGACATGCTCGACGAAGGTTACCGCAAAAAGATGGGCTGGGACCTGGTGTTCGGCATCGAGTACTGGGCTAACAAGCACATAGCCTTGGATGTCCGCTTTGAAGGTGGCTTCTCCGACCTGTATGATTCCTTCGAGGACGATGTCATCAAGCTGAGCGACCTTTCCTCGTCTGCGTTCCTCATAGGTTTTTCTTACTACCTGTAATAGATGCTCCTTCCTATAGTTGCTGTTGTTCTTGGCCTTGCCGTCCTGGTCTGGAGCGCGGATAAATTTGTGGATGGCGCTGTGGGCGTGGCTCGTTTCTTTGGAATGAGCACGCTCCTTATCGGGATGGTTATCGTCGGCTTCGGGACTTCTGCTCCGGAAATGGTCGTGTCGGCCTTGTCGGCGATGGAAAATGCGCCTGAACTCGCCCTAGGTAACGCTTACGGCAGCAACATTGCAAATATCGCTCTCATTCTCGGCGTCACGGCGCTGATTTCCCCGGTCATCGTGAAACGCGAAGCGCTCAAACGCGACGTCCCGATTCTGATTGGGGTGACTGCGGTTGCTATCATCCAGGCTGCGGATGGTTCCATAAGTCGCTTGGACGGCGTCGTGCTGCTCCTGCTTTTTGCCGGGATCATGGGTTTCAACATTTGGAGCGAAATTCGTGCGAAAAAGAAGGCTTCTGCACTGGAGAAGGAAGCCGAAGACGGTGATGAGTCCGGGAAAGCTTCTCTGCCGAAATCCATTGCCTGGCTTTTGTTAGGCCTTACTTTGCTTGTGCTGAGTTCGAGGTGCCTTGTTTGGGGTGCCGTGTCCATCGCGCAGGCCCTCGGCGTGAGCGATCTTTTGATTGGCCTTACTATCGTGGCCGTGGGAACATCCCTGCCGGAACTGGCGAGCTCCATAGCCGCTGCCAGCAAGGGCGAAAACGATTTGGCTTTCGGCAATATTGTCGGGTCTAACTTGTTCAATACGCTTACGGTTGTGGGCATAGCCTCGACGATTTCACCGATGCGTACGGTCAACCCGCTGGTGTTCAGCCGCGACTTGCCTGTGGTTGCCGTGTTGACGGTGTTGCTGCTATTGTTCGGGCTGCCGGTGCGCAAGAAGCGCCTGGATGCGAACGGACTGCGGATTGGGCGAATCAATCGCCTCGAAGGTTCGACCTTCCTCGCCATATACGTTGGGTATATCGGGTTCTTGATTGCACAAGCGGTGTAGGGGCGCGAGCGATGAGCAATGAGCTATGAGCCGTGAGATATAGTTTCTGAGGTTTTACTACTCATTGCTGACTGCTCAAAGGGGCTTTAGCCCCGATCTCACACTTTCTAGACCGGCGGGAAGAACAGGTACGCTATTGCAATTGCTGCGATCACGCCGACGGCGTCGGCGATGAGTGCGCAGGTGACGGCGTGGCGAGTCTTCTTTACACCTACAGAACCGAAGTACACTGCGATGATGTAGAATGTGGTGTCGGCGGCTCCCTGGAACATACAACTTAAGCGGCCGGCGAAACTGTCGGGGCCGAGCGCCTTCATCGCGTCGATCATCATGCCGCGGGCGCCGCTACCGCTTAGGGGCTTCATGAATGCGGTGGGGAGTGCGGGCACAACGTCGTTGCCGACGCCGAACAGCCCGAGCACCCAGGAAATCCCGTTCATGAGCAGGTCCATCGCTCCGCTTGCACGGAACACCGCGACACCCACGAGGATGGCGACCAGGTTCGGGATAATCATCACGGCGGTGTGGAAACCGTCCTTCGCGCCTTCGACAAACGCTTCGTAGGCCTGCACCTTGCGGTACACGGCGAGCCCGAGGAACGCGACGATGATGCCGAACAGCACGATGCCGCTGATGAAGAGGCTGGTGGTGCCGATAGCTTCGGCGGTGAGGTGGCTGAAGTAGAACATGATGGCGATGACGCAGGCCGAAAGCCCGCCGAGCCATGCGACCGTTACCGGATCCTTGAGCTTGACCTTCTGGAAAAAACTGAGCGCGAAGATGCCCGCCATGGTGCTGAAGAACGTCGAAAGCAGGAGGGGAAGGAAAATGTCGCTCGGGTTTGCGGCTCCAAGCTGTGCGCGGTAAGTCATGATGCTGACCGGGATGAGCGTAAGGCCGCTCGCGTTCAGCACGAGGAACATGATCTGCGAGTTGCTTGCGACGGTCTTGTCTTCGTTCGGGTTGAGTTCCTGCAACTGTTTCATCGCTTGCAGGCCCATTGGTGTGGCCGCGTTATCGAGGCCCAGCATGTTCGCGCTGATGTTCATGAGCATCGTGCCCACGACCGGGTGGTTCTTCGGAATTTCAGGGAACAGACGGCTGAACAGCGGGGAGACGATTTTCGCGAGAATCTGGACAGCTCCCGCCTTTTCGCCAATCTTCATGATGCCGAGCCAGAGGGAAAGAATGCCCGTGAGGCCGAGGGCGATTTCGAACGCGGTCTTCGACATGTCGAACGCGCCGAGGATGGCCTTGTTGAAGATTCCGGTGTCGCCGAAGGCGAGCCACTGTACCATGCACGCGACAAACGCGCCAAAGAAGAAGATTAGCCAAATGACGTTTAGAACCATGGCTTTAAAGTAGTAAAAAAGGATATGAATCATTTTTGTTTGCTTGAAAAAAGGATTAAATGCCTGTTTTTTGGAGGCGTTAGTTCAGTTTTTGGGGAATTTTTGGCCGAAAAAACTGAATTGTGCAAGCAACTTTTTTCTGAAGTGTCTGAAGGCGCCTATCTCTTTGTCAATAAATAACATACATGATTTTTTTTAGTAGGGTATGTATTATTTTACTTTGTTTTTATAAACAATTATCTTACTTTTGTTGCAAAAATTAAAGTAACGTTTGTTACAAGGGTGCAATAATGGTAGGGACGGGATTCTTCTCTAGATCTAAAATTATTTGCGGACTGAAGTCCGCTTTTTTGTCTGGGATAAGCTGTGCAATCTTGATGTTTTTTGGGGTGGTGCAATCGCCTGCAGCTCCCGTAGAATCTGCTTCTGGGACGATTTATATACTTCTTGGAACCCAGGGGGACGACCCAGTCAAGACAAATATATGGGAAAAAACTGCCTTTAAAAATTACGTGCAAAATAATATTGTCAGCGATACTGCGCTGGTTTATTGCTCGTTTTATGACATGTCTCAAGGAACTCCTGCCGAATTTGCTCAAGAATATCTCTCTCGTACATCTGGAAAATCAATCTTTGAATCCGCTTTGGTCAAGTGGTATTCGGAAGGCTCTAGTTCAGAACTGAAAAAACTGAAGAAAAAATACAAGAACCTTGACTCGTTGAAAAATGCTCGTCCAGACGTGGTTCCTTCACGATTCGTTGTAATTGCTGATGGTGCTGCGGGTCTTGCTGTTCGCGAGTACATTCAGGGACCAGATTACAGGGGTGATATATCGAACGTTGTGTTCTTTAACACTCCCCATGAAGGCACGGGTCTTGCCGACCAAGCTGTTTTCAAAGGTACGGACCGTTTGGACCGTGGGGCGGACTACACGAAATACGCCACGCTGGTCACTCTGGCCCTTGCCGCGTACATTGTCGGGGGAACCGACGGTTTGCAGGATATGATGATTGGCCTCTTGAAGGATGCCGTGATGGGAATGGCTATGTCCGTGGGTGACGTGTCAAAAGACTTATCTAGCTTGTATGATGGCTATTCTGCCAGCAATGCGGCGACTTGGTATCTTACGCAGGATGCTAGCGTTTCCGACGACAAGTATGTAGGGCTTGTGCCATCGGGAATGTCCGAACATCTTGGCGGGACCCAGCTTTTGAATGCCGGGGCTGTTGGTAACGGATTCTCCCACCCTGCATACAATATCGTCTATTCTTACGGTTTGCCGAGTGTTGGCAATGGCCGCCGCACGCTGTCAGATTTTGCCGAACAATCGAAGTTTCATGTATCCAAGGAAAAATTGGTCCATGTCCTTGCTGATTCGCTGAAATCTGCCTTTGGCGCCTCAGCACAGGAAAATCTTGATGACTTGGCCGAAGAAATAATGGAAAACGGGAATGTGCGGGCTGCGTTGGCTTCCTATTCGCAGTATTCGGGTTACGCAGCCGATGCGGCTCGAGTACTGGCCGCAGTCTCAGAACTTCGTCGGAGTGGATCCAATAAAGACGATATTCCCGGAACTATCTACAATCTGTTGCGCATTGTGGATACCTTTGTGCCGGATTCTTACAAATCTGAGATATATTCGTTACTCATGAAGTACTTCTCTCCCGAAGTCCGTGACGCCATCGGAAATGCCGGCAAGTGTGCAGTAGGTGGCGGCTCGGTGTCGGGCTGCGCTAAGGAGGGCATGGCGCTGATGGCTGCCAACCTCGCGAATTATTCCTTGAATTTCTTTGATGAAGGTTCCTTTGATGTGCCCTATTACAGTGCGATGGGCGCAAATGTGTCTGCTTTCCGCGAGGCAAATCGCTATGGCTATGGGTTTCAGGATATATTGAAAAAGAAGAGCGCCTATACTGCGCAGTATTCGTCATATGCTTCGGATCTATCCTCGCTTGAAAAGTACCGAGACCTTCTATCTGATGTCGGTGAACTGGAAACCGATCGTCAAGTGGTTGATCTTGCTTTGAATGTGGCTTGCGAAATAGTGACCCGCGCCAATGCTGCCTATGGCAAGATTTGTAGTGCGGCTGAATTTGCGACTAATGTGGCTCTTGTGGGCTTGACTTCGGCCAAGGTGAAGAAACTTGCGAAGAATAGTAAAAACTTGAAGGTCACCCATGATTTGTCCCTTATGGCGACTTTGGTTGACTCGGTTTCTTATGAGGGACTTGATTATCATGGAAAAAAGTTTTCCGGTTCTATTCCTGATATTGGATCCATGCTGTTCGGAACGCCATCGATATCCATCGCATCCGTACGCAGACTGGACGGGACGGATACGGTCGTTGTGCCGCTGGTTGCGAAACAACAGTGCACCTCGGGTGAAGTTTTTAGTTGGAAATCTTTTAACAGCCTCTGCGCTGATTCCGGGTGGTTAAAGATGCCTTTGTCGTCTTTTGACGGGTTCCGTGGCGGTAATGAGAACATAACGGTGAAGGATGTCGCTTATGGCCCTGGCGGGGAAAAAAGTGTCCGGTACGCTAATTTGGGAAAGTTAGAAGCCAGCGACTATATGGAAGAAATCAGATTCCAGGTGGACGACTTACAGCCTGACAGTTTGAGATGGTTCAAGCTGGATTTCAATACGCGTATACAGATAATTTACGAACGTAAGTCTTCTGGACAGTGGTATGTGTATTTTGAAGAATCTTATAAGAAGGGCGAGCCTGTGGATACGCTTGTTGTTTCGCCTGTAACCAAGAACGGTTTGTTTGTATTCCGTCCACAGGATATTATTGACAAATATAACGACATTCACAAAAATGACCCATCCTTCAACAGCTATGAAATGGGTGGTCTTATGGAGGATGGCGCGAATATTATATACATTGCAGTGATGAACAAAGTCGGCAAGCTTACGAGTGCGAAATTCCCGTTCTTCTTTAAAGCGACAGACTTCAATGCCAGTGCGGTTTGGCCGATGGATTTTGCCCGCATATCCCATCTCGGCACAGTGTCTGTGAAGGTAAATAATGAGGGCTACGATCAGTATGAACTTACTTCGGTCGGAGTGAAAGTTTCGAGGTCCGGAAAAGATTCTGTTTGCTCGGATTCTGTGTCTGCGAGGTTCTATCGTATCCCTGCAGAATCGAACTCAACTGCGAATTATTGGAAGGCTTCGGCGTCTTTGGATTCTGTTGTCTCCCAGTTTAGCTGCCCGGTCGATGGCGAGTATGTTCTGGAATGGACTTTTGAGATGCGGAATTCTTCTGGCAGCACGGAGTCTTTTGGTCTGAAGTCACTCGTTTTTGTTGACGCAACCCCGCCAGTCCTTGAACTTAACGTTCCAAAGAAGGTCCTTTCGGGAAGTTCTTCCGATGGCGTATGGGGGGCGGTTGTGTATCCAGATTCGTCATTTGAACCGATTCGCGGTATTCGTGGAATGCTTGTTGATGCTTTGGGCCACGTGTTCACATTGTTCCAAAAGACCCGTCACAATGCGAAAAGCGTGGATATTCGCTGGCCGTCATCGCGCCCGGCTCCTGGTCCCTATTTGCTTGTTGTGCAGGCGTTTGATTTTGCGGATCCGGATTCTGTTTCCAGCGACAGTCTCTTGAATATCAGTGATTCAGACACTTCTGCATGGCTTTTTGTTACGGATTCGACGGGTTTCAAACAGGGATTCAACGGTACCATTCTTAGTGATTCGATATGGATTGATAATGTCGCTCCGTCGGTGGTTCCTGATTCCATCGTGACAGGCTCGGTTCGTGATACGACCGCATCGGGCTGTGATTCGTCAAAAATTTCACGTTCGGGTTTTGTGCTCAATTCTTGCAATTTGATATCCACTTCGTTCCGTGTACACGAGGAATTGTATGGACGGAAATCTTCTGGTGTAAAAGTTGAAGTCGTATTTCGCGATTCTCGCAATTCATTAGGGCGTGGTTATCTTGGCTCGCTGGATACGAATATCATTGAGACGAGGTACCATTTTGTTGAACCTGAAGCGAACAGGCTTGCTGACGGTGTATATTCTGTCCATGCAGTGCTTACGGATGCTGCGGGTAATGTCTCAGAAACCAAACTTGCAGACTCAATTATTGTGGATAGGACCGCTCCATCGGTTTATGATGTGTCCTCCGGTGGAGTGTCATTCGACTCGGTCCCTGTTCTTGTCGGCAAGGGAATGTCTGCTCTTGTTAGTCAGAACATGGACGACTCCCGTAACGTCTCGACACTTTCGTGTGTGCGGAGTTTGGATGCTGCAGGAACCATTACGGGCTGGAAGCCCGCTGATACGTTGGCCTTCGTTACAGGTGTGACAGAGGGAAAACTCTCTTTTTCCATTGACGATCTTGTAAGGGGAATGCCAAATGGTTCATGGACGGTGTATATCGGTTGTTACGATGCCGCGGGTAATTTTGGTTCCGGTCTAGACTTCTTTGGAATGGGGGCTCGTTATCCGCGTATCACGTATCCCACGAATTCATTGAATGAGTTTTATTATGGCAAGGTATTGGTGAAGGGTGAAACTCCGAATCCGATTGTTGGTGGAGACGGGAACAAGGTTTCCTTCAAATTGGCATGGAAGGATACCGCATGGCATGTTGATGAGGGGTTTGAATACCTGGCCCATGGTGTAGGCGAAAAGGAACGGGACTTGGCTATTTGGACACTTGACAGTTCGTCTTATAATGCGGACTCTTTGAAACTGTCCGTTCGAGCCTGTGATACATGTGCTTGGGCATCATCCGTTATTGGCGTTACTGTATATTCTAAACTTGATCCTCTGCACGATACTACGGAGACGAATATAAAAATTGACGCCCCGAAACAACAAGTCCCAGGCGTTGTGGACACAATAGCTATCGAACTAGAGCATGTTTCCGATACGACTTCATGGAAGGTGAAGTCAACTGTCACGATGTTCATTGCTGGGGATACTTCGTCGGTGGAGGCGTCCTCGCATACGTTCGACCCGGCAATCGTTTCCCCGTTCAAGATAGTTCCCTCCTCAATTGATAGTGGCCTTTACGTGTGGCAAGACAGTGGTGCATGGCACGTTTACTGGAAGGGGGATGTGGAAGGTGTGGTCATAGATTCTGCATATCTTGCACAGAAACGTTTGCCGGGGAACGACACATTGCAGGTGCCGTCAGGAGCCAAGCGACATCCGCCTAGGCTTACCCTGAGATTCCTCGCAGATTCTTTGGACAAACGCTCGTCGGATTCACTGTTTGCGCTTGCTGTCGAGGACTCTGCGGCGATGGGCTCCGTGGAGGCAGGAGGAATTCTTGTTCCCGCCTATGATAGGAGCGTGACATGGGCGCTCGATAGTCTCGCGGGAGATTCGTTACATTTGGTGTTTGCCTCTGGCTCGGCGTTTACGGTGGATGTTTCCACGGTGGATAGTGCTTACCGTAATGTCTATTGCGGGAACCGGACCGCGGACGAGGCCTTACCCGACTATGGCGGTGCGGGTGTTGTTTACGTGTATCCGCAGCGTTACAAAATGAATCACGTGTGGAGCGGTCAGAATGACGGCGGTATTTATGCGGATGGTGATAGCGCCTGCGTGAAGGTGGTGGCATATAGCAAGGTTGATCCGTCAAGGATTGTCACGAACGAAAAATGCTGGAACTTGTTGCACGACGCTACTAAACTCGTGGCGGGAACGACCGTGCCCGGTGAATTATATGTTGGATTGGATTTTTCCGATACCAATGCAGTGATGTTTGGGGGCATAGCGTTCCGTTACGGATTGCATGGGCGTGCAGCTTATGTAAAGGAAGAAGTCATTGGCCCGAACGGGTTTGAAAAATCGCTGAGAACAAAATTCGTGTATGCTGGGGCATCCAACATGGCGAACATGGTCAGTTGGGACGGTCGGGAGGCCGGGACTAATTTTGGCAAATATATGTTCCGTTTGACGGCCTACAGCGATGCTGCTGGGACGACTGCGCTTGATACTCTTGAATACGAATTTGACGTAAAAAGTCGCGAAAATTTACGTGAAGACACCACTGTTGTTTCGAGTTCAATGGGTTATCCGGCCGTGCTCACTGTAGACGAGGCTCACCTTGACTCCTTCGGCGACTTGCGCTACGTGGGGTCCATTGACTACTTGATGAAGGCGCATGCGTCGATGAACTACCTTCCCGAAGAGAACAGGACCTTCCGATACAAATGGGAACCTTGGACAAATAACAATGGGATAGCCAGACAGGCTCCTGCGTTCTACAAGAAGTATCGCTACAGCGTGGGCATACGCAGACACAGGGACAGGTTCCCCGTGACAGTGGCTGTGCTGCTGATGGCGGAGGGGATAAATGTCAAGCATAATGAGAGAGGTCTCGGGGAATGCATTTTTACAGTAGGCCAGAATTGCGATGATTATTGTACTGATGAAGGTACTGGGTATCCTTACAAAATTAAGGTATTTAGGGCCGTTATGCTTGAACATGGGAACGGAACAGCTAGTTTTTCAACAGATTTAACGCTTGATCCCGATATGAAGATTGTTGGACATTGGAATCATGGGGAACCAGTCTCTAGTTATGGTCATTCCGTATATAATATGGGTGCAGCTGTGAAAATTTTGCCGATAGATGTGTTCCCGATGATTGTTACTGATTTTGGTGATTCAGAGGTAACGGGACATGCTGAGAATGATGTAATGAGTGGAAAAAAAATTTCAAGTTGGAGAAAAATATGGGAGGATACTTTATATAATGAACAGAAGAAAATGGGACGATGGTTCAACAATTGGAATGGTCTTCCGGTTCTTTGGGAAGGGAAAAGGGAAACTTTCCATTATAAAGATTATTCAGCACACCTTTCGGATGTGTCTCAGGAAGGAAGTTCCCCTTGTTCTGTGGACACAAGCTTGATTGATAGTTCTGTTTGTGGCTTGTCTCGTGAAGATGAAGGCAACGTGGTTAAACTTAAGAGCGCTTTGGAGTCCTACAATCCCCATGCTGGAATGATGGGGGTTGATATAGGTCCAATGTTACCCGATGACTATGGTATTGGCAAATACAATGTCAATAATTCTTGTTCTGGTTATAATGGCAGTTTCTCGAACATTGGTATAAATCTGAGATTTGTCGTGAGGTCCAATTATTGGCATCCTCAATGGGGCTACAACAACCTTGCGAACCGTTACGTTCGCTTTGATCCGACGAACAAGACTCTTTTCGGCGATAAGGGGTATTTCAAATCCAACAGGGAAGATTTCGACGCTAACAAAATTTCATCAGCGGATACAGCGCGTTTCAAGAATCATTTTGGTTCAAATGGTTGGGAATACAGCTATAACATGTCCGATGCGCGAATCTCGGCATTCGAGGCTGAACGTTTTCCCATGAGGCAGACGGGCATGAACCCGCTGGTATTTAGTGACGAAATAGACACTAGTACCTCTTTGATTCCATCCATGTTTTCTGTTACCTTCTTCTCGGCGGGTATGAAGCCCAATTTCCAAGTCGCGGCTTGTAATAAGCTTAAATGTAATAGTATGTATAGTTCGAACCATGCGGCAATGTATGAGCAATGGAGGACGCCTAGCGGAAAATATGATTCTACCCGCTATGATGATTCACCGAATATATATTTTGTCGTGGCTCCCGTTATGACTCCAGATGAAGCCATTATCCAAAATGAAAATGACATTTGGGTGCCTTATCCCTATGCAGGGCCGTTGGATACGAACCTGTTCGAGGGAACTAGGTTTGCAGATACGTCTTATTCCCTTGTGTACTACCCTGATTTGCGTTCACGTATACATGTGGGAGCCGGTGATTGGGATGACAATTATTGGGATAGCGTATATGTATCAAATTACGGTTTTGTTAAAAATCCAGCTACGGATATGGGAAATCTCTTTATGTCTACGCCTGCATATTTGATTCCTAATCGTAATGATCTGGATAGTCTATATTCCTATTCCATGAAACTTTCAGATACGGCTGCAGGCCTGTGGTCAATAAATCAGGATTCCTTAAAGTCTGTAACTCCCGGTATATTCCGTCATGGTTCTGTGAACGGAATGATTATGGGAAAATTCCGCCCTGTGGAAGTGGATTCCTTGGGCAATAGGATTCAAAATCCCAGATGGATTGTTGATACTTCTTCTGGAATGACAACTTGGAATATAACGACCGGCGGCGATACGCTGACGCCCGTGCTGGACTATGTTTTCTCGGCGGATTCCACAATCGCGATGGATTTTGAAACACGTAAACATTCCGTCCCGCTCGCAAATGTGTTCCGCCAGAACGGCATTGATTCGCTTTTGGGCAATCCCTGGACAAAGAATCTGAATGTTGCTTTAGATTCCTTGCTTGAACGCGATACACTCCATGCCGATACGATGCTTTCCAAACATCCTCTCCTTTGGGCTAGCTACGATTCTGCAGGGTACAAATTTAATGTTACATGGAACGGCATGGCGCCGACTTCGCGTGCAACGGAAATAGCGACGTTCCGCGGCCGTGTGCCCGGAGCTAACGCTCCATGGAAACTGAGCTACGAACATGACGGATATACATATCCTGTTGCGTCGGGCGTGCAGGATTCTATGCCGTTGGCAGAGCCATTCCCTGTGCTGACCCGTTTCAACATGAGCCATTTACAGGGACCTGTGACTTTCTTCCTCACATGGGGATCGGACGGTTTCATGAATTACCGCAAACTGGATTTGCACGTGGGTTCACGTGTTGATCCAGATTCCTTCGCCTACGTGCAGGCTGCTTACGCAAATGCTGGAGTAGAATTTGCCGCAGGAGCATGGGGTGATGATACCGTGGATGTGACTGTACGCAGTGTCGCTCCGGAAGAGTACGTGTTCAAGACATTCAAGGGCCTTGCCGTGCAGGGGCCGGTGGTGGAGGTGCTGCCGTCACATGATTTTGGCGATGTTGACAGCTTGTGGCCAGTAGTGAAGGTAAAACTTTCGCGTAACGATGTGAGAAACTCCGGTCACGATCTGGATGAACTGAAAATATACAAGCCCGATTTTGAAAACAGGGAAATTGTCCCGCTGGAAAATGTTTCGTATGAGTGTTTTGTTGAGGTCAGTGGTGGCGTTGATACGCGAGACTCCTGTTCCAATACTACATGGGACTACGTTTTCCTGAAGGGTACGACTCGCACCTTCTCGACCTTCGTTGTACTCGATACGCTGACTGCGAAGAGTGTCGTACCGTCTGTTCCTCCGTCCGTTCCCGATACGCTAATTTGTGCGGAACCTGCGTCCGATACTGTGTGGGCGGGTACATACAACGGAAGGCTGGAATTTGCAAATCCATGCACGGGTCGCGCCAACTACCTGTTGCAGTTGCGTGTTGGTGGCTCCGTGGCCGCTGAGCATCAGGGTGTTCTCTCGGGCCCTGCAATCGCGTGGGAGGCCCGGCGTGGCGACATCTGGCTGCCTGCCGACGTGTACACTTCCCGTGCTGACTACTATGGCGTTGACGGCTCGACGGAGCGTGTGCGTGGTCCGATGGTTCGCGTCGATTCCATGCCGCCTTCGCTAACCGACTTTGATGTTTCCGTCTTGGACGGCGATAGCGGTTCTCGTGTCCTGTTGGTATCTGCATCTCTTGCTGATTCCATCAGCGGTATTGCGAATGTAGTCATGGATGTACGTTTTGGCGGTTACCTTGCAGAGACGCGAACCCTCTCGCTTGGTTCTATCGCCGATACTGCGCTCTACGAACAGTTTGTCCTTAGCCCGGTACTCTTGCATCACTGCACGGGCTGCCGTGCGACGGTGGATGTCCGCATTGAGGACTTGGGCCACAATTATGTGGAGGAATCCTGGCGTTCGAGACAGCTCTATCCGTTCCCGTCGTCGCTTGCGCTTTGGTACCCGATGTCGGAAGGTAGCGGGAATGTTGCTCATGAAATGCTTGCCGGGTTGAATTTGTCGCTTGACAGCGTGAATACGCCCTGGGTTTATGGCGGAAGGCTGTCGTTATTTGGCCTGAGAGACCGCAGTACGACGTCAAACAACCTCCATGCTGATTCTGTAACTCCGATGAGCGTCGAATTTGATGCTATTGTTGGCAAACGCAGTGGAGCCGTGTTTACTTGGCATGACGACAGTACCACGCTTACACTCGGAATTGAAAACGGAAAGTTTTACGTGAAAGTGGATTCCGGTACGGTGGAACTTTCGTATTATGTCAGTAGCGATGTGCCTGAACATTGTGTATTTGTATTTGATACTTCCTTTGTTACCTTGTACGTGGACGGAAACTTTGTCGAGCGGGTCGCTCTTCCGGGAGATTTTGTAATGCGGGACAATGGCAAGCCTATACTGGGTTATTACTTTGGCGAACAGTCCGCTTATTTCCGTATGTCGAACCTTCGCGTGTACCGTTCTGCGCTTACTGCGGAACAGGTTCAGTTCCTGCAGAACCTGGACAGCCTGCCCCCGTACAGGGAGCCCGGCGATTCTTCTGCCGTCGACACTTCCGTGGTCGATTCAATTCCGGTCTCGCTCGCGGTCCGTGCCGTGGGACTCGATTCCGCGCCCGGCCTCGTGGTGGACCAGTCGTGTGCGCTGCCCGGCAGGTCGTACCTGCGCCAGGGCTCGGGGACTTCCGGCAAGGCGGTCTGGAACGTGGACGCTCCGCGCGCCGGGAACTACGCCCTGTACGTGTTCGGTCGCGGTTATTCGTCTGCCAATTCTCGTGTGGATGTTTCCGTGAACGGAGTAGATGTCGGCACGTATGGTCTGCGTCCCTCCGGCCTGTGGGAAAGTTCCCGTATAGGCGATTCTCTCCTGGTTTCGCTCGACTCCGGCATGAACCGTATTGAACTGCGTCCGCTTGGCGGCGCCGAAATTGCGGGCGTCGCGGCTTTGTCGTCCTTGAATCTCCCCGAGGCGCACCTCGTGGACTTCGGCCAGTCCGGCTGGGCCGCTCCCGAACCGAGCGTCGAGGCCTTCATCTATTATGAAAACGCCTACGAAACGACCTGGGCGCGCCCGAGAATAAAGTTGCACAACCTCACCGGCCAGTATATATACGGCGCCCGTATCCGCTACTATTATTCGGGCGAGGGCTCCGCCGTGGCGGCGACGTCGTGGTACCCCGAGGGCCCGGCTTCTGTGGTACATGACGCCGGAGATGTGTATTACGCCGAGTATGTGCTCGCCGAACCTATTCCGCCACACGGTTTCGCGAACAACGGGAGCGCAATCCAGCTCGGGCTGCACCGTACCCCGGACTTCAAGGCATGGAAAATCCAGGACGACCCGAGCTACGAGCACGGTTCCGCTTACGGCTATGTGGAGGCGAAGGGCGTCGCCGTGCTGGATTCCAGGGGCGAAATGCTCACCGGTTGGAACTGCGTCGATGACGGCATGCCCGCGACGACCCCGGCGTCGGGCATCCGCGCCCTCGCCGCTGAAGAGTCCAATGAGCCCTGGAAAAACAGTACCATTGCCGTTTCCGTCGAGAACAACGGTTCCGACAGTATTTCCGGTTTCGAGGTGCGCTACTATTACCGCGACGCTTCGGGCACGATGGAACCGCCCGACTGGTACTACCTCGGGCCGGATACCGCCTCTGCGACACCTTCGAAGGTGGCCGCTGGCGGCAACCTTTACTATGTTTCGTTGGTGTACAACAACGTAGTTCTCAAACCCGGCAAGCGATCCGCTTCTGTGAAGTTCGGGCTCCATGCCCGTGGCTGGTCCGAATCCGCGTACAGCGTGTCCGACGACCCGTCGCATCACGGAATCGGTACGGGCAAGAACCTGCTAGAAGCGGATTCCGTCGTGGTGCTTGACCGGAACGGGAACCTGCTCTGGGGTAATGTGCCACGGCCGAACTTCCAGAACAACGTTGTTGCAAGCGATCCCGGTTCGAGTCGCGTGACTCGCGTGGGCGATGTTGTATATGTGAATGTCGACCAGACGGGGTATTACTACCTCGAAGTCGTAGACGCCTTCGGAACGGTGAAGAACCGCCTTTTCGAAGGAACATGGACTGCGGGAGAGCATACGGTGCAGATACCCGCATCCGCGATGCAGCCCGGCCGCTACATCGTGTTACGACGGGGAAATACAATACTCAACTGGCAACTGTTGAAATAATGGAAAATAAATTTATGAAAAAATTTGTTTACCTTTTGATTGCGTCAATGCTAGCTTTTCTTGTATCATGTACAACCGAACCCGACAACGATGATGGTGATGATTGGGATGCTGCGAAGGTGTGCCCGGAAACGGGTACGAACGCCTACGGCATGCCTAACCGTGGAACATTCACAGACGAACGCGATGGTAACGTCTATCGTTATACTACTATTGGAAACCAGGTATGGATGGCGGAGAACCTGAATTATGAGGCCCCATACAGCCATTGCGAAGACATATTTGATGATTCATGCAAAACTTTCGGACGTTTTTATAGTTTCTTTGAAAATGGTGATACGGATTTTGATACGAGAAAAATAGATGAATCTTTATTGAGTTCCACTTGCCCTGATGGGTGGCATATTCCCTCAGAAGAGGAATGGAATTCCCTTTTTCAGATTATGGGAAAAGATGCAGCTGCAAAGTTAAAGGGAAAAGATTATTGGGGGTCATATACTAAAGGTGGAAATGAAATCTGTGAATTCAATGTTTTGCCATCGGGAATATTTGGATATTCTGGGGTGTATTCTATTTTTCGCTTTGCTGTAATAGCTTCTAGCACTTTAATTTCTGATTCTGAGCAAATAGCTATTTATTTTCAATCGGATATATCCTCTGGTAAAAATGAACTGAAATTATCTGTTCGTTGTCTAAAGGACTAATTTATGAAAACAATTATTCATATACTTCTGCTTCTTTCCATATCCTCCTTCGCGCTTTCTCTTGACCAGGTCCGTGCGGAGCTCAAGAAGTCTGCTTTTGCCCGTGATTCCGTGGAAATGAGCATCAGGACCACGGTCAATACCCCTGCGGGCAAGCAGGTGGTTTCCATCTACATGGTGCAAAAGGGGTCTTCCAAGACCTATACCGAGATGAAGTCCCCTCTCCTGAACCAGCGTAGCATCGTGAACGGCTCTCGCATGAAGGTGATTGACCTGAATACGAAAAAATCGCAGGTATTGCCGTACAACGGCGAGGCTCTGGAGGCGCAATCCTATACGAAATTCAACCCGCTTGATTCCGGTGACTGGCAGGAACCCGTCCTTGTTTCGGGCAACCTGTATTCAATTGCAGGTGCTCAGGGTACGCTGTATTACGATTCTGCCAAAAAACGCATCGAAAAAATTGAGAGCAATGATGCCGAAAAGAATACGTTGACCACCTTTACCTACGACGCGTTGAACGAACTCAAAAAGATGGAAGTCTCGGTAATCGTATCTGGCGTTGAGACCAAAGTGACGACAGAAATTCTCGCACTGCGCAGTTCCGCAAAGTTCCCGGACAAGTTGTTTGAATTTTAGGAATGGAATATGCGGAAAAGAAATGTAATATTAAGTGTTTTTCTCGCTAGCATTTTTACTGCTTGCGTCTCTGATGATGAAGAAAAGTGGAGTGCGTCAGACGTGTGTCCGGAAAGTAAACGGGGAACTTTCACCGATGAGCGCGATGGGCAGGAGTATAAGTATACCACCATCGGCAATCAGGTGTGGATGGCGGAAAATTTGAGATATGAAGCGAAACATAGCAAGTGCTATAGCGAATATGTAGATAATAATTCCCATAAATTTGAGGATTTTAGTAAAAAACATGGGTGCTATTATTCAACAAATGAAGAAGAACGCGATTGGAAAAAAGTTGAAAGTCGATTCTTAGGCAGCCTATGCCCGGATGGATGGATGATTCCAAATGAGGATGACTGGAACGAGTTAATTAGAAATTTGGAAAATGAAAAAAATCATTCTGATGAATGTGGGATGTCCATTCTTTATGCAGGTGCATATATAAGTGACAATTACCAAATTGCGTATTTTTCAACTGAAGCTGTTTTCATGACGTCTTCAGTTGATGATGAAAAACATGTAAAGACAATCAAAGTTGGAGATGATTTTACTTCTTTTAACGCTTTCCCCAAGATGTCTATCCGCTGCTTAAAAGATTGATGAATCATTTGCTTAACGAAGCTGCGGCCGTTATGGTCCCGCGGATAGAAAATGTCTTAAAGCAATTTAGCCGATAGTTTGGCTAGCGAGTTCGCATCCGTCATTGAGCCTGTGAATGCTGAATTTGGCGGGGGATGTTCCGCTTGCGCTCTCGTACAGGCCGAATGTGGGCGGGTTGCCGCCTTTGGGGAGGCTCGTGGAACCGGGATTCACGAGAAGAACGTCCTTGAAGTTCTTCTCGAGTTTCCAGATGTGCGTGTGGCCGTACAGGTAGGCGTCGATTTTCGGGTACGGATTCTCTTTTTCGAGGTCTAGCGCGTACGGGGCGAGGCTCTGGAGCGCATCGGCGGGGAAACATTCCGGCGTGTAGATGTGCCCGTGGCTCAAAAAGAGGTGGCAAGATGCGCCATTCCCGTTGGTGTCTTCCACGACGGTGTAGCTGTCCTCGACAGGGAAATCGAGCATCATCAGGTCCACGTCGGCGTCGCAGTTGCCGCGCACGGCGGTGATGCGTTCCTTGTAAGGAGTCAACGCTTCGACGACTCCCATAGGGCCGTGCCCTGCGGGGAGCGGGTTGCGCGGGCCGTGGTAGAGCGTGTCGCCCAGCAAGAAGATGCGGTCGCAGCGGAACTTTTCAAAGAAGGAAAGCGCCTGCCTCGCGGCAATCGCAGAACCATGAATATCAGATAGGATGAGGGATTTCATTTTAGGCTCCAGGAATAGCAACGAGCAATGAGCAGTGAGCGATGAGCAGTGAGCGATGAGCAGTGAGTCTAGATACCTCAAAGGCGCTTGCGCCGACCTCATACCTCATAGCTCATAGCTACTTTACCATAATCATCGGGCTCGTTTCGCTCAGCAGGTAGTTCCACTCGGCGCGGATTTTCTCGTATTCGGCGGGATCCGCGTACAGGGCGAATGTCGTCCAGCGGATGGAGGTGCCGGCGCTTGTCCCGCTGGTGGATTCTTTACCCTTTTCGTAGCTCACGTAGTCCGGCGTTTTCGGGTACGGCTTGGGCGGCGTAATCGTCACAGTGTGGCCGCTCGGGGCGGTGACCTTGAGCGTGTAGCTGAACTGCGTCTCGTGCGGCATGCGGATGGGGTGGTGGCGCTTGGAAACCTTCGGAATCTTGAACAGGCTGCGTTCCCACACGTTCGGGAAGCGGCCCTTGAGCTCGGAACCGCCCTGGCCAAAGTATCCCTTCGAGGCATAGGTGTTCACGATGATCAGCGGCTTGTTGAACTCGTTCAGGTTCTCGATTTTCACGTTGCCGATGCTCACGTCGGGGACTCCGCTTGCGAGGAAGTCCTCGAGCAGGGTTTCCTGTTCCTTGACATCGTGGCTAAAGAACTTGTTGCGGATTGCCGACGCGAACTTGCCCTGCAGCGTGACGGAATCGCGGAATTCGCAGGCTCCGTCGGTGCCGATGTGGAGGCGGTGCTCTATGGCAATCTGGTGTTCCTGGTTGTCTTCGAGGATAGGCGTCGTCACGACCTTGCTGTTGTCGTCGTCGATGACGAGGGCGACCTTGCCTTCCATGTCAAGCGGCACGGGGCGGTCGTTGCCCGTCTTGTCGGTCGCGTCGATCCAGCGTTCGCTAATCTTGTCTTGCTTGGGAATGTAGAGAATCATGTGGTTGAACTGCTGGATGGTCGGCAGTTGCTCGAACCCTTCTTCGGTGAGGTGGATGGCCACGAGATGGCTCTTGACCCCGATGGCCTCGAGCATTTCCTTGAGCAACAGGGCCATGTCCTTGCAGTCGCCACGACGCTCCTTGAGCGTCACTTCGGCGGTCTGCGGGATAAGGCTGTGACCGCCGAAGCGGACATCGCGGTAGCGGATGTCGTGGCGTACGAAGTTGACAATCGCCTTCACGGCCTCGTCGCCGATACGGCTGCCGCGCACCTCGAATGCCTTCTCGCGCACGCTCACGGCCTGCTTGAACTGGTGCTTGATGAGGTTCTGGTAGTCTTCGCCTACGTTCTTCCATTCCTGCTTGCCGGTGAGCATGAGGCCCGCGCCAAAGTCGCGGTACACCGGCATGTACATTTCCTTGCGCACGATGACCGGGTTCTCGATGCTCCATTCCACGCCGCCCTTGAACGTCTTCTTCTCGAGCGGGCCGTATTCTTCGGTCACGAAGCGGTTCGGGTCGGCATAGATGCGGAAGATGCTCTTGCCTACGGGCACGTCGCTGCTGCTCACGTAGTCGGTGTAGGGAATCATGCCCTTGTTCTCGATGTTGGTGCGGCTGAACTGCACGTAGATAAAGTCGCCCGGCTCGAGTTCCTGCAGCGGGAAGTGTGCCGTCTGGCTCTCGTTTCCGCCGCCGATTTCTGTGGCGTAGGTGATGTAGGCCCCGTTCAGGCCGACTTTCTGCTTCAGGTTCCAGTTGCTGTCGTAGACTTCGAGCGCGTTGATGTAGATGCGGTCGAATCCGGGCAGGAAGTCGAAGGTGAATTCGCGGTAGATGGCCGTGCCGCGCAGGTCGAGGATTTCCATGAGCATCTCGTCGGTGCGGACCCAGTTGGAACCCTTCTCGGCCTTGAGCGCTTCCTTGTGGTAATGTACGACGGCGGGGAAGTCGCCCTCGGTCCCGGCCTTCTTCGCGGCGGGAGAGAGCAGGCCCTTGATGCTTGCCGTGCGCTCCTCGACCGGGGTGATGGGCTTTTGCAGCGTGCGGTTGTCGGCCTTGCCGAGGAACGCCTTGGTGGCGCTCAAGAAGCTCTTCGCGTCTTCGTTGTCGGGCTTGAGCGAAAGCGCCTTGGTGAGCGACTTTTCGGCTTCGCGGTAGTTCCTGCTATAGAAGAGAATCTTGCCCTGGGTTGTCCAAGTCTTGTAGTTGTTGCGGTCCTTGGCGATGGTCTCTTCGCTGATGGCGCGGGCTTCCTCGTAGCGGCCGAGGAACACGAGCGCGTCCATGAGGGTAGAACCGAGGTCCACGCTCATTCCGAAGCGTCCGCGCACGCCGTAGAGCACGTCGACGGCTTCGGCGTACTGGTCAAGGCCCATGTAGGTCTTGGCGAGGTAGACGCCCAGGCGGCTGCTGGGCTGCGTGTCGTACAGGCGCTGCACCACGATGAGCGACTGGTTGCGCTGTCCGAGTCCCCAGAGCGCGTCGCTCAGGTTGATGACGTATTCCGGGTTGTTCGGCGTGTAGCGGAGCGCCCCTTCGGCGCATTCGCGGGCGTGCCCGTAGTCGAACAGCGCCTCGTACATTTCGCCCAGAATGGAAAGCAGTTTGCCGTTCTTGCGCACGAGATCCATCTGGCTCGTGAAATAGCTGATGCCCGGCCCGTAAAGTTCCTTGAGCTGGTACACGAAACCGCAGTTGATGAGGTACAGCGGTTCTTCAGGGTCCATCTTGTTCGCGCGTTCAAAATAGCTGAGTGCGACGAGCGGCTGGTTTTCCACGAGGCGTAGCAGGCCGACCTGGCTCATGATAGCAGCGTTGAACTTCGCCTGCTTCTTGTCGTTGGCGAGGCTCGGCTTTGCACCGACCTTGAGGCCTTCGACGGCGTTGTCCATGATTTTTGCGTACTTTTTCTTGTTGATGCCCTGCGTCCAGCTGACCACGAGGATGCCGCGGCCGTCGTCGTAGAAGTAGCGGCCCTTGTAGTAGAAGTCGAACTTGTTCACCACGTGCGTGAGCGTGAATTCCTGGGCGTAGCGGTCGCCGACCTTGACTCGGCGGACATCCATGCTCGGTTCATTCGGGTCGACTCCGAGGCGGGTGAGGAGCACCTTGAACATGTCAGATTGGCTGACTTCGTCGCTCGGGACCATGGCGCCGTACACGAACATGGAAATGTCTTCGTCCTTGTTGCTGAGCACCAGATCCGGGTCTTCGTTCTGGCGGGCGACTCCGTTCCAGATGTGCCAGAAGTTGTCCTTGACTTCCCAGCGGTAGCCCAAAGCGTCGCTGCTGTGTTCGCGGATGGTTTCCGGGGAGAGTTCCGGGCCGGATTCCTGCGTGGTTTCCTTCATCGCGAAGGAGGCGAAAAATTCCTTCCATTCCTGCTTGAGCGCCCCTGCGTCTAGCGTCACGTCGGTGGCTGAGAGCGTGAGCGTGTAGACCTTGCCGCCGGAGCCCGTGACAAGGCCCACCGCCTCGTAGGGCGTTTCGTAGCGCTTGCCTGCCACGTCGAAGAATGCGCCCGTGACGCCAAAAGCCTCTTCGGGGTAGGTCTCGGCGAGCGTCGCCTTCTTGCCGCTCGATTCAAAACTCTGCATTTCCATCTGGGCGCGGTCCATCAGGCGCATCGGTTCGCCCTGGGGGAGTTCCACCTCTACGAGCACGGCGCGGCGGCCCGTTTCGGCGTTGTAGAATTCGTAGGGGGCGCCGTCTTCGCCGCCGATGATGGACCAGTTCCCTGCAGGAGGCTCAAAGCGGTAGCCCGGTGCATCTATGACCCCATTCTTGAGGGAAATGCCTGCGGAGTTGTTCCCGCTTGCCGGGAGGGATGAACCGTCAAAGTTGGCTGTGTAGTCGTCGCTGTAGTAGCTGCTTGCGTTGGAGCTGCTTTGCTGCGCGTCGGGCTCGGTGGTGGGAGCCGGGTTCCCGGCACAAGAAACCAGGACGGAAAAACCGAACAGGGAAGTACAAAAACGGACAATGTGGCGTGAAATTTTAGACGAGTCGCTCATAGGGCGAAAAATAAAAAATTAAGGAGGATCGTAACGAAAGAGCCTCCCGTCGGGAGGCTCTTTGCTATAATCATGCAGATGCAAAATCCTTTGAGGCTTGCGCCCTCAACTTGAGGACCTTTTCTTTGGGTAACTTGGTGATATCGGTATACCCTTCTAAAGATACATCTTTTGCGAAGTCCTTGTCAAGCAGTTTCTTTAGCCCGTCTTCTTTGCGATTCATAACGAATAAAAGGTTTGGACTGCGGGGGTAAAATGAAGCGATTGAGTGATTTTATGGTAGGAGCTATGCTGCCGATATTGTTGTGGATGCCATTAGTATATTCTATATTTGTGCCATGCTTACCATAAATGGACAGAGTGTCGATGCGGCGGGGAAGACCGTCGCCGAATACCTTGCGGAAGCGGGGTACAATACCGTGCGCATCGCCGTGGAGCGGAACGAAGAAATTGTTCCGAAGGCGAAGTATGCCGAGACGGTGCTCGCCGATGGCGATGTCGTTGAGGTCGTGAACTTTGTAGGTGGCGGGTGATGGAATCTCGCGTGCCGACTCGCGAAGAGATGCTTGCCGCGCTCGAGAAGCGGCAGGGTGCCGATGCCGTGCGCAAGTTGCAGGCGGCGACCGTTGCTGTATGCGGACTGGGCGGGCTCGGCTCGAATATCGCGATTTCTTTGGCGCGTGCCGGTGTAGGGAAACTTATTCTCGTGGATTTTGACTGTGTCGACGTGACGAACCTGCACCGTCAGCAGTACAAGGCGTGTCAGGTTGGCCTCCCTAAACCCGAAGCATTGCTTGCGAACTTGAAAGAGATTGCCCCGTACACGGAATACGAAACGCATTTTGAGAAGGTGATTGCCGAGAATGTAGCGACGCTCCTTGCAAATGCCGACGTGGTTTGCGAGGCGTTCGACAATGCCGAGGCGAAGGCGATGCTCGTGAATGCGGTGCTTGAGACGATGCCCGAAAAGTTTTTGGTGGCGGCGTCCGGAATGGCGGGCTTCGAAAGCGGGAACACCATCCGTACCCGCAATATTACGGACAAATTTTACCTCTGCGGCGACGGGGTGAGCGATGTTGCCGACGGAATCGGGCTGGTAGCTCCGCGCGTGATGCTTTGTGCCGCGCACCAGGCCCTTACGGCGGTTCGGCTGATTCTTGGCTTGGAATAGGCTGCCCTCGGGGTGGCGTGCTTAAAATAATCTTCCATCTTTCTTATGCGGGTTTGAAAGTCCTTTTTCCGAGTTGACCGGATTGTTAACAATTTTTATCTTTGGCTACGAAATTATTACAGTAAAGGAGTTCTTTACACTATGTGGAATGAAAAGCATATGACGAAACTGGAAGGCCTCCTGGCTCAGGCCCAGGCGGCCGGTGGTGCGGCACGTGTCGATAAGCAGCACCAGTCCGGTAAGTTTACTGCACGTGAGCGCATGGAAATGCTGTTTGATGCAGGCACCTTTGTCGAAATTGGCGCTCTCCGCAAGTCCAGCAACCGCGTCCTTAAAGAAAGCAAGGTGATTTTGGGCGACGGTGTCGTGACAGGTTATGGCAAGGTGAATGGCCGCCTTGTTTTTGCTTCTTCTCAAGATTTTACCGTGGGTGGCGGTGCCTTGGGCCAGTGCCACGCCGAAAAGATTTGCCGCGTTTTGGATATGGCTGTCGAGGCTGGTGCCCCGTTTGTGGCGCTGAACGACAGTGGTGGAGCCCGTATTGACGAAGGCGTGTTCTCGCTCGCCGGTTATAGCGCCATCATGGCCCGCAACGTGTGGGCTTCGGGCGTGATTCCTCAGATTGCCGTGATTATGGGCCCCTGCGCTGGCGGTGCCTGCTATTCTCCGGCTCTGAGCGACTTTATCTTCATGACCAAGCAGACGAGCCAGATGTTCTTGACCGGCCCGGCCGTCGTGAAGCAGGTGATGGGCGAAAACATTACCGCTGCCGAACTGGGTGGCGCTCCGGTGCACATGGCTAAGTCCGGTGTGGCGCACTTCATGTACGATGATGACAAGTCCTGCCTCGAAGGCGTGCGCAAGTTGTTGAGCTACTTGCCGCAGAGCAACCGCAAGGGAACTGCCGAATGCAACTGCAAGCTTGCCGAAGCCGCCAAGAATGATGAAGCGGGCTTCTTCAAGAAGTTGTTCTCCAAGTCTGAATCGAACGATGTGGCTGCTTCGTTCGACAACAGCGCAACGATCCAGGACATTGTTCCGGACAACTACAAGCAGGCCTACGACGTGAAGTCGGTGATTGCCGCCTTTGCCGATGTTGACAGCTTCTTCGAAGTGCAGAGCGACTGGGGCAAGAACGTGGTGATCGGTTTTGCTCGCCTGGACGGTGAAGTTGTCGGTATTGTCGCGAACCAGCCCAAGGTGCTCGCGGGTTCCTTGGATGTGGACGGTTCCGACAAGGCTGGCCGTTTCGTGCGCTTCTGCGATGCGTTCAACATTCCGCTTCTCGCGCTTGTTGACGTTCCGGGGTACATGCCGGGTTCCAAGCAGGAATACTCGGGCATTATCCGCCACGGTGCAAAGCTCCTGTACGCCTTTGCCGAAGCGACCGTTCCGAAGGTGACGCTCATTCTGCGCAAGGCCTTCGGTGGTGCTTACATCGCCATGAACAGCAAGGACGTGGGTGCCGACTACGTGTTCGCCCTCCCAATTGCCCAGGTGGCCGTGATGGGTGCCGAAGGTGCCGTCGAGATCATCAACAAGAAGGAAATCGCTGCGGCTCCGGATCCGGTGGCTGCCCGTGCTCAGTGCATTGCCAAGTACGAAGAAGAACTGATGAACCCCTACGTGGCCGCCTCCATGGGCGTGGTCGACGAGGTCATCCGTCCTGCCGACGTGCGCAAGCGCCTGGTGACTGCTTTTGACGCCTTGAAGACCAAGGAACAGAAGAGACACTGGAAAAAGCACGCCAACATCCCGCTGTAATAGCGAAGAAGGTGTTTTGCAAAACTCTCGGCCGCGAAGGCTGGGAGTTTTTTTTGTAGAGACTAGAGGCTAGGGGCTAGAGGCTAGAGTAGATAATCGCAGCGAAGCCGTGATATTTTTCCCTAACCCCTAGATCCCGGCCCCTAACCCCTAGATCCTAGCCCCTAACCCCTAATCACTAATTCTATATTTACCCCCGAAAAAACATTACGAAGGCTTTATGGACGACAAATTGGTTATCGGCGGGCATGAATTTACGTCCCGCTTTATCCTGGGCTCGGGAAAATACTCCCTCAAGTTGATTGAAGCCGCGGTGCGCGATGCGGGGGCACAGATTGTGACCCTGGCGGTGCGCCGTGCGAATACGAAGGACCACGAGAATATTCTGGACTACATTCCGAAGGGCGTGACGCTGTTGCCGAATACGTCCGGCGCCCGCACCGCCGATGAGGCGGTCCGCATCGCGCGCCTCTCCCGCGAACTCGGCTGCGGTGATTTCGTCAAGATCGAAATCATGCGCGACACGAAGTACCTTTTGCCCGATAACTACGAGACAATCAAGGCGACCGAAACCCTCGCGAAGGAGGGTTTCGTGGTGATGCCGTATATGTACCCGGATTTGAACGTGGCGCGCGACCTCGCTAACGCGGGTGCCGCAGCCGTGATGCCGCTTGCCGCTCCGATTGGCAGTAACAAGGGCCTTTCCACACGCGAATTCATCCAGATTCTGATTGACGAAATCGACTTGCCCATTATTGTGGATGCGGGTATCGGCAAACCTTCCGAAGCATGTGCCGCGATGGAAATGGGTGCTGCCGCCATCATGGCGAATACGGCGCTTGCCACTGCGGGCGACTTGCCGCTGATGGCGCAGAGTTTCAAGCTTGCTATCGAGGCGGGTCGCAAGGCCTACCTCGCAGGCCTTGGGCGCGTTCTCACGCGCGGCGCTTCCGCGTCCGACCCGCTCACGGGATTCTTGAGAGATTAGAAACGAGATTCGACATAAGGTCACTGAGCTTGCCGAAGTGCTTTGTCGAAGGATCTAATAAAATGAATTCAGAAAGAAAAGACAACAATTACCTGTTCGATTCCGGAAACCTTTCGGAAGGCGCTCTCGCGAAGAAGCACCGCATAGAGACGGATCCGAGCGCCCGTACGAACATTATGGATTACCTGCCCGGCATGGAAGTCATCCAGTCGGACATTGCCGACAAGGTTCTCTCCGAATCCGAGAACTACGATTACTCCAAGTACACCGGCAAGGACGTGAAGCGCGCATTAGAACATGACCGCTGCACGCTCGAAGATTTCAAGGCGCTCCTTTCTCCGGCGGCCGCCCCTTACCTGGAACAGATGGCCGCGAAGGCGAAAATCGAGACGAGTAAGCACTTCGGCAACAACGTCTACTTCTTCACGCCGCTCTACATCGCGAACTATTGCGAAAACTACTGCGTCTATTGCGGCTTCAACTGCTACAACCACATCAAGCGCATGCAGCTCACGATGGAGCAGATCGAGCACGAGATGAAGGTCATCGCCGACAGCGGCATGGAAGAAATCCTGATTCTCACCGGCGAAAGCCGCGCGAAGAGCAGCGTGGAATACATCGGCGAGGCCTGCAAGTTGGCCCGCAAGTATTTCCGCATGGTGGGCGTGGA
>JAEEGK010005473.1_pt1 | contig 30723 bp, 25 predicted proteins | sample 8958771 | NCBI WGS metagenome assembly JAEEGK01 (sample SAMN16246547, study PRJNA631951) | gut metagenome | biome: gut microbiome; feature: rumen; material: SC-attached | host: Bos | place: Iran: Karaj | collected 2018-10
TGAGGGGTGCGAACCACAGGTTCTGGGGGCCCAGAATCACAGGAATCGAGAGGATTACGATTGTATCAGCTACAAAAGCCCTCAGCACATGGATTGTGAGCGCTGCCTTGCTCCGGGTGGTGGAGTAAAGGAAGGCAGAGATGGTCACAGTCACAGCCTCAAGGAGTATGGAGACCAGATACTTGGGCATATGCTGGTTGAACAGGGCTATGGCAGAATCGTTGGCATTGAACAGCATGCAGATGGAGGGACCCAAGAAGAAAAGGATGCTGTTTATGATTATTCCTCCACCTAGGCAGACCTTGATTCCGGAGTGGAGGTAATAGCGCAGGTCTTCTTCGTTCCCTTCACCGTAGCTGTTGCCGAAGAGTGGCTGCAGGCCCTGGCTGGCCCCTATGAATATTGAGGCCGAGAAGGTGGCTATATACATGAGGAGGGAATAGGCGTTAAGGGCGTTGTCCCCAAGATGCCGTGCCAGCATTATGTTGGTGAGCACCATGGTGATCGGAGTTCCGAAATGGGCCACGCATTCAGGCATTCCCCGCTTGATCATGGTAAGGGTCAGCTTCAGGTCGAAATTGAAGGAACCGAGGTACAGTTTTCCCTTCCTAAAAAGGAAATGGCAGGAGACACAGAGAAAGGAGATGCTCTGGGAGAGGCCGGTGGCAATGGCTGCCCCTTTTATACCCATGTGCATGGGGAAAATAAGGATATAGTCTCCGATTATGTTGAGCACCGACGCAGAGATTGTGAATGCGCTCACCAGCTCTGGAATACCGTCGTTCCTGGCAAATCCCAGAAGAGTTCCATTCAGGAAGCAGGGGATCATGAAAACGGAATACCAGAATATGTATTCCTTGACCAAAGGATAGAATGTATCGGTGGCCCCCAGCAGCCGGGCAATGAACCCTGAAAGGAGAGTTCCTGCCAGCAATAGGAAAAAGCTGATAGCTGTATTCAGAACCAAGACAAGGCGGAAAACCTGGTTTGCCCCCTCAAAGTCTTTCCGACCCACCCTGATGGCAGTGACAGTGAGCCCTCCGATGGTGGTAAGCATGATCACAGACTCAAAGAACATGATGAAGGGGAAGGAGATATTGATGGCACCCACTGCGTTGATTCCCACTCCGTGGCCTACAAAGATGCCGTCCACAATGGAGAAGAGGAAAATGCTCACCATGCTGAGTATGGATGGGAGAGTGTAGCGTATGAGCTTGCGGGTCTGGTCTTTCATGCCTGGTCAGTATATCCCTATTGACAAATTTTGTAAAATCATTAAATTTATTATACTTGTATTAGAATCTGCCCAGACTGTGCAGCTATGAGTCCGTTACCTTCATACCTGCATGCTTCTAACAGACTGGTGCAGTGAAAATTTTATAAAGGACTATGAAATGAAAACTATCTTTGTTAAACCAAAAGATGTTGTCAGAAAATGGTACGTGCTGGACGCCGAGGGTGTTCCTCTGGGACGCGTGGCTGTAAAGGCTGCTAACCTTGCAAGAGGTAAGCACAAGGCATGCTATGTTCCTCATCAGGAGATCGGCGACTTCGTCATCATCATCAATGCTGAGAAAGCAATTGTAACTGGCGGCAAAGAAAATAAAAAGATTTACTACAACTACTCTGGATATCCAGGCGGAATGAGAGCAGAGACCTACAAGGCTGTCCTCGAGAAGAAGCCTACTTATCCGATGGAAAGAGCTGTAAAGGGAATGCTCCCTCACGGCGCTTTAGGAAACAAGCTTTTTGCAAACGTAAAGATTTACGCAGGACCTGATCATCCACATGCTGCACAGAATCCTGAAAAGCTGGAAATCTGAGGATAAGGAGAGTAAGAAGTGGCAAAAGTAACTAATCTTTCATTAGGAACCGGTAGAAGAAAAACTTCTGTTGCACGGGTTTATCTTAGAAGTGGAAATGGTGCCATCATGGTCAACGGAAAGAGCGTTGAGGCATATTTCGCAAACCCTGAGCATGTGTTCACTGTAAAGCAGCCTCTGGTAGCTACAGCTTCCGAGGGCAAGTTTGATATCCTTATCAATGTAAAGGGCGGCGGAGTCAGAGGACAGGCCGGTGCCTGCAGACACGGCATCGCAAGAGCTCTTGCAGCTAACGATGAGTCAAATATCAGCGTTCTCCACGCCAATGGATTCCTCACCAGAGACTCCAGAATGGTAGAGAGAAAGAAATATGGTAGACGCGGTGCGAGAAGAAGATTCCAGTTCTCAAAGCGTTAATATCTATATTACCGGAATTCAAACAAAGGAGGCATTCACCGAGGTGTCAATCTCGACTGGTGCCTCTTTTTTTATTTCCGATGCCGATTTCTTCTCTTTTCCTTTCGGCAAGGGGGATGAGATCTCTCCCGAAGTGGTGGAGCAGCTGGAGAGGGGACACAAGCTTATCCTGTGCCGCTCCAAGGCCTTATCCCTCCTGGATCTGGCAGAGCACTCTGCCTTCATGCTCCGCACCAAGCTGCGGCAGCGGGGATTCGAGCCCCCTGTGGTAGAGACTGTCATTGCACAGCTTAAGGAAAAGAACTTCCTTGATGACAGCCGTTTTGCCCGGCTGTGGGTTGCCTCCCGGCTCAGGAGGAATCCGGCAGGAAAGAGCGTGCTGGTGTCGGGACTCAGGGCAAAAGGGGTGAGCGCTCGTGATGCGGAAGAGGCTGTGGCTGAGGTTCTGGACGAGGAGGCTCTTTTAGAAGGGGCCAGGAAAGTGTATAATAAGGCTGCCAGGAAAAAGAATTCCACGCCTGATAAGATAAAAGCGGCGATGCTGCAGAAGGGATATTCCCTCTCTGTCATAAGACTTATAACAAAGGAGGTCTTGGATGGAAAAGAAACGGAAGAGGATTAAGATTTATTCTGCCCTTGAAGTGGCCAACATCTGCGGAGTGGTGAACCAGACTGCCATAAACTGGATAAAGAACGGTTCCCTCAAGGCCTTCACAACCCCTGGCGGCCAGTACCGTATCTATGCCGAGCATCTGGTGGACTTCCTGAAAGAACGTGGTATGAAAGTGCCTGCCGAGGTGCTTGAGAGCCTGAACGACGGCTTTGTGAACGAGAAGAAAATACTTATAATCGACACCGACAGAATCGCTATGAAAGAGATGAGGGACGCCCTCGCTGACTCCCTGCCTGGTTATTCCTTCCTTTCGGCAGCCACCAGCTTTGACGCCGGGAGGCTCCTGATGGCAGAAAAGCCGGAGATAATCATACTGACCGAATCTTTCCCGGAGCTTACTGTGGAGAACCTGTACGACACCATATCAAGCCGGCGGGATTACGAGAAACCGGTCATCATCTTCATTGCCGACGAGAACTCAACAGTAAGGGAGAGCAAGAAGGCAGACCTGTTTCTGCACCAGCCTGTGGAACTGGAAAAGCTGTTGGAGGTTATAAATGGTATTCACTGATATTATAGAAAAGAAAAAGAACGGCCAGAAGCTTACTAAGGAGGAACTGGATTTTTTCATCGACGGCTATGTGAAAGGTGTCATCCCTGATTATCAAGTGTCGGCCCTTTTGATGGCTATTGTCCTCAAGGGGATGGATGATGAGGAGACAGCGGCGCTGACTACTGCCATGCTTAATTCAGGACCCCGGATGGATCTTTCCGGTATCAAGGGTTTCAAGGTGGACAAGCACTCCACCGGCGGTGTAGGGGATGACACCACACTGCTGGTTGCCCCTCTGGTTGCTGCCTGCGGATGCAAGGTGGCCAAGATGTCGGGCCGGGGTCTGGGCTTTACCGGGGGTACACTGGACAAGCTTGAGTCTATTCCCGGCTTCAATGTTTTCCTGGACAACGAGACCTTTGTGAAGAATGTCTCCAAGGTGGGACTTGCCATAATGGGGCAGACCCAGGATCTGGTTCCTGCCGACAAGAAGCTTTATGCCTTGAGGGATGTGACAGGCACTGTGCAGAGCCTGCCTCTCATCGCCTCCAGCATAATGAGCAAGAAGATTGCCATGGGCACCGATGCAGTTGTCCTGGATGTGAAAACCGGCAACGGAGCCCTTATGCCAGCCTTAAAGGATTCTATAAAATTGGCCGATATAATGGTAAGAATCGGCAAGGCCACAGGTCTTAAGACTACTGCTGTGGTCACCGACATGAACCAGCCCCTGGGCAACTGCATCGGGAATGCTCTGTCGGTGGAAGAGGCTATCCATGTGCTCAGGGACAACATCGAGTGCGACATCAAGACCATCTCCCTGACATTGGCAGCAAAGATGCTTATTCTGGGTGGAATCTGCGAGTCGGACAGCGAGGCCATGATGATGCTGGAGGAGAAGCTTGCTTCCGGTCAGGCACTGGTGAAGCTGGCTCAGATGATAAAGACCCAGGGCGGCGACCCTGCTGTGGTGGACGACACCTCCATACTGCCACATGCCAAGGAGCAGATTCCTGTATGTGCCGATTCTGCCGGGTATGTGTCGGAGATAATCACACGTGATGTGGGCTCTGCCGCATCCCTTTTAGGGGCAGGCCGGATGACCAAAGAGGATGTGATTGATCCAGCTGTGGGCATTGTGATCAAGAAACGGCTTGGGGATTATGTGGAGAAGGGCGAGGAGCTTGCCATCTTCCATGTGAACGATAAAAAGAATTTTGAGGAAGCAGTGGCTAAGTTCAAGAAAGCATATACAATTTCCAAGGATCAGCCAGACGAGCTTCCCCTTATCTATACTGTGATTGAGGATTAGTGTTTCCTTTGAAGAAGCTGGTTTCCATAGTCTTACTGCTTTTGCTTGTTCTCCCTTCTTTATGCTTTGCAGAGCTCTCTTATGACCCGAATGACGAAGTCATGCTTGTTGATGTCCCTGTCTATATCGGAGAGGAGGCCTTTATCAAGAAGGCACAGGAGAGAGCGGCGGCGGCAGGACGTTCCCAGCCTTTAGGCCTTGTCCTTTCGGGCGGTGCAGCCCGGGCCATGGCTCATCTAGGTGTGCTTAAGAAGCTGGAGGAGGAGGGGATTGTCCCCGACTTCATGATAACCAACTCCATGGGTGCCATCATCGGACTCCTCTACAGCGCCGGCATCTCCTGTGACGATATCTACAATGTGATGACAGAGTTCACCCTGGGGGAGTTCTTCAAACCCCAGCTGCCGGTGAAGGGGGGTGTTCTTGATACATCCCGCTTTATTTCGGTGATCCACGGAATCCTGGGGGACAAGCGCATAGAGGAACTGGACATTCCAGTGGCTGTCATCTGCGAAGACCTTATAACCCGCCGGCAGATTATTTTCGAGGCCGGGGATATGTATGACATAATCGAGGGAAGCATTGTAATCCCTGTGGATTTTGCACCTAAGGAATATATGGGCTATCTCCTTATGGACGGCGGGTGCACCAACCTGGTTCCTGTGGACCATGCCTACCGCTATACCGACAAGGTTGCAGTCTCCTCAACCTTATATACATTCAAGCAGAACCTGCGGAACTTTGTGACTGTGGTGAACCGCATGCAGGATGTGAGCAAGACAAGGAAGGGAGTGGAGGAGATAAAGAAGCACGAGAACCTGGTATGGCTCCGGAACCCGGTGGAGAAGTATTCATTCATGGGTTTCGACAAGAGCGATGAGATAATCCAGCTGGGATATGAGTGTGCTTCAGAGCACATGGCTGAGCTTAAGAGTCTGGCAGAGCTTTCAGACAAGACAGAGGCTGAGCAGGCATCATTCCTTTCCAAGAGAGATAAAAACAGAGAAAAGATTGATGATTTCTGCAGGCGTTACCGGAAGACAGAAATGATTCCTCTCCGGGACCTGACTCCGCTGTTCACAGTAGGAATCTCCATGATGGGAGAAATTCCTAACGACTACTATCTTAACAACTACAACTATATCTACCTGGGGGAAGAGCTGGGATACAAGACCATGCGGATCAACCTGCGGGAGTACTGGTTCCCCAATAATTACGGCCTTGATTCTGCCCTTACCTTTGCCCTGGGAGACTTCTTCAAGTCCAAGACCAGGGGACTGGTGGACTTCAAGGACAACGATCTTCATAAATTCTATTATTATTCCAACAACGAGATAATTTACTTCTCCGGTGACAATGCCGGAATTGACCCGTTCTGCACCTTTGAGGGAACTATGGACAGGGATATGGATGAGATTGATTCCTTCCACCGTGCCGGACTTAAGGGATATATCGGCAGGGATAAGTTCATAAGATTCTCGGCTTTCGGATTCAAGGAGAACCGTGATACCGATGGCTGGGGTGCATCTGTAACCTTTGACCACAAGCTTATATGGCTGCTGCATCTGGAGGAGAAAGCCACCTACAGGATGCCGCTGCCGGGCAATGACACAATCTGTCTGTATAAAAACGACGGCGTGCGGGGTAAGACCATAAGTGGAGATTTCGACCGGGTGCTGATGGCCCAGACCACTTTCTACCTTAAGCCTGATTTTACCCCCAGCCTGGCTGAAGCTTTCATCTTCAATGATGTGAGGCTGGGAGTGTTCGGCGACTTCTATTTCTTTGATGATGTCATATTCACAGCAGGTCTGTCACTGAAGTTTGACATAAGCTTTATCGGAGTGATGCCGGTCAAGTTCCTGTGCTATGGAGGCTGGGACTTTGACCAGAAGAAGATTTTCACCAAGTTTGCCATAGGTACGGAGTTCTGATTGAAGAGAGTCCTTTCTGTCCTTCTGCTGTTTGCAGTAATGCTCTTGACAAGCTGCGATACACTGCCCCAGATCTTCGACTGCCCTGCAGTCAAGCAGAAGCAGGAGAGGCAGACAGAGCAGGATAAGAAGGCGGCGGCAGGAATTGCTGAGGCTGCACCCAAAATAGTTTCCAAATCTCCAAACGGCACCAGCAAGAGTACAAATACAAATACCAGCACCAGTTCAAGTACTGGTTCCGGCACCAGCTCAAGTACCAGTGCAAACACCAGTCCGGTAAAAAGTCCAAGCCCAAGCTCAAGCGTGGCTAGTGCCCCGAGTATCAGCCAGAAGCAGAAGCAGCTGGTGGAGGCAGCCAACTGGGCAAAGGGAAGAAACTATCTGACAGTCAACGGCACAAGATTCAAAATGGACTGCTCCGGAGTGATCAGAGCTATATACTTTAAAGCGGGGATAGACCTGGCCAAGGATTTCAATAAATACAGGGGTGGCGGTACTCAGCGGATCCATGAGACTCTGCGGGTAAAAGGGCTCATATACAGGCCTACTGTCCCGGTGCCCGGTGATATCCTGTTCTGGGACAACACCTACGATGCCAACCATAACGGCCGGTCCGATGACATGCTGAGCCATATCGGCATGGTGGTCTCCTCCGATAAAAAGTCGGGAAATATAATCTATGTCCATCATCACGAGAAGAAGGGGATAGTTTTTGAGAAGATGAACCTGCTTCATCCCAACGATCCCTCCTATAACGCTATAATGCGCTCCCAGAGAGCCCGCAAGCTGCCTGGAAATAAATATCTGGCCTCCCATCTGTATAAGGATGCAGGCAAAGGTTATCTGATGAGGTAGTCAACTATGAATCTTGTAGTAGATCTTCATTCACATTCACCATATGCAGGGGCCTCGGGCAAATCGGACTTCAAGCGCCTCTCCTATGTCATGGGGATAAAGGGAATCAATATCTATGGCAGCGGAGACATACTCCTTAAGAAATGGGAGGATGAGCTTTGCGGCGAGTTCCTTTTCGACAAGCAGAAATCTATGTGGGTGATCAAGGAAGGGCAGTATCTTATGCCCCAGACCGAGGTTATTGTCACCCTGCCATATGCCCAGAATCCGGCCAAGCGTAAGCTGTTTCATGTGGTGATACTCTTCGGTGACATGGAGAGCGTTTACACAGTCCGGGCTATGATGGAGAAGAAGGGGTCCAAGCTGGGAATCGGCCGGCCCTTTGTCAAGTTTGAAAGCTACGTGGAGATGCAGGATTTCTTTATAGAGATGAAGAGAAGGGCCCGGGTGGCCATAGTGCCTGCCCATGTGGTTACTCCCGAGGGAATCTTGGGCGGCAAGAATCCGGTGGATTCTGTGACCGAGATATGGGGAGAGGCCTCCTCCTGCATAGACGCCCTGGAGACAGGCTTGAGCGCCGACCCGGAGATGCTGGGGGCGGTAGCCGGCGGCCTGGATGTCCCTCTGATTTCCTCAAGCGATGCCCACTCGGCCGCCTTCAACAGGTTGGGTCGGGAGTTTACCCTGCTGGATATGCAGGAGGAGTCTGCTTCCGGTGTCCTGGCGGCACTGGGGGCCAAGGCGGTGCTGAAGACAGCGGAGTTTCCGCCCTTCGAGGGGCGCTACTACCTGACAGGACACCGAGGGGACAGACCCGGCCACAAGGGGCAGGAGGTTTGGTACCTGGATAACCCGCCGGAGGTCTGCCCCCTCTGCGGCAAGCCCTTTGTGGAAGGGGTGCGCCAGCGTATCAAGCGCATCTCCAGCGGGCTTGCTGTACGGAAGCAGGCGTTTGTCTACCAGATGCCCCTTATCGAGATAATTGCCGCCAGCCTTGGCTGCGGCGCCGGCTCCAAGAAGGCATCTGATCTTTATATCAAGATTGCGGGCCAGGCCGGGAACGAGAGCAACCTCTGGTTCGGCGATGCTGACGGGGCTCTGCAGGGTGTTCCCGACGCAGTTTCAGAGGGAATAAGGGCAGTCAAGGAAAACAGATTCAAGATAAAATATGGATTTGACGGGCAGTATGGCCAGATTTTGCTGGCTTGACAGCCTGTTTTTACCATTGTAAGGTGGAAATATGGATAAATATGTTATTGAGGGTTCTTATCCGCTTAAGGGCAAGATCAAAGCCAGTGGAAACAAAAATGCGGCGCTTCCATGCCTTGCCGCAGCACTTCTTACAGACGAGGAAGTAATACTGGAGAACATTCCTGAGATCGAGGATGTGGCTGTGATGGTGAGGATTCTCAAACAGCTGGGTTCCAAGGTCACCTGGATGGGAACCAATAAATATTCCATCAAGACAACAGATATAAAGAAGGCCGAGATTCCAGCCGCCGAGGCTAAGGCTGTCCGGGCCTCCATCCTGTTTGCAGGACCGCTTCTTGCAAGAACCGGCAGCGTCACTTTTCCACCTCCGGGTGGCGATGTAATTGGCCACAGAAGGCTTGATACCCACTTCCTTGCATTCACCGAGCTGGGTGCCCGGGTTTCTGCCGATGGCGTATACAAAGTCACTGCCAACAAGCTGGTGGGAGTTGATCTGTTTCTGGATGAGGCTTCTGTAACAGCTACCGAGAACGCTATTATGACAGCTGTGCTGGCCGAGGGTCAGACTTTTATTCAAAACGCCGCCTCCGAACCCCATGTGCAGGATCTCTGCAATATGCTGGTCTCCATGGGTGCTAAAATAGAGGGAATCGGCTCTAACATACTTAGAATCAAAGGTGTGTCAAAACTCCATGGCACCACTTTCCGCATAGGCTCTGACTTCATGGAGGTGGGCTCCTACATAGGTCTTGCGGCTGTTACCCACAGCAGGCTGGAGATAATCGATGCAGAGCCAAAGAACCTGCGTATGGCAAAAATTGCATTCGGCAAGCTGGGAATAAGCTGGGAGACCAGCGGTAATTCGATCCTTATCCGGCCCCGGCAGGAGCTTAGGGTAAAGCCTGATATGGGAGACCAGATTCCATCCATAGACGATGCTCCATGGCCAGGATTCCCACCTGATCTGACCAGTATTGTGACTGTAGTTGCCACCCAGGTGAGCGGTACTGTCCTGATTCACGAGAAGATGTTCGAATCCAGGATGTTCTTTGTGGACAAGCTTATAGAGATGGGAGCCAAGATTGTGCTGTGCGATCCCCACCGGGCTGTGGTGAGCGGTCCTGCCGCCCTCAAGGGCTCCAGCATGGTATCTCCTGATGTCCGGGCTGGTATGGCTATGGTAATTGCTGCGTTGTGTGCAGAGGGAAAGAGTACTATAAGCAATATCTACCAGATAGAGCGGGGCTACGAGAACCTGGCTGCCAAGCTTAAGAGCCTGGGTGCGAAAATCGAACGGATCTCCGACTGATCACCGGCTTTCTATAAGATATCTGTATCCCTGTTCTGTAAGGAACTTCTGCCTGTTTGCCGAGAATTCCTCCTCCACGGTGAACCTTGATGTAAGGGTGTAGAATGTGGAGTTCCTGTCTTTTGGTCTCAGTATCCTTCCCAGCCGCTGGGCCTCTTCCTGCCTTGATCCGAAGCTTCCCGATATCTGTATCGCCATGGATGCGTCGGGCAGGTCTATGGCAAAGTTCGCCACCTTCGATACAATGATTACCCTTTCCTCGCCCCGGCGGAACCTGTTGTAGATCTCCTCTCTGGTCTTGTTGGGAGTCTGTCCTGTTATGAGTGGGACATTCAGCAGCTTCTTCACCTCTTTCAGCTGAGAAAGGTACTGCCCTATGATAAGGATAAAATCATCAGGATGGTTGTCTATAAGCTCTTTGATGATAGGGAGCTTCCGGGAATTCTCCGATGCAATGCGGAACTTCTCCCTCTTCCCTGCGATGGAGTAGGGGACTTTCATATCCTCCGGCAGCTCCACCCGGATCTCGTGGCAGGATGCATCTGCAATCCACCCCTTGGCCTGCAGATCTTTCCATGGGCTGTCATACTTCTTGGGGCCTACCAGGGAGAAAAGATCTTTTTCCCTTCCGTCCTCCCTGATAAGTGTGGCGGTAAGGCCCACCCTGCTTATGGCCTGGATTTCCGCAGTTATCCTGAATACCGGCGCAGGGAGCAGGTGGACTTCGTCATAAATGATCAAGCCCCATTTGTTCTTCTTGAAAATCTCGAAGTGGGGGAAATGCTCTCTTTTATCAGGCCTCCAGGTGAGGATCTGGTAAGTTGCCACAGTGATGGGCTTTATCTCCTTCTTCTCGCCGCTGTATTCCCCGATATCCTCCGGCTTTGCAAAGGACTTGTCCCGAAGCTCCTCCATCCACTGGTGCACAGCCGCTATATTGGTGGTCAGTATCAAAGTCTGGGTCTGCATAAGCTCCATTATCTTCATGCCCACCATAGTCTTTCCAGACCCGCAGGCCATAACCACAGTGCCATACCCATTGCCCGGGGCTCCCTTGCCGTAGAAGGCGTCGGCTGCCTCTGTCTGGTAATCCCGGATCACCAGCTTCTTGCCGCCTGCTGTGGTCTTCCGGAGCTTGAACTCCATTGGCGCACCGGCCCGCAGGGGAATGTTGTCCTTTACCGGATAGCCCAGGTTTATAAGTTCCTGCTTGACGGTGCCCCGGTCAAGGGTGTTCACAAAGAAGGCGTTTTCTTCAGGGGCGGGTATAAGGAGCTTTTCCAGCTTCTTCACTGCAAGAAGTGATTTGTATAGAATGATATTCTCAACCTTGAGCAGCAGGGTGTCGGGCTTATCAGTCTCCACCAGAACCAGCTTCCCGAAAAGGGAGCCGCTGTCCTCAATCTGGAACAGGACATTCTCGGGAATGGCGAACCTTGACCACTTCTTAAGCCGTTTTATCACCTGCTCAGTGGGGATACCGGCCGATGCGGCGTTCCACAGGGAGATGGGAGAGATGGAGTATGTGTGTATATGCTCAGGGGATTTAACAAGCTCTGCAAAGACAGAGATGTCGTCCCGTGCCGCTTCGAATTTTGAGGAGTGGACATCCAGCAGAATGGTACCGTCGCTCTGGACTATGATAGGTTTTTCTTCTGACAAAGCCATTCAAAAATTGTAGGTTTAAAAAAAGGAACTGTCAACTGGTACGGCAATATGTTATAGTAAAAGCATGGGACAGATAAAGGAACATGTCAGACTGGACCGGCTTCTTGCAAACAGCGGGTATGGCTCCCGCAGCGATGTGAAGGCATTGATTCTTGACGGGCTGGTGACAGTGAATGGAGTGCCGGCAGAACGGGTTGATGTCCATGTGCATCTTTCCAAGGATAAAATCGAGGTGGATGGTCAGCCTCTCAAGGTTGCAATACATGCATATTACATGATGAACAAGCCTGCAGGCTATGTCTGTTCCTCAAAGGGAGGGGCCAATCCCACAGTATTCGACCTTCTGGATGATGAGGACAGGGGCAGGAGGCTGGGAGGGGAGCTTGGTATTGTAGGACGTCTTGACCTGGATACAGAGGGGCTTCTGATATTCACCACCGATGGAGATCTGAACCACAGATTGACTTCACCAAAATATCATGTTCCCAAAACCTATTTTGTACAGCTTGAGAATCCAGTCTCGGAGGCAGAGCAGAAGCAGTATGCAGAAGCTGTAGCTGCCGGTGTGGAGATACCGCCTGAGGACCACGAGCCAGGGGCTTTGTGCAGGGGCGGAAGGCTTGATTGGAAAAGCGATGACACCTGCCAGCTGACTATATACGAAGGTCTTTATCATGAGGTGAAGCGGATATTCACTGCTTTGGGGAACAGGGTTGCTTATCTCAAGCGGATCAGCATAAATAATCTGGCTCTGGATCCATCTCTTGAACCGGGAGGGTATAGGGAGCTTTCGGAGCAGGAACTTTCGGCTCTAACCTTGACAAACGCTATTCTATGAATAAACTATTATATGTGAAAAAGTTTTATATTTTTATCTGTCTTATTATATTCCCAGTGCTTTTTTCTTCCGCTCAGGAACAGGATCGTATTGTCACAGCAAACGAATTCCTCAACTATGTCTCTGCCCAGTATGGCTCAATCAATGATTATGAGGCAAAAATCGCAATCACCAAGGGCAAGGAGAAGATGACTGGAATCATATACTACAAGACTCCATCCCTCCTGAGGATCAATTTCGACAATCCGAAAGAGCAGGTCCTGGTGGTGGACAAGGAGAAGCTGGTCATCTATATCCCGAAATACCGGGTCATCATGCAGCAGAAGCTGAAGAAGAAGGGTGGTGTCTCCGGAGCTGGTATGGCAAGCAAGGAAGGTCTTAAGCTCTTGAAGAAGAATTATACCGTCGCTTACCTGGAGAGCCCCGATTTTGTCCCTCTTGATGATGGCAGCGAAGAGATGGTGAAAAAGCTCAAGTTTGTCTGGAGGACTGCAGATGAAGGTTTTCGCCAGCTTATCATGTGTGTGGGGGAGGACAACCTTATACGGCGTATGATCTGTGTGACTGCCGATTATACCGAAATGCAGTTTGACTTTACCGATATCAAGACCAACGAGGGTATCCCTGACACCCGGTTTGAATACGATTCCCCGGCCAGCGCCAATGTCTTTGAGAACTTCCTTTTCGAAGCGGAGTGATCCATGGATTCTATAGGTGCAATTCTTAAGGGAGCCAGAGAAGAGAAAAAGCTTCCTCTGAACCAGGTTTCATCCGATACTCATATTCTTCCGGGCTATATTCTGGCAATAGAGGAAAACCGTTTTCAGGACTTGCCGGGAGAGGCTTACTGTGCAGGTTTCATCGGCACTCTTGCCCGTTATTATGGACTTGACAGTGGAAGCCTGGTGGCTATGTTCAGGGGAGTTCCCGAGAAGGAGAGATCTACCCCTAAGCCTAAGCCGAAAGCTCCTGTAGTAAAAACTGAAAAAAAGAATAAAGTCCCTGTGATCCTCATCATTGTGATTCTGATTATCATGGGAGCAGCGATCTGGTTTATCCTTTCTGGCAATAGGAGTCAGAAGGTGGTTGCACCGGAGCCTGTGGCCCAGCAGGAAGAACCGAAGGCAAATGTATATGTGATGAACGAGGTCCTGTTTGAGCGATCTTTTGCAGAGAATGATATAGTGCAGGTGCAGCTGGGGGAAAGCTCTTCCGAGATTGCATGCAGGACAATCGGATCTTCTGTGCTGCTGGGAATCAGAAGCGGTAATGTCCTTCTGACCCCATCCCAGGAAAAGCTTTTGGACCTGAACGGTGATTCCAAGAATGATGTCAAGGTCACCCTCAAGGATGTCAATCCAGCGGCGAAAACTGCAATCATCCGAATAGACCGGGCTTTGGAGGCTCCCGTACCTCCGCCACTGCCGGCTATTTCCATAGCAGCCAAGCCGGAATCAATAATAATGCATGACAAGGGCAGCGTGACAGTCCTTGCTTCTCCGGTAAAGCGGAACTTCATCATGGAGGTGAACTTCAGCGGGCCATGCATGTTCCGGTATCAGGCAGACAGCAATAAGAGTACAGAAAAATATTATAAAGCTGAAGACCAGGTGCGCCTTGAGGTGGCTGACCAGGTCAGAGTATGGCTTTCCAATGCCGGCCATGTCAAGATTCTTATTGGTGATGCAGAGATAACCCTGGGCAACAAGGGTGATATCACATCAGAGAAAATCGGCTGGGAAGAGGCTGGGGACAAATCCTTCAATCTTTCAATTGTTGCAATGCACTGAGGTGAGCCTTGGAAAAAACTTTTTATATTGTGAACCTGGGCTGTTCCAAGAACCAGGTGGATGGGGAGACTGTCCTTGCCCTCATGGAGCAGAAGGGGTGGAAGTACACCGATCTTGAGCATGCCCATGTGGTCATAATCAACACCTGCGGCTTTATCAACGATGCCAAAGAGGAATCCATCAACACAATCCTGAACTGCAAAAGCAGCTATCCAGACAAGATAGTGATAGCGGCAGGGTGCCTTGCCCAGCGGTATGGGAAGGAGCTTTCCCAGGAGATGACTGAGGCTGACGGCTTTGTGGGAAACCATGATCTGTATGCAGTGCCTGATGCGGTGGAGAAGATAGTAAAGGGAAAAACCCGGCTTGTGAGCCCCCAGAAGCCGTCGCCAGACTGCTTTGTGGAGCGCAGTACCCTCTTCACCTTTCCCAGGAGCACCTACATCAAGATAGCAGAGGGATGCAACAACAACTGCACCTACTGTGCCATTCCTCTTATACGGGGACAGCTCAGGAGCATTCCTGCGGACATAATCATAAAAGAGATCAGGAGCTTTGTGAAAAAAGGCTTCTTCGAGATAAACCTGGTGAGCCAGGACCTGGCCTCCTGGGGTACTGACCTGGGACAGGATCTTATATATCTGCTCAAGCGGATATGCCGTCTTAAAGGAGACTTCCGGATCCGGCTCCTGTACATGCATCCTGACAAGTTCAATCCAGATATTCTCCCTCTGTTCAAAAAAGATGACCGGCTTATTCCCTATTTCGATATACCGTTCCAGCATGCTTCCGAGCCTCTCCTGGCTTCCATGGGGCGGAAGGGGAACAAGGATAAATACCTTAAGCTGATTGCCTCTATCCGGAAAGCACTGCCTGAGAGCGTCATCCGGTCCACCATGATGCTGGGGTTTCCTGGTGAGAAAGAGGAGGATTTCCAGTGTCTTATGGAATTCCTTAAGGAGGCAGAGCTTGACTGGTGCGGCTTCTTCACTTATTCCAGGGAAGAGGGGACCAAAGCCTTCAATTTCAAGGGAAAAGTGCCTATGGCCACAGCAGGGCTGAGGAAGGAACAGGCTCAGGATCTACAAAACCGGATTACCGAGAAACGTCTTGATAGCTATGTGGGGAAAGAGATAGAGGTGCTGGTGGAGGAGATTATAGCCGAGGAAGAGATTGCCCTGGGACGGGGATATATGAATGCTCCCGAGGTGGACGGCGCAATTATCCTTCACAGCGGCAAGGCCGCATCCGGAGGAATAAAGCCGGGAGATGTGGTAAAGGCTAAAGTGGTGAAAAGGAACAACATAGATCTGGAAGCTGCAGATGTCAGATTATCTTGAGAAACTGAATCCAAAACAGTATGAAGCCGTGGTGAACCAGGGACATCCTCTTCTGATTCTGGCCGGCGCAGGCTCGGGGAAGACCCGGGTCATAACCTCCAAGATTGCATACCTGGTGGAGCACTGCGGCACCCTGCCATCCTCCATACTGGCTGTCACCTTCACAAACAAGGCGGCAGGGGAGATGCGGGACCGGGTGGCCAATTTCCTTGGCTATACCGGAGACATGAAGTCCTACGAGCTTCCTATGATACGCACCTTCCACTCCTTCGGAGCCTGGATACTGCGGCGGAACAGCGAGTATGCAGGCCTTTCCCCCAACTTCTCCATATATGACGACTCTGATATGGTATCCCTTCTGAAAAGCCTTGAGAAGAGCGGTTCCAAGCGGGATATCAAGCTTTATGCCAACCTTATAAGCAGGGCCAAGGACTTCGGTCTTTCTCCTTATGACGATCTGACAGAGGTGACCTTTGACCCTGATTTTCCTGCTGTATACAAGGCTTATCAGGAGAAGCTGGACTCCATAGGGAATGTGGATTTCGGAGACCTGATCCTAAAGGCTGTTGAGCTTCTAAAGAACAACAGGGAGATCAGGGATCGCCTTTCCAGAAAGTTCCAGGTGATCCTGGTGGACGAGTACCAGGACTCCAACATTGCCCAGTTTGAGCTTCTCAAGCTTCTGGCCGGTGACGGCAGGAGCCTTACTGTAGTGGGGGACGATGACCAGTCCATATACAAATTCCGAGGCGCCGAGGTGCAGAACATAATAGGGTTCCCTGAGTACTTCAGCGGCACCAAGGTGATAAAGCTGGAGCAGAACTACCGCTCCACCGCCCCCATACTCAACCTGGCCAGCGCAGTGGTGGACAAGAACAAAGGACGGCTGGGCAAGAAATTGTGGACAGCCCGGAAGGGAGGCCGGAAGCCGGTGCTCACCTACTTCAACACTGCCCAGGAGGAGGCCGAATACTGTGCCAGCCTGGTGGCCAAGGACAAGGTGGAGACCGCCATCCTGTACCGCACCAATGCCCAGTCCCGGCTTTTCGAGAACGTGTTCACCAGGCTCAATATACCCTACCGCATAGTGGGGTCCCTAAGGTTCTACGAACGGGAGGAGGTAAAGGACACACTGGCTTGGATGGCTTTCCTGGTGAACCCTAAGGATCAGGTCTCTTTCCAGCGCATAATAAACAAGCCGGCCCGGGGCATCGGGAAGGCGACTGTGGATAAAATCCTGGCGTCGGAGGGGGAGGACATAGCCACCAGGCTCAAAACCTATGTGGCGGGCAGCCGGGGGAAGAGCAAGGAGGCTCTTGAGGAGTTCCTTGAGATATATTCCGGGCTCTCCACCCAGCTTGCCCAGCCGGGGGAGAACCTTTCCAGCCTGATAAACGAGATACTCCGCAGCTCGGGGCTCTATGACTACTACAAGGCTGAGGACAAAGAGGAGCGTACCTATAAGGTGGACAACCTGATAGAGCTTTCCAACGCCGCCTCGGAATTCCCGGCCGGGGCAGAGGGGATAACCCAGTTCCTGGAGAACGTGGAGCTGGACTCCGGTGCATCCCAGACAGATGAGAACGCCCGTGTGACTTTGATAACCATGCACAATACCAAGGGGCTTGAGTTTGACAGGGTCATCATAACAGGCCTTGAGGACCAGCTCTTCCCCGGCCGGGGGGCCGAGGAGGAGGGGGAGATAGAGGAGGAGCGGCGCATCTTCTATGTAAGCATAACCAGGGCAAGAAATGAGCTTTATATGACCTCCTGCCGGCAGCGGATGATCTGGGGCAAGTCCCAGTTCTGCAGCCCCTCCCGCTTCCTGGACGAGATTCCAGCAGGATATCTTGATATCAATGGAGGTGGTCATACCAGGGGTAGGGCAGGCACTGGATATAAGATAGGTGACTATATCTACCGGGACGACTACGGGGTAGGTGTTGTGGTGAAAAGCTGGGTCGAGGCTGGGGAACCTGTGGTGGTGGTACGGTTTGAGACTGGTCAGTATGCCCGGTTCCTGACTAATTATACTAAGCTTGAGAAGATAAGTCCCTGATCAGACCTTATGGTAAGCATAAAGCAGGAAAGTAAGGCCTAAAAGAAGGCACATTCTTCCTGCAAGGCGGATCTGCCGTATATGTTTTGCATGAAATGCATCCCACCATTCAGGATTCTTAGGGTTGTGAGGAAACGCCTTGAACTCCATGAGGAAACCTATCATCGAAGCTATGATAAGCACGCTTCCAAGTATCATTTTGAAAACTGGATTCATAAAACCACTATACCTGTTTAATCCTTTTTCTTCAAGTTCTCAAAAAGCTCATCAATCTGGGCTCTCCGCTTTTCAAAGCGTTCCATCTCTGCTTTTGTCAGGTTCCGCTCTGGAGGCGACTTCACCGATGCCGGGTTTATCTTGACATTGTTGAGAATCACTTCGTAGTGCAGGTGAGGGCCTGTGGACATTCCTGTAGTGCCTATATAACCGATCACCTGACCCTGCTTTACCCTTACCCCTTTCTTGATTCCCTTTCCATAAGCATTCATATGGCCATACAGGGTCTTATATCCGTTGCTGTGCCGCAGTATGATGCAGTTTCCATAGATGTCGAACCAGCCTGCCAGCTCCACAGTACCGCTTCCCGATGCCAGGATAGGAGTGTTGAGGGGTGCTGCGAAATCCAGCCCTTTATGAAAGGATTCGTAACCATATATCGGATTGGTCCGCTTGCCATAGGTGGATGATATCCTGGCGTTTGCCACCGGGGTCTTGAGCAATGTCTTCCGAACGCTTTTTCCCTCGGAGCTGTAATAATCGTATTCATTGCTGTCGGTGACAAAGCCATAAAGGTTCACATCGGTGAAATTGGTCTTGAGGGCTGCGAACACGATGGGACCATGCTTTGCCACAGTGCCGTCCTCCTTGAAAAAATCGTAGTAGAGAACCTTGAACTTATCCCCTTTCCGGATGTCCCGCTGGAAGTCAATGTCAAAGGAGAATATCCGGAACAGCTCCATTATCTTGGATCCAGCCACCCCTGCCGCCGCCATATCGTTGTAGAAACTGCTCTCTATGGATCCTTCAGCCGCTATGGGCACCATCCTTAGGGTAAGCTTCTCGGGGTAGGATTCGTATGCATATCCGTTATATTTTACAACAATATCCTCGTCAAAGTCGGCGGAAAGGCGCAGTTCCATAAGCCGGACATCCGGTTCGTTCTCTGTCTTTATAAGTATTTTCTGGTTTGGATATATATGCCTGAGGTTGTAATGGTCCGAGAGGGCTCTGGTGACTTCTGATATCTGCTGGCTTGGAATATCCTCGTTTCTAAGCAGCGTTGAGAGGTTTCCCCCCTTGGGGACTGTAAGCTCTTTTTCTTCGGCCGAAAGCAGGAACACCGGGAACAGCAAGGAAAGAATGATGATGCATTTTGCCAGAACACGCCTCATTCTTATATATTAACATATTATTATATGCTTGACAATTTACAATTTTTGTGGGTAAACTGTACGAGCCTTTGGAGAGATGTCCGAGCGGTTTAAGGTACAATCTTGGAAAGGTTGCGTATCGAAAGGTACCGGGGGTTCGAATCCCCCTCTCTCCGCTTTTCAGCCAGGCACTGTGCAATTGAGCTCCGCCCAACCCCGTCAGGATCGGAAGGTAGCAGCGGTAAGCGGTAGCCAATGTGATGCAGTCTGCTTGGCTGTTTTTTTTGGAGGTTTTCATGAGGCGCATCTTTTTGACAGCACTTCTATTCTGTCTGTTCCTTCATCCTGCTATGGCTCAGGGTGTCACTTTTTATCCACAGGAAACAACAGCATTTATAGAAAGCATTGAGGATACCGAAACCCTTGACCTTCTCTTTTCCGATGCCACTGGCAAAATACCCTATGTAAGTCTTCAAGACGGTCTGGATTTTCTCTATGGAACAGGGGAATATACCAGCGAGGTAAAGGATGGAATTATTGTTGTCACCAGGACCAACGGAGCATCCCTTGAGGTGGATACCGAGGAAGAGACAATTTATTTTTCCGACTATGACCTCTTTTTGAAACAGCCTGATGCTGTCACCCTCCTTGATATTGTCTTGGATGATACTGTCATCAAGCATGAGCCATTAAGCTTTGAGAGCAGGGGACGTCCTCTGACTGTAGAATATGGGTCTTTTGATATAGATATATTCAAGGCTGGTGACCTTTGCCTTCTTCCTCTCCAGACTTTTTCTGATATCTTCGGTATAGCTTCTCTTGGGGCTCTGCTTTACAACGGGGAGGATCTGTTCTTCGTCTCCTCAAAAAGCTGCCTGAAAAATTATGATGATGAGCTTACAGAGCTGGGAAAAAAGTATTATTCGGTAGAACCGGCTGAACTTGACGAGGCTTTTGCCGATTTCAACTACAAGGAGCTGGGGCTTAACCTGCAGCTCAACTATGGTCTTGCAGAGAGTCATAATATAACTAAAATCAGGGAATGGTTCGAGATGCTGGGGCTGGATGAGAAGCTTTCCTCCACCGATCCATTCCAAGGCGATTATGCACTGGCAGAAATATGCTACAAGTATTTCGGCGATCTCCACAGCGCTTTCCATGTCCGGTCTCCATACACAGGAGTGCACCGGGAAGGGATAGATATTGTCCCCAGTCCGTCAGTCAAAAGCTATATCCAGAATCTGCATGAAAGGCTTTCTGCCCGGGCGGAATATTTCCCTGACGGTGTCCCGGGATTCCAGAAGAAGGGAGACACTGCATACATCACCTTTGATGATTTCAGCTTTGATCGGTCCAGGGATTATGCGAAAGAACCCCTTACCCGCAAGGAGAAACGCGCTATAGAGAAGGATTTTGCCTCCAGCGGAATTGACACTATTGGTCTTGTCCACTATGCAAACCAGGAGATTCAGTCCAATCCCAAGATAAAGAATGTGGTCATAGACCTTTCCTGCAACACAGGCGGTTCTGTGGATGCCGAAATCTTTGTGGCCAGCTGGCTCTTAGGACAGAGTTCCCTGGCTGTACGGAGGAATATAACCGACTGTCAGTCTGCCACATCCTATACAGCAGACGTTAACTTTGATGGAAAATTCGGAGAGGCCGATGATTATGTAGGTGACCGCCGCATATTCTGTATTATCTCCGGCACTACTTTCTCCTGCGGAAACCTGCTGGCCTCCATGCTGGCAGAATCTGGGAAAACTACTCTTATCGGAGCAAAGACCGGCGGCGGTGCATGTGCTGTTTATCTTACATCCTCAGCGGCAGGATCCCTGTTCCAGACTTCAAGCCCATGGCTTTTCAGCTCGGTGCGGAATGGCGCCTTCTTTGATATCGAGGGTGGAGTTGTCCCCGACTATAAGCTTACAGGCTATTCTTCGTTCTACGACAGATCAGAGAGAAAAGGGTTGACTGCTTTCATCAAGAAGCTGTACTGAGTTACACCAGATTGATGAAGAATGTCAGAACCAGGCTGTTTATAAAGTCTGAGAACATACCGCCCACAATAGGAACTAAAAGATAAGCTTTTACCGAAGGGAGATATTTGTCGGTGAGCACCTGCATGTTGACCATGGCATTCGGTGTGGCACCCATGCCGAAACCGCAGGTTCCCGCGGTAAGTATAGCTGCGTCATAATTGCGTCCCATGGCATTGAATATGACGAAATAGGCAAACACAAACATCAGCAGAGTCTGCCCCAGGAGCATGACAAGCAGAGGCAATGCCAGATCTGCCAGCTGCCACAGCTTGAGAGTCATCATGGCAATACCCAGGAACAGAGAGAGGCAGATACCTCCAAGATCAGCTATCTCACCCATATGGATGGAGAACTTACCGGAGAACTCCCCCCAGTTGCGCATTATAGCCGCAACTATCATGGCCCCGATATAGGCAGGGAATGTCATGCCGCTTTTTGAGAGCAGGTGGGATATGATGGTGCCTAAACCCATGGCTATCATAAGCTGATATGCGGCGGAGGCATAGAGGCTGGGGTTCTTTCGATGCTTTATCTCATCCTCCACCAGTATGGAGTCATCCTGGACAACTGCAGTCTTGAGCAGGTCCCGCTTTTTGATAAGATGTGCTCCTAAAGGGCCGCCCATGAGAGAGCCCATTATAAGACCGAAGGTGGCGGCAGCGGTGCACAGGGTGATGGCGCTGTCCAGTCCCAGGTCTTCCAGTACCGATCCGAAGGCCCCGGCAGTACCATGACCACCCACCATAGGGATAGATCCGGTGCAGAGTCCTATGAAAGGGCTTACCCCCATCACCTTTGCCAGGAACAGCGCCAGCAGGTTCTGTGACAGGATAAGGAAAAATATGAGCACCAGGAATATGACCAGGGCCATACCGCCGCTTTTAAGCACTTTGAAGTTGGCCTGAAAACCTACGGAAGTGAAGAAGAGAATCATGCAGACATCACGCAGCGTCTCGTCAAACACAAATTCCGCTATGCCGGCAGAATAGAGGATGCAGGAGAGAATAGCAAACACCAGGCCACCTGTAACAGGGCTGGGGATACAGAACTTCTCCAGGAAGGAAATTCTGCTGCGCATGAACATTCCCAGGTAAAGCACACCTACTGCCATAGCCATAGTAAGGAACATATTTATATGTATCTTGAATATTCCGGAAGGTTTTTCCTCTTCAAACACTTTTCCAAAGCTTACCTGCTGAAGGGCAGGGTTGTTCTCATTCAGTATCTTGAGCAGGGTCTCTTCGGCCTCGGGCACCAGTTTGTCTGATGCCACAAGCACTGCGGTCACAGCAATGGTGGGGATATCTGTGTTCTGACCACGGTAGCTGCCGGCTGGAATAGTGCTTTTTGTATAGACAGGGTTTGTCTCAATTATTCTGTCGCGTATTTCTTCGGACAACGGAATGAAGCGTATATCCAGGTCATTGGAAACATTTGTTATAGACAGTACAGGGATGCCGGCAGTCAGAAAGAAGGCATCTATTTCTCCGGAAGCCAGCGCAGCATCTGCATCGGCAAAGGAGAGAGGTGTTTCTATGATATCATACAGATGGATATTGGCGGCATCCAGAATATCAATGGCATTCTTACGTCCACCGGAATCCAGTTCACCCAGAGAGAGCCGCTTGCCCCTGAGGTCTTTGACTTCTTTGATATTTGAACTGGCAGGAACTACTATGTGGCAGCTTTCGGGATACAGACCTGTGATCACATGGAATCCTTCCTGCCTGTTTCCTGTAAGCAGGTTGTTCTGAGTCATGGCAATATCAAGGAAGTCCCGGCTTATAAGGCGGATATTTGCAGCAGCACCCCCGGTGGACACAACTTCGATGCCATACTCTGTCTTCTGGCGTACAAGCTTGTCCAAAGCCAGGCCGTAGCTGTAGTAGTTGCCTCCTATGTTGCCGGTTCCAAGTTTTAATGTTTTTCCTGCATTCTCTTTCCCGGAGCAGCTGGTAAAAAGGCAGACTGCCAGAACGAAGCATAAAGCTGCAACTATTGCTTTTTTCTTCATATTACCTACTTTTTATAAGTTTCTAAATCCAGCTCTTTTTCACTGGCGGCAATCATGACTGTTGCGGCGATATCTCCGTTTACATTGGAGGCTGTAAGAATTCTGTCGATAACATTGTAGATACCGATGATAAAGCCTATTGCTGCTGTAGAAATTCCTAAGGAAGAGAGAATTGTGGCCATGACCACAATGCCGCAGTTAGGAACACCTGGAGTTCCGATGATCAGAAGGAAAGTAAGAACTGCTATCTTTATACATGCTGATGTGTCAAGGTCGACTCCGCACATTTTGGCAAGGAGAATGACGATGATAATATTATTCATAGCACCAGCATTCATGTTTATGGTGGCACCCAGAGGAATGGCGAAGGAGGTGATTTTCTTCGATGCACCCAGCCTTTTCTGGCAGAAGTCAATGGTCATGGGGATGCAGGCACTGCTGCTTGACAGGGTGAATGGTGTCAGCAGATACCCAAAGGTCTTTTTTACGTATGGCATCGGCGAGACATGTCCACCCAGAGCGATGATGAAGCAATAGAGGAAATAAAGGATAATAGCACCTGTGACAGTTGCCAGCAGATAAGTGAGCAAGACAAGCAGTGTGGACATTTCACAGGAGAACACCAGAAGAGCCATGGAGGCAAAGGCAACCAGAGGCATGAAGGTGATGATAATCTCCATCATCTTGAGAAAAAGTGAGTTGGCCTCATTGAAGAAGCTCCTTAGTGAATTGATTTTATCACCTAGTATGTTCAGGGCTGATCCGGCAAGTACTGCGACAAAAATAATCTGGAGCATGTTGCTTTCAAGAACAGGCAGAACCATATTGCTAGGGATGATGCCCAGCAGAATCGTCTTCACTGAGACATCGGCTGTGTTATGAATATCCTGCGGCAATGCAGAAAGGTTTTCAGGAAGTGCAGGCACTCCACCGCCGAAGAATAATTTGGCCAGTCCGAATCCGATTAGAATTGCCACAACTGTAGTGGCAAAGTAGGTGCCCACAACCTTGCCGCCGATTCTTCCCGCCTCTTTGCTGCCCGACAGCCCGGAGAGGCTGGTTGCGATGGAGAAGAACACCAACGGTGCCAGCATAAGGGAAATAGCATTTAGGAAAAGGGTCTGTATTACAGAGAAAATATTATCGGCAACAAATCCCGATACTGCCCGGGGCAGCCATTTCATTCCCAGTCCCACAAAGAATCCCAGAATCATGAAGGCGAAGGTGAAAGCCACTTTCCGGCTGTCGGTCCTGTGGGTATGGATGATTATTATATTGTTGCCATTGCGGCGGCTGAAGCTTAAGTCGGCCTGGTAGGTGCGGAAAATCAGATCCCGGTAGTAATCCTCGCTCTCTATATCCCAGCTTTGTATGGATTCAAAGGGATTATATGCCTCCCCGTGGGATGAGATTGTCACTGTCACATCACCGAACAGCTTATTTATCTTTGCCTTGACAGTCTGTCCTCCATTCTCATAGAGCCGGACAATAATCTCTTCCAGAAGCAGGATAGTGCTTGCCACTTCTTTTGAGGATGCTTTCATCTCTAAAAGCCGTTTCCGCAGTTTCTCGCTCTGTTCGCTGATTTTATCAAGGGGGATTAAAAATTTATTTTCTTCCTGATGTTCCTTTCTGTTCATTTGTGTCCTATGCATTCTCCCATCTTTACAGGGGTTTCAAAATATTTCTTTGGCACTGAGAGTTTGTTCTTCTCTATCAGAAGGATAACAGTTGAGCCACCATATTCAAAGTAGCCTTTCTCCAGGCCCCGCTCCGCTTTTCCCTCCTGCTCCAGGTTCACGATACGGCCCACCAGCATGGCTCCAACCTCCATCTGCACCACTTTGCCGAACTCCTTCGATTCAATGACAGTATACTCACGGCAGTTCTGGGCAAATACTGGAAAGGTTTCCAGCGCTATCGGACGTACGGTGTGCAAGATGCCAGGGATAAAGATATTTGGTCCTTTTGTCCCGGAGACAGGGTAGGCATACCGGTGGTAATTGTCCACACAGAGGCGGAACACCAGGCACCAGCCGCCGTTGTATCGGGATGCCAGTTCTTTATCATTCAAAAGAGAGGTTATGGTATAGGCCGACTGCTTTATGGGGACCACAGTTCCCTCGTCATTTATGGGATAGGCAGAGAGGAGCCCGTCGCATGGAGCGCACATATGATCCGGGTTCATATCGAAAGGGCGCTTTCCATCTTTAATCCTGCGTCGGAAGAACTGGTTGAAGGTTTTTATTCCATCCAGCTCGTAGTCATTGCAATTTATGTTGTTCTTTTTGACAAAGCCTTTTATGAGGAATGATGACAGGGGTGAATCCATGAATGAGCCACAGAGCTTTGAGACAGCACGGGATGCAAGAATCTTTAAAACGCATCTTCCGGCGGCAGTTTTATATAAGAAGGTGAGCCCGTCCATGGCAGTCAGTGCTTATCAGCGGTTTTTAAGGAATATGAATATAAGGCCCAGTACAATAGCCTCGGCCGCACCGAAAGCAATCATCACAAGCACATCTTTTGTGGTAGGTTTTTTAACCCTTATGTCAGAGATGAACAGGATGCCCATGATAACCATAAGCAGAGAGTAGAGTAGGGTGAAATCCATGCTGAACACTATGTGGCACAGAAGGACAGTGGGGAACACAAGGGCGGCGCTGGTCACAGGGAGTCCATGGAAGAACTTGCCTGAAGAATTGTCAGAGTTCTGCCGCTCCTCCTCCAGCACATTGAAGAAGGCCAGACGGATCAAAGCTGCCAAGGTATAGAATGTGGCAGTTATAGTGAAAGCGATTTTCACACCCATAGCCCGTTCGGTGATCTTTAAGAAGAAGATAGTGCTGGGCAATGTCTCGTAGTAGATGCTGCTCCGCATCATGGCAATGCCGATACATGCAGGCAGCACACCGAATGCCACCAGGTCAGAGAGAGAGTCGATCTGGATTCCGAATTTTTTCATCCGCTCGGTCCGGTTCTTCTTGGTCCGGGCCACCTTGCCGTCAAAGGCATCGCACAGTCCGCAGAACAGGAGGAAAAGCATTCCGATATAGGGATGCCCGATGTTGTTCAGGCAGAAGATAATTCCGCATGTGGCGGAAATCATGGAAAGATATGTAAGGATGACTGTGTAATCATAAAAACCAATCATGGCTCAACCTCGCTTTTTCTTCTGTGCTGTATAAACCGGATGAATATATACCCTAATATTACTATAAAAAGTGTTACTATGCTACAGATATAGAAAGAAATTCCTCGGCTTGCCACAGCCAGTCCCACAGCCATATCATCTGTCATCAGCATGGAATAGCCGAAGAACATGATGAATTCAGAGATTCCGACAGCACCGGGTATAGGGATGAAGTTGGATCCCACCACCACATAGCACTGGATGATGAATATCATAAGACCGTTGGAATAGTCGCCATGGAGCGCAAAGTATACAAAGACCGGAACCAGTATCTGGCTTGCCCGCTGCATAAGGTTGAGGAGGAAAGTCTTGCTGTAGAGCCCTTTTGCTCCGGAAAGCTCTTTTACGCACAGATTGTATTTTTCCATTCCCTTGGTGAACCGGGTCTCCAGCTTTTCGGCCAGATGCTTGAAATGGAACTTGCGAAGCAGGTAGAAGATAACGCTTCCAGCCTTCAGGAGCACTGTTTTTTTCTTGAGCAGGATTATGAAGCAGAGCGTCAGGAGCACCATGGAGAAGATGCCGATCAGGATCATAACCTTGCAGGAGAGAGGGAACTGGAAGAAGATGCTGGGGAAGAAGATTACTGAAAGAAGACCCAGGGTTATGATGGCCAGAGTATACATGGTCAGATTGAGGATGAGGGCTGCTGTCACCACCTCGGCAGGGAGACCATCGATATACATGAAATAGGCACTGGCAGGCTGTCCGCCGGTGGCCGATGGTGTTATGGAGGAGAAGTAGATGTCGGCAGAGGCGTAGAGGAACCCTTTCCTGTGTTTTACAGGGTAGCCCAGGGAGCGGGTTATAAGTATAAGCGATTTTCCCTCGAACCAGATGAAAAGGAGCATGCAGACAACAGCCGGGATAAGCCAAAGGACATTGGCATTACGTATTGCCTCTATGAAATCCGGGACCGACAGACTGCTCCTATCAAAGCAGATATACATGGTGAGAATGGAGAGGATCAGTGTAACTATGGTCCAGAACAGCTCTTTCTTCATAACGTTATAATATTATATCGGCATAAAAAAAGTATAAATAACTGATTTTTAGCGTAGAGGTTCGTACCAGCGGTTCTGGTAGTCCTGGATTTTGGAGAATGGCACAGTTTCCCCTATGTAAGGGGTGATGATCGTGATGCCGCTTCCCCCGGCAGCTTTGACCACCCGCTGGACGCTGTCGTCCCAGGGATGCCGTGCCAGCCTGAAGGTGCCCCAGTGGATAGGGACGACATGCTTTGCCCCCACAGCCTTGGCGGCTTCGAAGGATTCTTCCGGCTTCATGTGCACCGACGGCCAGCGGATGTCGTACTGTCCCGCCTCTATGAAGGCCAGGTCAAAGCTGCCATACTTTGTCCCTATGCGCTGGAAGTGGTTGTCCCAGCCGCTGTCGCCGCTCTCGAAGATTCTGTATTTCCCGTCGGACACCACCCAGGAGGCCCACAGGGTCTCAAACCGGTCGGAAAGAGTCCTGCCGGAAAAATGGCGGGCCGGGGTGCAGGCTATGTCGATGCCATCTATGCAGATTTCCTCCCACCAGGCCATATTGGTGATTTTATCCTCTGCTACCCCGAATTTTTTCAGCCGTCTTTCAACACCCAGGGGGCACACATATTTCTGGACCTTGGAATCCAGCTTTTTTATTGTATTCTTGTCCAGATGGTCGTAGTGATCATGGGATATGACAAGGATGTGGATTTCCGGCAGGTCGGCGACAGCGCAGGGGGGCGGGGTGAACCGCTTTGGCCCGGCGAACTGCACAGGAGAGGATCGTTTGCTGAAGACAGGGTCGAAAAGGATATTTTTGCCAGCCATCTGCAGGAGCAGACTGGAGTGGCCGAACCAAGTGAAGAACAGCTCGCCGCCTGTGGTGTCACCGGTGAAATCGGGGGTCTTGAGGGGTAACCTGTTTTCCGGTATGACCTCTTTATCCGAAAGAGCCCAGATAGGAGCATCTTTAGGAATGTCATTCAGAAGTATGAACTCGTGTTCATTGTAGAAAATCTTGCCATCGTAATTTGAAGCCCGTTTCCCATAATCAGCGGGGGCTGAGAATACCAGCCAGGGCAACAGCAGAAAAAGAATCAAAACAAAAACCCTGTGCCAAAGCTGGCACAGGGAACATATCTTTTTAGGAGAATTACTTTTACTATTATTCCATGTTTCCAGGGAATCTTGGAATTGCATCAAAACCTCTCTTGAGGTCAGCGTCGGTTGGGATATAGTCGCCCATCTGACCGTCGTTGTACTTCTGGTAAGCAACCAGGTCGAAGTAGCCGGTTCCGGTAAGACCGAATACGATTGTCTTCTCCTCGCCGGTCTCTTTGCACTTGAGAGCCTCGTCTATAGCTACGCGGATAGCATGGCTGGACTCCGGTGCCGGGAGGATTCCCTCAATCCGTGCGAACTGCTCTGCTGCCTGGAATACTGATGTCTGCTCAACAGCCCTTGCCTCGATAAGCTTGTCGTCATACAGCTGGGAAAGTACAGAGCTCATGCCGTGGTAGCGGAGTCCGCCTGCGTGATTTGCAGATGGGATGAACTCGGAGCCCAGTGTGTACATCTTTGCCAGAGGACATACATGGCCTGTGTCGCAGAAGTCGTATGCATATACACCTCTGGTGAAGCTTGGGCAGGATGCAGGCTCTACTGCGATGATCTGATAGTCTGCCTCGCCCCGGAGCTTTCTTCCCATGAATGGAGAGATAAGACCGCCAAGGTTGGAACCGCCGCCGGCACATCCGATGATCATATCTGGCTTAACACCATATTTATCCAGTGCTGTCATTGTCTCAAGTCCGATTACCGACTGATGCAGCAGTACCTGGGAGAGCACACTTCCAAGAACATAGCGGTAGCCTTCCTGTGTTGTAGCTGCTTCAACAGCCTCGGAGATTGCGCATCCAAGGCTTCCTGTTGTTCCAGGGAACTCTTTGAGGATTTTGCGTCCAACTTCAGTGGTGTCAGATGGAGAAGGAGTCACCTTTGCTCCATAGGTTCGCATAACTTCCCGGCGGAATGGCTTCTGCTCATAGGAAACTTTTACCATGTAGACCTGGCAGTCAAGGCCAAAGTATGCACATGCCATGGAGAGGGCTGTTCCCCACTGTCCTGCGCCAGTCTCGGTGGTCACACCCTTGAGGCCCTGCTTCTTTGCAAAATAGGCTTGGGCGATGGCGGAATTCAGCTTGTGGCTTCCTGAAGTGTTGTTTCCTTCAAACTTATAGTAGATCTTTGCAGGGGTTCCCAGCTGCTTCTCAAGGCAGTAAGCCCTTACTAATGGTGATGGGCGGTACATCTTGTAGAAGTTCCGGATCTCCTCTGGAATCTCGATATAAGGAGTAGTGTCATCCAACTCCTGCTTTGCCAGCTCCTCACAGAAGATAGGGGTAAGCTCCTCCAGCTTCAGGGGCTGATGTGTGCCCGGGTGGAGCAGGGGTGCCGGTTTGTTCTTCATGTCTGCGCGGAGATTATACCAGCTCTTTGGCAACTCACTTTCTGACAGATAGATTTTATAAGGGATTTCATTTTTGCTCATAAGACTCTATAACCTCCTTGTTCTTATGGATAGAAACACAATAGCATGTTTTGTTTCTATGTGCAAGAACAAAATGCAAAATTTTTGAAACTTTTTTATAACTCTTTGCAATGCAACAAGATATTATTAAAACGCAAGCCCAGCAATAAGCCATCCCCGCTCGATTTGGTACGATCCCGCAGAAAAGTAAAGGTCATCCTGGCCAGTATCTTGAGGATTCTGTCCAGCATGCCTATGCTTTTTGCCGCGGTCCGTAATATCGACAGGCATGCCTTTTGCTGGGCTTGCGTTTATTCCTTAAAGTTTTGTTGCATTGCAAAGGATAAAAAAAGGCAGGAACGAAGTCCTGCCTTGAAACAATTATTTTTTAAGAGAATCACTGCTTTGTGTAAACTAAATAAGTGTGAAGATTTGGCTCCAATGCGGTGTCGGTCAAGGTTTTCCCGTCGGAGGAAAGTGTGGCTGTCTCTGTACCACTCGAATATTTTAAGGTTATTGTTGAACCGCTCTGGCTCCATGTTCCGGAAGCTGAGAATTTCTGTTCGGGCAGTCCTCCCAATACAACATCATATGAAGCGGTGAATTTTTTATTGGAGTTCAATGTCATGGTCTTGTAGATTTTTGCAGCGGTTCCCATCTCTTTAAACTCAATTCCTTTCCCTTTGATAACTTTTAAATCTGTAACACCTGTATGATCGACCAAGTCGGTGACAACAAATTTTGTACCAGAGCCGTTGTCTAAACCGAAAGAATTGCTGCTACTGCTGTCATCACATCCAGTCATAAACACTACAAGGCACAGGGCCAGAAGAATCAGAACTGTTTTTTTCATATAAACAAC
>JAEEGK010005474.1_pt1 | contig 30722 bp, 28 predicted proteins | sample 8958771 | NCBI WGS metagenome assembly JAEEGK01 (sample SAMN16246547, study PRJNA631951) | gut metagenome | biome: gut microbiome; feature: rumen; material: SC-attached | host: Bos | place: Iran: Karaj | collected 2018-10
GGCAAACTCTACCACGCTCTCGGGCTACTCTCCAAAGGTGAGGTGATTGCCGTAGACCGTACCCGCCTCGTGGGGCAGTACATTGGTCAGACAGAGGAGAACATGAAAGCCATCCTCGAAGAGGCCAAGGGCAACGTGCTCTTCATCGACGAGGCCTATACCCTCATCACGTGCAAAGACGATAAGAAGGATTTCGGAGGGCGCGTACTCGACACCCTGCTCACCGTACTCACCCAACCCAATCCCGACATGCTCATCGTGTTGGCAGGCTATCCCAAGGAGATGGACACCATGCTCTCCACCAATCCGGGCCTCTCAGGCCGCTTCCCCTTCCGCTATCAGTTCGACGATTACTCTGCTGACCAGCTGATGGAGATAGGACGAAAGTTGTTCGAGCGTGATGAGTATATCCTCACCGATGAGGCTGATGCTGAAATGCAACAGATCATTGGTCAGACTTTGGGACAGAAAATGTCCAACTTCGGCAATGCCCGCTGGGTTGATCAGTTCGTCCATAATGGGGTCATCCCCGCCATGGCCGATCGCATCTTCTCCACAGGCAGCGACGACTTCCAACGCATCGAAGCCTCCGACATCACGAAGGCCTTCGAGAAATTCAATCCCCAAGCCATCGAGCTGAAGCCCGCCCGCCACAGGGTCAAGGGCTTCAGCGCCTGACGGCGAAAATGAATTCACACAAACACACTTTTTATTATGTACACGATTCTACAAGACCATGAAGGCGGATTAGTATTGGTAATCGACCTCCAACCATCCGCCCCAAACGAACCCATGTTTATTTACGACGGTGGCGACACCGCCCTTCTTTTTCGCGATTGGGATAGCACTATTCGAATTAACAAGATTAGTGAGGACGCCCGTCCTATTCTGAAAAACGCTGAAAATATTTTTGTTGTAGAAATACAAGGCGAAGACATCCTCCGCGACTATTACGCTCCCATCCGCATCGTCAAAGATGTTCAGAAACTGATTGCATAGCCAAAACTCGGTACACAAGTTTTGTGGACCACAAACTTGTGTACTAAGATTCTTTATTTGTATTTGCACCCGAAACAGAAAAGGATCGTTATGGAAAAAGTATTTGTATATGGTATGTCCAATACAATTTTTTTTATAAATAATTTCTACCATACTGCCATTTTGTTTTTGTGTCTCCTGAATATCAAGTATTTAAACATTGTGGTAGATATTCTTAGTATGGTAGTAAATGACAAATTATTTGCAAAATCAACAAATAATCGCGGAAATATTTGGTTTTTCAATCAGATTTTTGTATCTTTGTGGTCGATTTTTGAATACTAAACCGATTTGAATATGGATATTGACGATAAAGTAACTCCACTCAGTTCTGAGTTTGACTATTCTCAGGTGCCCTCGTGGTATGCCATTTGCCACAATGAGAGTTGCCCTCTTAGGCAGGACTGTCTGCGCTATCTGGCTGGTTCGAATGCACCTCAAAATCTGGAGGTGGCACTCTGCGTTATGCCCAGTATGGCAAAGGATGGGCACTGCCGTCTGTACGACAAGAAGACCGTCGTCGTGATGGCTGCTGGGTTTACGACCCTCTACGACCAAGTGTTGAAATCCGACTATACCCACATGCGCAAAGCCATCACCAAGTATTTACATGGTGCCAAAATGTACTACGAGTACAAGGACGGCAGGAGGGCGCTCAATCCAGAGCAGCAGAGATGGATCAGGGACTTTGTCGCCAAGATGGGCTACGACTTCGAATTAAAGTTCGACAGGTTCTTCGAGGCATACGTATTCCACCATCCCGTGGCTTTATAGTGTAAAATGTATCGAAAACATTGTTTTCTGCCGTAGAAAACGATGTTTTCGAAGGCAGATAACACCGTATCCCGCCTGAGGTGCCATTGGTATCTGCCAGCGATTACACCATTATCCAAGTACAAAAAGAAATAAAGGAACGATTATTATGAAACTATCACTCGTGTTAAGGAACAAGAAGAATGCTCTCAAGCTCTCGACAAAGAGCCTTGAGAGTTTTATCGAACGCATCAAGACCGATACCAAGGATGGAGCCGTTGCCCGTCGTCGCAGACAACTCGGTTACGGAGACCATATAATAGGCTACGACAGCCAGTATCCCTCTCACCTCATCTATCCCTCTGTCGTGTTCGAGAAAGACGACAACAACAACCTCCGCATGAAAACCTTCAACGGAGTGGTGGCCCTGACGATAGACGGATTGGAGAACCAGACTGATATTGACGCCGTGAAGCGTGCGGCACAGATCCTGCATTACACCCTCGCTGCCTTCGTCGGACCATCTGGTCGTGAGGTGATCATACTCGTCAGGATTGCCAAAGCAGAGGATGCCTCTCCGGCAATAACCCAGCCTTATTCAGAAATAACCCATCCTTATTCGCAGATAAGTGGCACTTATCCAACAGAGGAAGAGGCCGATGCACTTTGCCAGGAAGGACATCGTATGGCTACTGCCATCTATCAGGCCATCATGCCGAAGCCCATCCTCAAAGAAGTAGTTTCCGTGAGGAGCAGTTTCCACATGCCACTGGACGCACACCCTTATTACAATCCCAAGGCATTGGCACTGCCCGTGAGAGAATCAGGAGGCCAGATCCATGACTCGCTGACGAATCAGCAAGATTTCGTGACCACCCCCTCTGATTATGCTGAGTCTTCCCCTGATTCCGACATCAGTCGCGCAACCATGCAACTCGTAGACTTCCTGAACCAGCGCTACCAGTTCCGCTACAACACCATCATGGGCTACACGGAGTATAAGGATAACGACTATCGTTATATGGACTGGACACCTGTGGACGACCGCACGTTGAAAGGCATGACGATGAAGGTTCGCCTGGGTGGTATCGATGCCAGGGACAACGATGTGCGCCGCTATGTGCAGTCGAACATGATTCGCCCCTTTAATCCCATTGGTGACTATCTCTGGGCGCAATACTATAAATGGGATGGCAAGGATCATATCCGTAAGCTCGCCAGGACAGTTCCCAACAGGAATCCCCATTGGGAGGACTGGTTCTACACTTGGTTCCTGGGCATGGTGCGCCAGTGGCAGGTGAACAATCTTGCCAAGTATGGTAACCAGGCCGTGCCGCTGCTCATTTCCACACAGGGTTGGAACAAGACCACCTTCTGCGAACAGCTCCTACCGCCGGAACTGAGATTTGGCTACACAGGCAACCTGCAGATGGAAGACAAGAAGCAGGTGCTACAGCAGATGGCACAGATGCTGCTCATCAACCTCGACGAGTTCAACCAGATCTCGCCCAAGACACAGCAGGGGTTCCTGAAGAACATCATCACGCTGTCGTCAGTCAAGATCAAGAGGCCATACGGCAGACATGTGGAGGATTTCCCTCGACGCGCTTCATTCATCGCCACCACCAATCAGGCAGACGTACTGGCTGATCCCTCTGGCAATCGACGCTTCTTGGGAGTGGAACTGACTGGCCCTATTGATGTGAGTACCCCTCCCAACTACGAACAGCTTTATGCCCAGGCCATGAGGGCCCTGCATCAGCACGAGCCTTACTACTTCGGCCCTGCAGAGACACAGGAGATAATGGAGTGGAACCGCAAGTTCAGCGTGAAGACAGCTGCAGAGCAGTTCTTCTTCGACTATTTCGAGCCTGCCAGGGACGAACAGGAGGGAGAGTGGATGAGTGCCTCGGCTATACTGGCCTACTTGAAAGATGAAGTGGGGGTGAGTCTGTTGAAATCGCCCAGCGTACCTGCATTTGGTCGAAAACTGTCTGCCATTCCCGGTATGCAAAAGCGAGTAACCAGCATCAATACGTTCTATTTGGTTCGAAAAATCCGCTGAATCCCTATTTACTACCATTATAATGAATACTACCACAATTTGTAATTATCTTATAATAAGTGTATTATTGTTAATTGTGGTAGTATGGTAGTAAAATTTTCTAAAATTTCAATCCTATTCAGGCGAAGACATTCTATCGGCAATGTGCACAAATAGCTAGATTTTTTTTGTAGTTTGCAAAAAAATGTTTTTTTCGCATAAATATTTGCTTATTTCCAAATTATTAATGAGGGAGTGTCGCCAAATATTAAGAAATTGAAGTTTCGGATGTTAATGGCTTGAAATATTAAAAAACAGTGGCAAAGATACGAGATTGCTTTTGGCATCCCAAATATCCATGATGTGAACCGCATCATTTTCTTCATCATAATGATAGATGAGTCTAAAACGCTTATATCCACTGAAAACCTCTTCTGCCTTTGTGGGCCAAATTATCTGAGCCATGGGAACTTCTCATATAGACGTCTATCCAGTCTTTACTATCATTCATAACATCCTCTATTTTTGCGGCAAAGATACGATTAATATTTTAAACTTCCAAACATCAATGCGGATTTCTTATACAAAAGCTTTCGAAAACAGTTTAGAATCGGGTAAAACTTTTCTGTTGCAATGTAACCATCAATACAGATAATTTTTCACTGGCTCATCAGCCGCAGCATCCATCTCCCCCCAAGACATCCACACAGCAACAGCTATGACAACTGCTATGATTCCAAATATAAACTTTTTCATATCACACTAAAATTATCACCTATCTGATTCCAGAATATCCGTGAGAACGAATGGCCATTCACCATCATGATCCTGCTGATCTTGAAGGTGCGATCCTCCTCTACTTCCAGGCAGAAGGCTTCGATATACATAGCTCCATAACGACGAGAATACATGATATTGTTGATGTGGAAGGAATAGACATTGCCCCTCCTTGTGCAATACTGTATCTCAATCGTCAGCCTCAGCACTACCGCCCTATGTATCACCTCCTCGATAGTCATAACTATTCATCTCGCAAGCCATTTATCGCTGCCAATTTGAACGGATCATATTCTTCTTGTGTGAACAACATATCGTTATCACCTCTGATTTCACCACCCTCTGTTGGAGGTCGATTTGCCATCGAGGGGTCATCGTAATTCTCAAAACGTGTATATTCACCTTTGAAGCTCATGAGAACGATGCCTGTAGCGCCCTTTCGATGTTTTGAGATGATGACCTCTGCCTTTCCTTTATAATCCACACCGTCTTCATTCATATAAAGGTCATAATACTCTGGGCGATGCAAGAAAATGACCATATCTGCATCCTGTTCGATAGCTCCCGATTCTCTAAGATCAGAGAGTTGAGGACGTTTCCCTTCTGCGCCATTACGGGATTCAACACCACGATTCAGCTGGCTAAGAGCCAACACTGGGATATCCAATTCTTTAGCGAGACCTTTCAACGAACGGGATATCAGCGACACCTCCTCTTGACGACTGTTATACTTCATGCCACTGGCCGTCATCAGCTGCAGATAGTCAATCATAATCAACTTCACGCCATGCTCCTTAACCAAGCGACGAGCTTTCGACCTCAAGTCCATCACGGAGAGCCCCTCTGTATCATCTATATATAAAGGTGCATCCAATAATTTACCCATCTTTTTATCAAGTCTCATCCAATCAGATGTATCTAACTGTCCACTCAGCAGTTTATGCCCTTCAATCATACATACATTAGATATCAAACGATTAGCCAATTGCGCATCAGACATCTCCAAAGAGAAAAAAGCCATAGGGATCTTCTGGTCTGCCGCAATGTTCTTTGCCAAAGACAAGGCAAAGGCGGTCTTTCCCATCGCAGGGCGTCCTGCTATAATCACAAGGTCTGAGTTCTGCCATCCGCAGGTCACATCATCCAATTTAAAATAACCAGTTGAGATGCCTGTTATACCACCTTTGTTGGAATGAGCAATCTTAACTTTCTCCATCGCTCTATCAACTATTGGAGCCAAGACGGAATAATCCTTCTTCATGCTATTCTGCGACAACTCAAAGAGTGTACCTTCCGCTTCCTGTATCACATCCTTGATCTCGTAGGTGTCATCGAATGTCTTTTTGCCTATTGTGCCAGCATATTGGATCATCTGGCGAGAAAGATATTTCTCTGCCACAATATTGGCGTGGTACTCGACATTAGCAGATGTAGCTACTCTGGAACTGAGCTCAGCAATATAGCCAGGACCTCCAACCTCTTCAAGATTACCCATCTTCGCTAACTGGTTTGTCACAGTCAGCACATCCACAGGATTCTCCTCCATGCTGAGCCGTTGTATCGCTGCATACACCAGCTGGTTGCGAGGTTCGTAGAAACTTTCGGGTTTCAACAAACTACCCACTTCCAGATAGGCATCCTTATCAATCATCAACGCACCCAGCACTGCCTTTTCCATATCCGTCGCCTGTGGCATGATATGGCCAAAGGTAAAGTCTAATGGTTGCTCTCGTCTGCTATTGTTTCTTTGTCCTGGCATAATTCATCAGTATTAGGGTCTTCATTTCCCTTTTCATGCGATTTTACCCATTGTTGATCTTTGGCGCTAGAAGCATTAAAGGCTTCGGCAATGATGTCGCAGTCCCTACCCTCTTTATACCTGTTTTGCATCTCGCTACGAATCAGCGAAACATTTCCACTCTTCTTGTCCTTGAATTCCTCCACAAGAGCAACAGTATCAAGTTCTCTAATACGCTTCTCACGTAATCCGATTTTGTCTGCGAACAGAATATTAAAGATAGACTCCCTAAGGATAGGATAGTCTTTCGTCCATCTACTCAATGTCAGATTTGTCAATTCCTGACGTGATAAATTTGGTAACTTATCAATGCACTCTCTCATTACCTTGTCATCCCATCCTGTGAAATGACACTTCCTTAACTGTTTAATAATGTACTCGTAATCTGACATAGCTTGCAATATTAAAAACTGTGACAAAGATACGAACTTGTACCTTTGCCACCAAACAATTTTGCTCCACAAGGCTTGTGGAAAATGAATTTTATTCCCAATTTAAAAAATAATGAATGGAAAGAATTAAAAAATTCGCAAAAATGCTAATTATTCAAATATAAATTATTATCTTTGCAGCCGGAAGTGATTATTTGCAATTATGAATATAGAATTTCAGAACGCAGCACTCGAGGAACTGTACACCTCAGGAAAGACGCAAGACCATCAATATAAGCGTCTCCCCCAAAACATTGTAAAAGGCTATGTTAAGGTGGTAAACTACTTGAAAGCTGCAAGGCGACTGGAGGATTTATATCGAATCAAGTCGCTACACTACGAGAAGAAGAAGGGCGACCTCAATGGTGTAGATGCCGTCTGGATTAACGACCAGTATCGCCTTTTCTTTTATAGCACACCCAATGAGGATGGCATTATAGTAAACGCATTATTATTTGAGATTTCAAAGCATTATGAATAAGAAAGATTTAACACCCATTGTTGCTACGCATCCTGGAGAAATGATTAAGGACGAATTAAAGGAAAGAGGTATGACTCAGAAGCAACTAGCTGAGCAAACAGGTATTAAGGCATCTGTTATCAGTGAGACCGTGAATGGGAAACGACCTGTTTCATTAAATGTTGCTGTTGCGTTGGAGAAGGCTCTCGACATTCCTGCCGACATCTGGATGAATTTGCAGACACAATACGACCTTGACTCTGCCAATATCGCCAAGCGCGACAACCAGCGACAGACATTCAAGATCACAATTCCCCTTCGAGATCGCAATCTGCTGCAAGAACTTGTGCGCAAATTTGGCTGGGCTTGCGTATTTTAATCAGGGATGTACATTATTTTTCCCAGACAACTAAGTCGCGAGGAAGGGAGATTTTCTTGGCCTCGCCTCGATAACCTGTTATATAATAATGCCGAGCCAAATTCTCGTCAAATTTAGAAATAAAGGCGCCACGGATGCGAGCACATTTCTCATTAATAGAATTTAAACAAGGGTTGGTTACATCCTCTATACTTTGGATAGCCCTATCATTCAGGCCCAATGGTTTTATAATCTGATAGATCTCGGCCAATTCTTTTCGATAGTCAGGTAAGCATTTGAATACGATACCTTCTGGGTGCTTAAGGAACAATAAGAACACTGCTTTATTAATGGGTTCCATTACGATTTCCATATTGTTATAATCAGAAAGTATAATTCGCATATCCTTTGTTATAACGAGACGGCTCAATTTTGGTTCAATTTGAATGATCTTGCGAATAAGTTTTTCAGCCATTCCTCTTTCCCTTAATGCATTCACCCTTTCTCGTACTTCCTTCACTATAATCGCTACTTCTGGATCATAGTTTACCCAGCTAAACAGTTCATCTGCATATTCGTCTGAACTTCCCTCTTCAATCTCTGGTTTACTAACAGTATCGTATAGAGCACCATATGCATAGTGAGAATGCACATCCTTTACTATCTGTTTCAATTGGACGATAATCTCTTCGTCACTTCCCTCTTCCAGATGAAAGTAATGACCTTTTGTATACTTGGCACCATGATTATCACAACCACCTTTGAAAAACATCATTCCGTGTTTTATGTTTTTCGCGTTTTCAGGATACCACAAATACTGTAATGGATATGAAGAATCCATATTTATGCTAATCGTTTCACCAATAGGCAAATCTGGGGATATGTATCTAATAATGTCACCGCCATTTATCTCTTTGCAAAAGTTTGGAAGGTACACAAATTTATACATGTGAAAAAGACGTAGATCTTTGTTTCTGATAAAGAAATCATTCAGTGATTCACAATACTCATTTTCGACATATACAATTTCGCGAACTTCTGCTTCATAATCAACAGAGAGATTCATCTCTTCTTCGAATTCAAACTCATTAACCCCATCAAGTCTGGGTAAATCATCACGTTGAATCTCACCTGCCAAATATGCTGCTCTTATTCTTTCGGATTTTTCTTCTTCAGCTTTTAGTCTTTCTTGTTCCTGCTGCCACTCAAGTTTTTTCTGTTTCTTCCACTCTTTATATTTCTTGTATCCCCCATGCTTTCGTGCCTCCTGGAGTTCATCAATATAATAGCGGATAAAAATCTCATATATTATAATTATAGGTATAGCAATTGGAGCAAATAATAACAACAAGGCAAACCTACTCCATTCCATCGTTTTAAGTGTGCCGTACTTTTTCCTATCTTTATACTCGTTGTAAAATGATAGAATCACACATAAGTAGCAAAATGCACTATAGCAAATAGCAATTATCTTCCAAGTTGTCATATTATCAGCTCTACTATTCTTTACATTAATAATTTATACGCCTTGTTGTTATATTGAGCTTATCAGTTCAAGTTCTCTAGGATCTACGAATCCATCAATTTCAGCCATCTCATGAAACAATGCGATAGCTTCCTGCTGTTTCTCTATATCCATTGATTTTATGACCTGCTTTTCTAATGCGAAATCCCTTATTTCCATATGATCCAAATCCGATACAACTATTTGTAACCGTTGCATAATGTTATTCATATACTCTATTTCTTTTGGATGAATAATGGTATCCGCCTCCATGATAGCAGATAAAATATTGATAATTGCGTATTTCTCTGTTAATGTATATTCTTTCATATTCCCTATATATATTTTTCAAAGAATTGATGATAATTCTCATTTCCTAAATTGATAATATACAGATTCTCTTTTGCACGAGTTATTGCCGTATATATCAGTTCTGGCACGTTCTCTCTTGCACTTATACTGTATTTTTCTCTGTCTTGGAGTTCTGGTTCCAAGAAGAGTATTATGTTAGGAGACTCCCACCCTTTATAGCTGTGGATCGTGGAAAACTTTAGCCCCTCATTTTCCATTGTGAAATGTATTCTCTTATTATGTTCTATAGCATCTTTATCGCGTTTAAACATATAGTTTGCTATTGGATTCTCGCTACCTTCTAGTTCATGTATCTCCAGAAGCCTATTATATTCTTCGAAGCTAATAAATGTAGTGGAAGTAGGTAATCCTGTCATATTTCTATAATTATAATCCATATCTCTCAAAATATCACCTGCCTGAGAAAGGGCAACTGTCTCTTCTGCCTTGAGCTTGTATCTATTGACTATCAACTTTATATAATTTGCTAGTTTTTTGGTATCAGTAGTTCTACCTATATTAGCATATTTAATGCTAGTTAATAGTGAAGCTTGAATATATTGAGAATTTCCAAAATCATCTACATTTGTTTTATCAGGGAAAAAGCATTCCTGAAAGTTCTTTGCCAACAAAGCCAATTGAGGATTTGCAAAACGTTTACTATTCTTCAGTTCATGATTCCACTGGCCTGGAATAAACTCTATTCGTATGTCTCCCTGATGATCCAACTCTCGTTTATACACATTTTGTTTGGGATCGCCGAAAACCACGAATTCCCCTTGTTCCTCGAGGAAATATTTATTTAAATTCCTGAGCCATGGTGTCAAGTAGTCCTGCACCTCGTCGATGAATATAGCACTATACTTCTCTACTAATTTATCCTTACCTTCAAAAGCATATTCATTATCATATGCCATATACCCCATAAAACAATTGTGTGCCTGGGTTCTGAAGAAATGATGATAATAATCTATAGTTATCTTATCCCAGGGGAAATCTGCTCTAACTTCATTTATACGATATCTAACATAATTAGCAAGTGTTTTATTATAAGTAAGTACCAGAATCTTACCTCCAGTGCGTAACTGAGCATTTACAGCCCTTGTAGCAAGCACCTGTGTCTTTCCAGCCCCTGCAGCACCACTTATTTTCTGTTTCTTGTCTAGTACACTTTTTGATAAGATACGTTGAACTCTATCAAGATGTATCAACTTACCTTCTTTATATGAATGCCATTTGGGCGTAATGATGCGCATGAAACTTCTCATTATCCTGTCATCAAACTCCTTCACATCCTTATTAAATCGTAATGAATATAAAATGTTTTTTTGTTCTTTCTCATCAGAAAGAAGCTCTTTCCCATAGAATAAAATATGATTCCTTGATGCTTTTTCAAAAAAAGAATTAGCCTCTTGAGTAGTATTTTGGCTAAAATAAACAAGTTTCTTTATGACAGACCAATTTTTCTTTTCTTCTAATACTTTATCAAGCATTCCTTCTAGATGTAAACGTACCAGATCGTCTTGATAAGTATCAATAGTAGTTAAAGGTGAATTTATTGCAACAGAGCCTACCTTTTGTATCATCGATGTTCTTTCAATCACTTCGATATTGCCATTATTATCTCTTGATTCTTGGAAGAAATGGTAATCTGTTAGTTCATCATCAAAGACATGGACTAATAGAATGCCCTTATTTGGCCTAACAATGACCATATCGGGTCTATCTCCATTTATGTTGGGTTTTAACAATATAATGTCTTCTTCTCTGAGAACTTTAGAGAATATTACAAATAAGTCAGCTGTTGCTTTAGAAATAAGTCCGTTTTGGACTGAAAGCATTGGGTCATACTCTCCAAATATTTTCATATCCTCAACCATTGTTGGAATAACGACATTGTCCATATTCCCAAAATTCAATGGATTTCCTTTATATGCAAAGCATTTTGTCTTACATGTAAATATATGGAATGTATCTGAAGTTCTCCCATAGGCTGTATCGTTTATATTAGAAAAAAAATCTTGCTCTCCGAAAATACTACAGAATTGTTCAATTCGGTAAGAATGGGAATTTACAGGACCTATACACATTAAATAATGGTTTCGCCCTGATGTAGATACCATTTTTGCCAGTTTTTTTAGATCTATACTGGTTACGTCTAAAATATTTGAGAAGACATGGATAACATTTTGCGAAATGTATGAGATACCTTCTACTTCCGAATTGGTGCCATCTCCTGGAAGATAACAATTGATCGGAATTATGGTAATTTTTCCATTAGTTGCATGAGCCACGTTATCCTGAGCTCTTCGTAATGAGAAAGGTGAAGGCTCTATCAATGTCGCTCTTTTTAGCCATATCAACTTGTCATGGTGATCTAATGCTTCAATAGCACACACCGCTCCCACTCCTTGACCACATCCCCAGTCTACAATCTCTATTGATCCCTCTAGGCTATCATATGGAAAGTTTTGGAAAGCAGCACGGCATTTCTGCATATGCATTTCCCCATATGCTGACATGTAGGCATTCATACCATCCTCGCTTTGAAGAAGATTTAGACCGTTAAATAACTCTGGATGGCGATAAGGTGCTCGTTTCCATTCTTCCGGAAGAAGTTTTTTACATATTTGTATAATCTCCTCCATCCGCAAAAGGTTCGTTGTTTTTATTTCTTCGCAATATGACATAATATCTTATAATCCAGTTATTGTTTCAGATTCTTTGTTTGCGATATGTCTCTTCAAATTGGCTAAAGCTGCCTCTTTACTCGTATTAGCATAGCAGTATTCACAAAGATGCGCGCAGGTGTTATATTCGCCTATATCTTTACTCTTTATACATCCGCAAAATTCCCGCTGACCCTTATCTCGATTGTCACCATGAGTTGCATAGGTATTATTGGGAAGGATTATAGCATCTGATGGCAAAGGTTCTGTTTTTCCAAATAAATCTGATGATGGCATTGGGGATATTTTGACTTTAAGGAAGTCCATCAGTTTTTTGTCTTCGTATGCAAATCTGATAATTAGTGCATCGTCGACACAATGGTTGTGTTCTATGCCAAATTGATGCAAATCCACCTTCTCCCCACAAGTAGCAAGAGTATAGCCCCATTTCTTGTTTAATTCGGCAAGACGTTCTGCAAACTCTAACATCTGTAGTTCTGTCCATTCATGATATGGAACATGGCTCTTTTCAAGATTAGCTTTCACCTTTCGATAGCTTAAAATGTCGGCATAACTGAATACAAGTTTCTCCGTATAGCCTTGAAGTTTGTCACCAATACGCTCTATCTTGGAAAGCAATCCATCAACAGATATATCATCCGTCAATAACAATGGGTCAAAACGCCATATAACTCGTCCCTTTCCCAATTTATCAACTAGTTGCTTGAATGTGTCTATGCGTTCTGAAAGAATTGGCACACCACGCTCTATGCCTTCCTTCTCGTAATCATTGAGCGTGTATTGGATATAGCAACCAACATTTCGTTCTTTAAGATAGTCGAGATGAGGCAAGAGAGGACGTGGATTTTTCGACCAAAAAACAATGAAACGTGTATCCTTGTACGAAACATACAAATCTTTTCCACTAAAAGGATTCTTCCATGCTGAATAACCAACTTTCAATCTATGAAAGAACCAATCTGCATAGAAAGCGGGAATATCTGTACTCCTACTCGCAGAAACGATCACTGGAACTTGCATTGAAACTATTTCTCCATTCTCTCTTGGTAAATCTTCCTTATGCCACGAAGCCATATTCTACTTATTACAATTATTATATTGCAAAGATACAACTTTATTCAATTAAATAGCATTTTGAGATATAAATTCTCATTATTTATAACGCTATTTAGTATTTACAACCTTATCAAACCTCTCACTAACATCTACCATCCAATCTGGGAGTTTCTTCATAACTTGATAAACGAAAGCATCTGGCATTTTCTTGTAATAGGCATAGGCCATTGGGCCTGCAATAGCAGCGAGTGTATCAGCATCGCCACCAAGGGAGATGGCGAGTTTGATGCAATCAACATAGTCTTTAGATTCCAAGAAACATATCATAGCGGGACCTACGGTACCAGCACAGGTAGAGTTAAAAGTATATGAATCGTGGAAGTCTGCATACTTTTGATTTGCCCAATCAGGATAGTACTTATTGAGCAACTGCTCACGGACGAACTCCTTGTCTTTTCCATTCTTAAGATAGAAAATGGTAAGAGCTGTAGCAACTGCGCCTTTAATTCCTTCAGGATGATTATGGGTTGGAGCAGCAGTTTCTGTAGCCATACGAATGCACTCTTCTTCTGTTTTGGCTAACCAACCTGCAGATGAGCATCGCATGGCGGAGCCGTTACCAAGGCTGCGATATGGCTGGGGCTTATGGCTGGCAAACCATTTCTTAAAGGTACTGCTGAAACCTGCATGGCGATGCTCATTGGCGCACTTCCAGAGGTTCATCGTCATATCGAGGCCATCGATAAAGGCTTCTGCGCATGCAAAGGTGAGCACAGTATCGTCAGTGAAGTGTGCTCTGGAACTGAACAGCTTCACCTTATTATATTCTTTAATACGGTGAGACTTGCCTTCGTAGGCGCTGCCTGCAATATCGCCTATGGCTTCGCTTATCAAATAGTTATTCATCATCTTTTCCATTTTATGCCGCAAAGATACAATAATTGTTTGATAATAAATGCAGTCAACTAGAAAAATCTGTTTTCACAAGGCTTGTGGAAAAACGAATTAGAGTGATTCAGCCATCAAATCCTTGCGTCCAATGAGACTGAAGATTGTAATGTCGCTATCTTCATTCAGGATTCGAAGCGTACGTAGAACCTCACTGAGTGTAGAGCCACTGGTGGTAACATCGTCAATCACCAGCACGTTCTGCTGACGAAGCTTCTTTAATACATTTTTTTGATTAGAGTTTGGAGGAGCCAGGCTAGGGGTAGGGTGAGGATGATGGTTAGTAGGGCTGTAGGCCAGTAGCCTAAGTGATAGGGAATCACGTGCTGCATCACAAACTGATTGTGAATTAGATAAATCTCCAGGCTCAATCCTCCAAGGAAGATGAATGTGCGGCTACACCATTCCGGAACGTGACGGAACAGGTCGCAGAGCAGCAGAATCAGTGAGATGGTGAGTGGGATATAGATCATGCGCTCTGCAAAGAGGGGGAATCGCCCGTGTCGCACTTGTTCGAGCCAGATACAGGTGGCAGCGGTCATCAGGAAGGTGATGACTGCAAGCGAGCGGCCTGCAGGTTCGATACGGGTATCCTTGCGTACCAGTTCGCCGATGTTGATGCCGATGAAAAAGATGGGCACACGGCTCCAGAAGATCTCGATATGGCCTACGGCCTGATGAATGGGAATGACCCACTGCACAACGCAGCACCAGCAGATCATCAAGACGGGGAGCCAGCGGTAAACGGGATGCCGCTGGATGAGTTTCATATATAAAGGTGCCCAGAGGTAGAGCATCATGATGGCTGGCACATACCAGAAGGTTCCCTCGTCGTGCAGCCAGAAGCCCCAGTTGATGGTGATGTCGAGAATCAAGTCGACATAATCGCCTGTAGCGAAATCGAAATGCTGAAGATAGTAGAGCGACGAGATGACCAGCCACGTAGGGAAGATGCGCAGCAGGCGGCGTTTGTAGAAGGACTTGAAAGAGGGCTGCTTGGTCCATGAGTACCAGAGGCCGATGCCGCTGAGGAAGAGGAACATGTCGACACCGATATTGCCACATCTGCGCAAGCCGAAGAACATGTCGGAACGATCAAGAGGTATATGGAACAGGATGATGAACACGATGGCGATGCCCATCAGCTCGCCGCGATAACGGCTCACGTCGGCCAGTTTGATCTCCTTCATCTTCTCCTAAACAATCAGGTGCTCGTATTTACTGATGGCCAGCGCGGTCTTCAGGCGGCCTATGGCGATGATCTTCTCAGACTTGTGGTAGTCGAAGCTGCCATAGCGCGTCATCTGGATATCGGCGAGTATGTCGGGGTTCGTCAGCTTGGCCATGAGGATGGAGTTCTGGCGGATCATCAACGAACTGGTGCGTGAGAGCATCGTGTAGTAGTTGAAATCGAGGTTGTCGGGTATCAGTTTGTCGAGGATCTGGGCCTTCAGCGACTTGTCGTGCTTACGTCGTTCCTGCAGTTCGTGCTGCAGCTCCCATTGCGCCTTGTAGTCGTGGCCGCTCACGTCGATGCCTACGAGGATATCGCCAGAATGCCGCTTGACACGGTTCAGGGGGATGGGATTGATCACGCCACCGTCGATGAGGATCATGCCGCCGCGCTGCACGGGTTCGTAAAACGAGGGTAGGGAGATGCTGGCGCGGATGGCCTCGAACAGACTGCCCTTGCGGATGATGACCTCGCGACCAGCTTTCAGGTCGGTGGCAACGGCGCAATAGGGTATCGGCAGGTCCTCGATGAGCACATCGGGCACGAACTCCATGATGGCCTCGATGATACGTTTGCCCTTCACCAGGTGATTGAGCGACAGCGAGAAGTCGGTGAGCTCAAGCATTTTCTTCCTGTCTATTGTCTTCATCCAGTCACGGAACTCCTGGAGTTTCCCTGCTGCGTAGACGCCGCCAATGAGGGCGCCCATCGAACTGCCTGCTATCGAACTGATGCGATAGCCGCTCTTCTCAAGCTCCTCGATGGCCCCGATATGGGCGAGGCCTCTTGCCCCACCACTCGAAAGGACTAATGCTACATCTTTTGCCATGACTTCTTTAAAATCTGATGCAAAGGTACAAAAAATAGTGAAAAGTGAATAGTGAAAAGAGAAAAATTTGTATCTTTGCACCCGAATCAATGACAGACCGTAGCCAATATGATCAGATATACGAAACGTGAGGAGATCTGGAATGCCGCATCGCACGGTGGGGGCATCCTGCTGGGGGTGGTGATCGGCATCATCTTCCTGGTGTGGGTGTTCCGCAGTGACAGCAACTGGGCCAGGTGGGGAGTCATCCTCTACCTCTTCGGCATGCTCGGCTCGTATGTGGCCTCGACCCTCTACCACTCGATGAAACACCACTCGAAGTGGAAGGAGAGGCTGAGGAAATGGGATCACGCGGCGATCTACTGGCATATAGCAGGTTCGTATTCACCACTGACACTGGTGGCGCTGCGCACCCAGGGCTACTGGGGGTGGGGGCTCTTTACGTTTGTTTGGACCTGTGCGATAGCGGGCACCATCGTGAGCTTCATCCATCTGAAGGAGCACTCCAACCTTGAGACCTTCTGCTTTATCGGTATGGGACTGAGTGTGCTCGTGGCTTTCAAACCGTTGATGGCCTCCGTGTCGGCAGCGGCTGTCATCTGGCTGATTGCCGAAGGTGTGAGCTATATCACGGGGGCTGTGTTCTATTCACTGAACAAGAAAAAATACATGCATTCGGTATTCCACTTCTTCGTGCTCGCAGGTAGTATCTGTCACATTATTGCCGTCTGGGACGTGCTGATGGATTATCTTTGAAGCCTTTTCATGACAAAAGAACAAAAGAAACATAAAAAAATCAGTTCTTATGTTCTTATGTCTAAAAATTGTTGTAACTTTGCATGCAAAATTTGCAAATTTAAAATAATTATGGGTTATACACGACTGACTGCCGCAGAGGCTGCGGCACTGATTAAGAATGGCGAACACATCGCCATGAGTGGCTTCACACCAGCTGGTGTGGCCAAGGCAACAACAAAGGAACTGGCTAAGCTCGCTGTGGCTGAGCATGAGGCTGGTCGCGAGTTTAAAGTAGCAATTTTCACGGGTGCTTCTACCGGACAGAGCACGGATGGTGACCTGGCAAACGCTCAGGCTATCCTCTATCGTGCACCTTACACGACGAACCCCGATTTTCGTAAGCACGTGAACATGGGCGAGATTCCCTACAACGACCTGCACCTGAGTCACATGGCACAGGAACTGCGCTATGGTTTCTACGGTCCGCTGGACTGGGCTATCCTCGAGGTGTGTGACATCGAGGAGGTGGGCAACGACTATCATGTGTATCTGACTGCTGCTGGTGGTATCTCTCCGACGGCAGCCCGTCTGGCAAAGCATGTGATACTGGAGTTGAACAGCTTCCACAATCCTAATGCGAAGTATATCCACGACGTGTATGAGCCGTTGGATCCTCCTTACCGCAAGGCTATTCCCATTGAGCATGTAGGCGACCGTATCGGCCAGTCCTTTGTGAGCATTCCTAAGGATAAGGTGGTAGGTGTCGTAGAGTGTAACATCCCCGACGAGGCTCGTGCCTTCAAAGACAGTGACCCTGTAACAGATAAGATCGGATTCCTGACAGCAGAGTTCCTCGTAGACGAGATGCACAAGGGACGTATCCCCAAGGAGTTCCTGCCTTTGCAGAGTGGTGTGGGCTCGACTGCCAATGCCATCCTTGGTGCACTTGGTGAGGACAAGCACGTGCCCGACTTCAATATCTACACCGAGGTGCTGCAGGACAGCGTGGTGGCTATGATGCTGAACGGTCGTGTGAAGGATGCCTCAGCTTGTTCGCTGACAGTGAGCAACGAGTGCCTGATGCAGGTTTACGACCACATGGACTACTTCAAGGATCACCTGACACTGCGCCAGAGCGAGATATCCAATTCGCCAGAGATTATCCGTCGATTAGGTGTCATCGCTATCAATACCGCTATTGAGGCAGACCTCTATGGTAACGTGAACTCAACACATATCAGCGGTGTGAAGATGATGAACGGTATCGGTGGAAGCGGTGATTTCATCCGTAATGCTTACCTCTCAATCTTCACTTGCCCGTCGGTAGCCAAGGGTGGCGTGATCTCTTCGATCGTGCCGTTCGTAAGCCATCAGGATAGCTCAGAGCACGATGTGAACATCATCGTGACCGAGCAGGGTATCGCCGACCTGCGTGGCAAGGGTCCCATCCAGCGTGCAGAGACCATCATCGAGAACTGTGCGCATCCTGACTACAAGCAGTTGCTTTGGGACTACCTGAAGATTGCCAAGATGGGTCAGACCCGTCATAATCTGCCTGCAGCCTTCGCTATGCACGACACGCTGGCTCGCAAGGGCGATATGAAACTGACCGACTTCGCTGAGTACGTGAAATAATTGGCAATGGGGTGCATCACTGCGCCCCATTGCTTACTTCCCAACATCGCTAATGACCTGGATTAAACGACTAATACATCTTATCAAAGCCAACTCCAGCCTGACCATTATCATTACAGCGGCCATCCTGATAGAGTTGATTTCCTTCGGCCAACAACTATATACACGTAAATTGTTGGGCGATGAGCTTGAAAAGCGTGCAGAGTCTGAGTTGACCTTAAAGGCCAACGTGACTATGAACTCGCTGAAGATGGCCGAGAATTCGTTGCAAGGTCATATCTGGGACTTGAAGCGGAATCTGGCCGATCCTGACTCGTTATATGATGTGGTTGAGTGGGTGCTCAGGTCGCATCCGAACATAGCAGGTTGCTGCATAGGCTTCATTCCTGACTATTATCCTCAGAAAGGGCGTCTCTTTGAGCCTTTTGCCTACTGGAAAGACGGGGAGGTCGTGAAGGGACAGGCTGCTGGCCCTGACCACGACTACACCAAAGGACTTTTCTATCAGTTTGCCAGAGACCAGAAAGCACCAGGCTGGACTGATCCGTATGTCGGGGATATCACCAAGAGACAGATTATTACCTTTGCCATGCCCATCCATGATGAACAGGGAAGGATCGTGGCTGCTTTCGGACTCGATGTGGCTACCGACTGGTTAGGTGATGCTCTGAATAAAAAACATTTATATCCTACATCGTATGACCTTCTGTTGTCGGAGAACGGCAAAGTCATTGCGAGCCCGAGAGACACCATCTCCAAGTGGGAGGATGTGGAACGCGTGGTCTCCATGATTAACGACAGCACCGTCGCCAAGCAATCTAGCAAAAGCGGTGATAGCAAGGTGATAAAATTCACCAGTTTCGATGGCGATGAGGCTTACGTGTTCGTTTCTGAGTTCGGAGGCTCTGCCAAATGGAAGATTGCCGTGGTATGTTATGACGACGAGGTCTATGGCAAGCTGAACCACATGTGGCTGCTTTTCTCGCTGCTTAATCTTGTGGCCATGGTTGTATTGGCACTCATCGTATATGGATTTGCCAACAATAACCGTCGACTGCAGCGCATCAGAGTGGAGCAGGAGCGCATCAACAGTGAGTTGCAAGTGGCGAAGAACATCCAGATGGAGATGTTGCCAGAGAAGTTCCCGCCATTCCCTGAGCGCAATGATCTCGACATCTATGGATCGCTGGTTCCTGCCAAGGCGGTTGGTGGCGATCTTTTTGACTTCTTCCTGCGCGACGAGAAACTCTTCTTTTGTATTGGCGACGTGAGTGGGAAGGGTGTGCCTGCAGCCATGGTGATGACGGTGACCCGATCTCTGTTCCGTTCTGCATCAGTACGCGACAATAACCCTGCGCATATCATGAGGACTATCAACGAGACCATGTGCCAAGGAAACGAGTCGAGCATGTTTGTGACTTTATTTGTAGGTGTGCTCGACTTGCCTTCAGGACGTCTGCGCTATTGCAATGCAGGGCATGACCAGCCTCTGTTGTTGGGTGAGACGCTGAATGAGTTGCAAGTGGCAAGTCATTTGCCTGTAGGTATCTTCGATGCCACGAAGTTTACGGCTCAAGAGTGCATGATAGCTCCGAAGACCACCATTTTCCTCTATACTGACGGTCTGACGGAGGCAAAGAACATGGAGCGCAAGCAGTTCACCCTGGCGCGTGTCAAGGAGGTACTCACTCAGCATATACAGGAAACACCACAGGCACTGCTCGAGTGTATGTCGCAGGCAGTGGCACTCTTTGTGGAAAAGGCTGAGCAGAGCGACGACCTGACGATGCTTGCCATCCGTTATCTGCCTAAAATAGAGAAGTATGATCTTGATGAGAAACTGACACTGAAAAACGATGTGAAGGGGGTGGTTGAACTAGGTACCTTCGTGAAGTCGGTAACAAAGCGTCTGGGTCTCGAGGAAGGTCAGGGCGACAAGTTGCGCCTGGCAGTGGAAGAAGCTGTCGTCAATGTGATTGACTATGCTTATCCGATAGGTACTGAAGGCGAGGTTACCATCGAGGCTAAATCGGATGGCGAGATTCTGAAGTTCGTCATTACTGACACAGGAATCGCCTTTGATCCTACAGAAGCAGAAACGTTAGACCCATCGCTCTCGATTGATGAACGCCCGATAGGAGGACTTGGCATCTTGTTGGTACGCGAGATGATGGACACCATCAACTACGAGCGCGTGGAGGGGCAGAACATCCTGACACTGATCAAGACAATAAAAAAATAATTATAATATAAACGATATGGTTACAACGGTTGAAGAAATTGATGGCAAGTTGGTTGTCACGTTAGAGGGAGAGATGGATACTGTGGCTGTTATGGATGCAGAAGAAATCCTGAAGCCGCTTTACAACACTGGTGGTAAGGACATCGTCATCGAGTGTGGGAAACTGGTGTATATCGCATCGAGTGGCCTGCGCATCTTCCTGAGTATCCTAAGAGGGGCTACGGATGGTGGCTATAGTGTGACCCTGCGCCATGTGAACGAAGAGATTAAGATGGTGTTTAATATGACAGGCTTTATCAAGATATTTAATTTTGAATAAGAATAAAATAGTATTATTATGAAGACAACATTACAAGAGTTAGACGACAAGTATTTAGTGACTTTTGATGGTGATTTGGATACAGCTGCAGCTGTTGAGGTCGACCAGATCCTGAAACCTTTATATACAAGTAAAGGTAAGGATATAGAGATTGAGTGCAAGAAGTTGCAGTACATCTCGTCAAGTGGTCTGCGTATCTTGAGCAGAATCATCAAGGGCGTTCGCGCTGCTGGTAACAAGGCAACGATGAAAGATGTCAAAGAAGACATCATGACAGTCCTCAGACTGACAGGACTTGTGTCATTGTTCGAATTCGAGTAACCAGATGGTATAGTTTATAGTTTGAAGATGGAATCAAAGCTGGTTATTTATAATACTTTGACGCGTCAGAAGGAGCGCTTCGAGCCCCTTCACGCCCCTCATGTCGGTATGTATGTCTGCGGTCCCACCGTCTATGGTGATCCTCATCTGGGGCATGCCCGCCCTGCCATTACCTTCGATCTTGTGTTCCGTTATCTGAAACATCTGGGCTATAAGGTGCGCTATGTGCGTAACATTACGGATGTAGGTCATCTGGAGCACGATGCCGATGAGGGCGAGGATAAGATTGCCAAGAAAGCCCGTCTGGAACAGTTGGAGCCCATGGAGATTGCCCAGTACTATACCAACCGCTATCATCAGGCAATGGATGCGCTGGGTGTGCTTCGCCCGTCTATCGAGCCCCATGCCACAGGCCATATCATAGAGCAACAACAACTCGTGAAGCAGATACTCGATAATGGCTTTGCCTACGAGAGTAATGGTTCGATCTATTTCGATATTGAGGCATACAACAAGAAATATCAGTATGGCATCCTCTCTGGTCGTTCGCTGGAGAACATCAAGGATGCTTCGCGCGAACTCGATGGTGTAGGCGAGAAGCATAATCAGGCAGATTTCGCCCTGTGGAAGAAAGCGCAACCTGAGCACATTATGCGCTGGCCATCACCTTGGAGCGACGGTTTCCCTGGATGGCACTGCGAGTGTACGGCAATGGGACGCAAGTATCTAGGCGAGGAGTTTGATATCCACGGAGGTGGTATGGATCTCGTGTTCCCGCACCATGAGTGTGAGATAGCCCAGGCTACGGCTTCGATGGGACATCAGGCCGTGAAGTACTGGATGCACAATAATATGATCACTATCAACGGACAGAAGATGGGTAAGTCTCTGGGTAACTTCATTACCCTCGAGCAGTTCTTCACAGGTAACCACGAGAAACTGGAGAAGGCCTACTCTCCCATGACCATCCGATTCTTCATCCTTTCTGCCCACTATCGTGGTACGGTTGATTTCTCTAACGAGGCGCTGCAGGCTGCTGAGAAGGGACTGGAGAAACTGTTGAATGGTATTGCTGACCTCGAGCGTGTGCAGGCTTCCGCCAAATGCGATGCAGAGACAGAGAAGATCGTCAAGAGTCTGCGCCAGAAGTGCTACGACGCCATGAATGATGACTTCGCCACTCCACAGGTGATTAGCTGTCTTTTCGAGGCTTGTACGGTGGTCAATAAACTTACCGATCACAAGGCCACTATCTGTGCCGACTGCCTGAAAGAACTCTCAGAGACCATGCATCTCTTCGCCTTCGATATTCTTGGACTCAAGGCTGAGAAGAGTGGTTCGAACGACAGTCGTGAGGAAGCATTTGGAAAGGTTGTTGATATGGTTCTTGAGTTGCGTGCCAAAGCCAAGGCGGATAAAGACTGGGCCACCAGCGACAAGATCCGTGATGAATTGGCTGCTGCAGGTTTCGAGGTAAAAGACACGAAAGACGGTGTTACCTGGAAACTGAATAAATAAGGACTTATTCCTCCCCAGCTGGGGAGGAATAAGCTTTTTTAGTCATGACCAACGTGCGTGTATCCTTCTTGAAATCCTTGAAGGAAACGTATACCAACCCTTTATAGGGTTTCTTATCGCCCCACGAGTTTTTCATCACGAAATAGTTTTCTCCCTGATCATCATGGGCAATGCCTACGATGGCCATGGCATGGTCATCGTTAGTCCAGCAGACACCATGGTGCTCGCGTACAGCTTTTTCTGTCTTGGCAAAGAGTGTGTCGATGGGCACATTCAGATAGCGGTCGTGCAACCAGTTGTCAGGGGAATTGAGTTCTGTCTCCTGATAGTAAGGCTGGCTGTCGTTGCACATCAATTGGATGTACTCCCCAGGCTTGCAGACGCTGCGGGCAAATTCCTGTGGCGTATAGGTGGCACCCAGCATGAACACCCATGTGGGGGGAGGGGTAGTGATGGTAGGCATGGCATCGTAGCTCACGATGCCGTATTTCTCCAAGAGCCGCAGCAGGGTGGCTGACTCACCACGTTTACTCTGAGGGGCATCAGGCTCCTGTTCCATCATCTTCTCTATATAATAAGGTGAGAGGTTTACGGAGTCGCCCCAGGCCAGATGCTCTGTCTCGATGGTGGCAAGCATGGCGTAGATCCAACAAGTTTCCGAGTCACCCTGATCCTTGACGGGCGTCATGCGGTTGAGCACGTCGTTAGTGTAATTTTTGGGTTCCTGACGGGTGCAAGAAGTGAGAAGAGAAAAGTGAAAGGTGAAAAGTGAAAGGTGAAAAGTGAAAAGTATCACTCCCACAACCCTCCCCCATATTTTGCATCTCTTACTCATTCTTCCCTCTTAATTCTTAATTCTTAACTCTTAACTCTTCCCTCTTAATTCTTAACTCTTAACTCTTAATTCTTAATTCTTAACTCCTTAGTATCCTTTGTTTTGTGTGAAGTGAGGATTCAGAGTAAGAATATCATTAGGGATGGGGAAAACGGTGGTGTGACCGTCGCTTTCGTCGACGGGATCGTCAAATTCGTCACCAGTGAAGAGACTCTTGTATTGGCGGAAGCGTATGAGGTCTTGTCGTCTCCAACCCTCCCAGCAGAGTTCGAGCAGACGTTCGTCGAGCAGGTTCTCTGGTGTAAACTCTCGTGGTGCCGCCCCTACACGTTCGCGCACGGCATTGAAGTCGGCACTGCCATCCTCGCCATTGCGCCACTTGGCCTCTGCTCGCATCAACAGGACATCGGCTAAACGGAAGAGCACGATATCGTTATCCATGAGTGTGCCGTCCTTCGTGGCGTTTTTGTCTATATCGTATTTCTTCATACGGGCACCAGCTGTTTCCACGTAGGGGTCGTAGCTGAGGTCCATCTTCACGGCTTTTGGATAGTAGGTGAGAGGGGCTCCTGTGCGATCGGGTATGAGATCCCCGTTGCGGTCATACACCTCGCCTGCCCAATAATTAAACTCGAAACGCGGATCTTCGTCTTCCGTGCCGTAGCCGAAGATACGGAGAGTGTTCAGGGTGGCGCACGAGCCGTTTTCGCCTGTGATACCATAGGCGTCTGCATGCCGATAGTGCCATGAGCGCATGATATTCTGCTGTGTGTTGCTATAGAGGTCCTTGTCCATGGGGATGACCCAGATGTTCTCGCTGGAGTTCTCGTTGCGCACCATGAAATTCGCACCGTAGACTGGCTCCAGAGAATAACCGTTCGCCAGGTAGTTGCAGAAGGAAGTGACTGCCTCCCAGGCATTCATCTTCTGTCCATAGACGTCTAAGATGATCTCCTTGCCGTCGAGGTATTCTTTGTCTGTCCAATCGTCATCGAGATAAATCTCCGCATTCAGGGCGAGCTTAGCCAAAACGAATAGCGCCACATCAAAGGTGACACGGCCGTAGTAATCACCTTGCCCCACACTGTTCTCATTAGCCAAAGAGAAACAGGCCTCGGCGAGCTCGTCGTAGACGAAATGGAACAAATCGCTGCGTTCCGACTGATGCACGTCGTTCATCGAGAGGGTAGTGGCTGTGAAGATAGGTACACGTCCGAAGAGGTCGAGCAGGTACCAGTAGTAGATGGCTCTGAGGGCGCGCACTTCGGCCGTATAAGCCTTGTACTCGTAGTCGGTGATGAGGTTGTGGCACTCTGCGAGATGCTCTATCGAACGGTTGCAGAGTGTGATGGCCTTATAGAGGTAAGTCCAAGAGTTGTACAACAAGTCATGTCCTCCGTCCCAAGAGTGACGATACATGTCCTGCCATAGCTCACCGTCGTACCAGTCATGACCTCTGGTAGGGAGCATGGCTTCGTCTGAACCGAAGGTCTGGAGGTCATAGATGCCTCGACAGGTGCCCTGCAGTCCTTGCCCGTCAGTAGCACCTCCTACATAATTATATAAGGTGGAGACGGTATTCTTGAAAAGCATCTCTCGGTTACCATGTGCCAATTCCTCTTCAATCTGGTCTTTAGGGTGCTCATCGAGCGAACAGGATACGGGTAAAAGCGTAAAAAGACCGAAAAGTAAAAGACTTCTTACCCTTATCGATATGATCTGATGGATTGTATTCATAGTGTCTAAAATTTCAAGCTGAGACCGAAAGTATAACTACGATAGGCAGGCATGACGTTCTTGTCGTCGATGCCGAGGGTGCTGTTGATGATGCTCGAGTTGATCATCGGTGTCACCCCACTGTAGCCAGTGATGGTGGCGAGGTTGTTTACTGAGACAGAGAGGCGCAGGCCCTGAATGTGTTTCATTTTGATGGGAATGGTCCAGCCAATGGTCACATAGTCGAAGTTCACGTAGTCGCCGTTCTCAAGCCAGTAGTCGCTGATAGTCTGGTCCATGATAGCTTCCTCGGGTGCACCCTTCATGATGTTGTAGTTGGGCATTGAGAGCACGTTCATATACGAGAGGGCCGTGCCATTGTAGATCTTGTGTCCGAAGGCACCATTGATCTGTGTGGTGATGTCCCAGTGCCGATAGCGCAGGGCGATGTTCGAACCCATGACAGCCTTGGGCGTGGCCTGTCCACAGATATAGCTATCGTCAGTCACGTCGTAATACTTCAAACCTTCGGAATCCTTTACGATGCCGTTGCAGTGTGGCAGTTTGAAGACCCCCAAGGGCTCTCCTACAATCTGCTTCACCACGGTGCTCGATCCATGGAAGCCTGCACCCCAGAGGGCTGAGATGCCTTTCGACTGTGGAGCTGTCAGGCGCTGTCCGTTGTAGTCACCGTCGAGTGCGAGCAGCTTGTTACGCTCAAATGTCCAGTTCATGTTGATGGTCAGCTCGACATCCTTCGTGCGCAACGGGGTGATGCCAAAGCCAATCTCAAGACCACTGTTCTGCATCGAACCGAGGTTAGCCAGGAACTTATCGTATGGGAATGGTGGCACAGGTACGGTGTATACATAGAGCATGTCGGTGGTCTTCGACTTGTAGTAGTCGATGCTCAAGGCGATGCGTTTCTCCCACATCGAAAGGTCGAGACCTACGTTGAAGGTCTTCTTCACCTCCCACTTCAGGTCGGGATTGGCATTGCGGATGATACCGAGGGTGGTCGTGATGGAGCCGGCATAGGGCACCACGCCGTTAGGTGTCAAGAGCTGCATGGAGTTGTAGGAGTCGATACCTCCCTGACTACCGGCGAGACCGTAGCCGATACGTAACTTGGCGTTTGAAATCCATTTCAGGGGCTTCATCCAGCGCTCTTTGCTGATCACCCAGGCACCACTGATGGAGGGGAAGAAACCCCAGCGGTGGTTCTTTCCGAATTTCGACGAGGCGTCGCCACGGGCATTGGCCGTCAGCGTGTATCTACCCCATAGGGTCACTTGGGCACGCCCGAGAAACGACTCCATGTGGGCTTCCCTATAGTAGGAGTCTGTACCGTCCCAAGGTCGCGTGGCGCCTGCCGACAGCTTGTTGTAGCCGAAAGCATCTGTCGAGAAGTTTGTTACGGTCACGTAGAATCCGGTTTTCCTCTCCATCTCGGCCTCGGCGAGTGCCATCACGCTTAGCTCAATGTTCTTTTTCTCAATGGCGTAGGTCAGCGACAAGTTACCTCTCAGTTCCTCGCTCTTCTCATGAGCGCGATAGGCTAGGCCCTTGCTCCACACAGTGGTGGGGTAATGGTGTGAGTCATCGTTGGTTTTGTAGGAGTACGATCCGAAGGCGCGCAGGGTCAGTTCTTTTGTGATGTTCACCTTCGCCTTCATGTGGATGTTGAAGTGCCCGCCGTCCTCGTCCTCTTTCATCTCCAACAGCGAGAGAGGGTTGCTGATCCAGAGGGCTTCCGTCACCTGGCCATATTTCCCATCAGCTTCAGGAAAGTCCGGAAAGGTGGGGTTGAAGGTAGCTGCCGAATAAAAGAGCCGCTGGGGGAAAGGCAGGTAGTCGCGCTTCTGCACAGAGCCCACCATACCGAGGTCCACCGTCAGATGGTCGTCGAAGGCCATCTGGGTGATGTCGAGTTTGGCGATGATGTTACGATAGTCCTGTGCCTTGATGACCGTCTTATGACGCTGAAAGCCCACGGAAGCACGATAGTTGGCCTTCTCCGTACCACCACCAAAGGCGATATGATGGTTCTGCACGAAGCCTGTACACTCGATGGCCTTGTTGAAGTCTGTGTCATACCCCTTGTCTATGATGTCGAATCCGAAATGCTGGGCCGCCTTACGGAACTCGTCGGCGTTGAGCATCTCTACCCGTTTGAACACCGATTCAAATCCGATGTTACCATCGTAGGAGATGTGGAACTGCTGTTCCTTGCCACGCTTCGTGGCCACCTCGATAACACCAGCAGCACCTCGCGAGCCGTACTGCGCCGTCTCTGAGGCATCTTTCAGGATGGTAAAGCTCTCGATATCGGCAGGATAGATGGTCGAGAGGATGGCCAGGTCTGCTGTTACACCGTCGATGATGACGAGCGGGTCGTTGCCACCATTCAGTGAGGTGGTACCCCTCACACGCACAGCAGAGATCATCGCCTCCTGATTACCACCTGGGGTTACCTGCACACCAGCTGCCTGACCACTGAGGGCATCGACTGATGAAGTGATGAGACCCTTGTTCATACGCTCTTCAGTCACTTGGTCCACGGCACCTGCGATGGCGTTCACATCACCCTTCGAATAACCGACACTTACTATTGTAGAATCATTTGTATCAGTCTGGGCGGCTGCCGATGCTGCCATGATTGTGGTCAGTGACAGGATCCATAATCGATTCCTCATGAGCTATTGTTTTTGGTTTCGTTTGCAAAGATAAGAAATAATTTGTGAATACACGCTTTTTTTTCATAAATAATTTGTAATTTTGCAGCCATGAAGATTCAAGATTTTGAGATTATGGCTCCTGTGGGCTCGCCAGAATCACTGGCCGCAGCCATTCAAGCAGGGGCAGATAGCATCTACTTCGGTATCGAGAAACTGAACATGCGGGCTCATTCAGCCTCCACCTTCACCATCGACGATCTGAAGCAGATGGCGCATACGTGCAATGAGCACGGCATCAAGAGCTATCTGACGGTCAACACGATCATCTACGGCGAGGATATCCCCCTCATGCACGAGATTATCGACGCTGCCAAGGAGGCAGGCATCTCGGCTGTTATTGCCAGCGATGTGGCCGTCATGACTTATTGTAATCGGGTAGGGCAGGAGGTGCACCTCTCCACACAGCTCAATATCTCAAACATCGAGGCCTTGCGCTTCTATGCGCAGTTTGCCGATGTCGTCGTCTTGGCGCGCGAGCTCAATATGGATCAGGTGGCCGAGATCTACCGCCAGGTGGAGGCAGAGCATATCTGTGGTCCCTCAGGCGAGCAGATCCGTATCGAGATGTTCTGTCACGGTGCCCTTTGTATGGCTATCAGTGGCAAGTGCTATATGAGTCTCCACGCTGCCAATCGCTCAGCCAATCGTGGCGAGTGTATCCAGGTGTGCCGCCGCTCCTATACGGCTACGGATAACGAGACGGGTTATCAGCTCGACATCGACAATAAGTATATCATGTCGCCCAAGGATCTGAAGACCGTGCGTTTCATCGATCGTATGATGAAGGCTGGCGTGCGCGTATTTAAGATAGAAGGTCGCGCGCGAGGTCCTGAATATGTCTATACCGTCGTGAAATGCTATAAGGAGGCTATCCAGGCTGTTCTCGACGGCACGTTTACCGAGGCACGTAAGGACGAGTGGGACGAGCGACTCGCCACCGTCTTTAACCGTGGGTTCTGGGATGGCTACTATCAAGGGCAGACCATGGGCGAGTGGAACCGTCACTACGGTTCTAATGCCACTGAGCGCAAGGTCTATATCGGCAAGGGCGTCAAGTACTTCTCCAAGCTCGGTGTGGCAGAGTTTACCGTCGAGGCCAATACCTTCAAGGTAGGCGACAAGATGCTCATCACTGGTCCCACGACTGGCGTGATGTATGTCACGGCTAACGAGATTCATGGTGACAACGGTCCTGTAGAAGTAGCTGAGCAAGGTACCCGTGTCTCTATCGCCGTTACCGACAAGGTGCGCCCCAGCGACAAACTGTTTAAACTCGAGAAAGTTCAAAGTGACTAAGTGAGAAAGTGATATTTTTAATGACTATACAAATAACAAGGTGACAGACAATGACGATTAACGAGATACAAGACGAGATTATTGAGGAGTTCAGCGGTTTTGATGACTGGATGGACAAGTACCAGTTGCTTATAGACTTAGGTAACGAGCAGGAACCGCTGGAGGAGAAATACAAGACAGAGCAGAACCTGATAGACGGTTGCCAGAGCCGTGTGTGGTTGGTGGCTGATCTCGTGGAAGGTGGAAAGTGGAATACGGATGGGAAAGTCATTCATTTCAAGGCTGAAAGCGATGCGCTGATTGTGAAAGGTATCGTCAGTCTGCTGATTCGTGTGCTTTCTGACCATACACCGCAGGAGATTCTTGATGCCGACCTCTATTTCATTGAGGAGATAGGGTTGAAGGAGCACCTTTCGCCCACGCGTAGCAACGGACTCGTGGCAATGGTAAAGCAGATGCGCGTCTATGCGTTGGCTTTCAGCACGAAGCAATAGAGAGGACTGAATTAAAAAAAACATCGACTAAAAACTTTTGTAATATATGATACAGACTGTAGTTAAGCGCGACGGGCGCATCGTAGGATTCAATGAGCAGAAAATCATGGCTGCCATCCGCAAGGCCATGCTCCACACCGATCAGGGCGAGGATGAGCGACTGCTCTATCAGATAACAGACCATATCGCACAGCGTGGTGACAGCCAGATGACTGTGGAGCAGATTCAGGATGCTGTGGAGCTGGAGCTGATGAACTCAAGCCGCAAGGACGTGGCACAGAAGTACATCGCCTATCGCCACCAGCGCAGTGTGGCTCGTAAGGCCAAAACGCGCGAGGTGTTCCTCGATATCGTGAACATTAAGAACAACGACGTGACGCGCGAGAATGCAAACATGAATGCCGACACGCCTGCAGGTATGATGATGAAGTTCGCCTCGGAGACGACGAAGCCCTTCGTCGACGACTATCTGTTGTCGGAGGACAGTCGCGACGCTGTGGAGCACAACTATCTGCATATCCACGATAAGGACTATTATCCAACAAAGTCGCTCACCTGCGTGCAGCATCCGTTGGATCATATTCTTGAGGGCGGATTCG
>JAEEGK010005477.1_pt1 | contig 30709 bp, 10 predicted proteins | sample 8958771 | NCBI WGS metagenome assembly JAEEGK01 (sample SAMN16246547, study PRJNA631951) | gut metagenome | biome: gut microbiome; feature: rumen; material: SC-attached | host: Bos | place: Iran: Karaj | collected 2018-10
TAGAAAAAGAAACAAAAAAATCCAAAGAAAAGATAGAGAAAAAGATTTCAAAATTGGAAATTACATGATAAAAAGGACATTAGGTCAAGGAACATTTGGAAAAGTAAGATTAGGAATATATTTACCAACTCATGAGAAAGTTGCTGTAAAAATATTAGAAAAGAGTAAAATAAGAGAAAAAGATGATGAAATAAGAGTAAAAAGAGAATTTGAAATGTTAACAAAATTTAATCACATAAATGTAATATTAGTAACCGAAATATTTGAAAGTTACGACAGTTACTATAGTGTAATGGAATATTGTGAAGGAGGAGAATTATTTAATTACATAGTTAAAAAGAAAAGATTATCAGAAGAAGAAAGTGCTTTTTTTTATTATCAAATAATAAATGGTTTAGAATATATTCATTCTTTAAATATGGTTCATAGAGATTTAAAACCAGAAAATTTATTATTAACAAGAGATCATATTTTAAAAATTATTGATTTTGGTTTAAGTAATTATTTCTATGATAAAAATAAATTATTATCAACTCCTTGTGGTTCTCCTTGTTATGCTTCTCCTGAAATGGTTTCTGGGAAAAAATATAATGGATTTAAAATTGATATTTGGAGTTCTGGTATTGTTTTATATGCAATGTTATGTGGTTTTTTGCCTTTTGAAGATAAAGATAATGAAATTTTATTTAAAAAAATTAGAAAATGTAAATTAGAATTTCCACATCATATTTCACTTATTTCTAAAGATTTAATTAAAAAAATTTTAGTTACTAATCCTGATAAGAGAATTAGTATTAAAGAAATTAAAAGACATCCTTTTTTTTTGAAAGGAAAAACTATTTTTTATCAAACTTTTTCTTTTAAAAAATTACCTAAGGATTTAAGTTTAGAAAAAGAATATGAAAATAATAATTTTAAAACTGAAGAAGATGATAAAGATATTCATAAACAAATTTCTAAAACTATTCCTAATGATAATAATAAAAATAAACAAAAAGAAGAAGAAGAAGAAAAAAATAATGTTAAAACAGAGTTTAATAATTTTGATGATTTAAATAATAAAAAAGATATTAAAATTACTTTTGATGAAGATGATATTTTGGATTTAGAAAAGAAAAAATCAAATCAAGATTTAAATAATAATAATAATAATCAAATAAATGATTTTTCAGATAAAATTTCTAAAACAGAACCTAATACTTATCATAATAATAAAAGACCAAATTCAAATAATCAAAAAACAATTTCTCCAGCACAACAATTTTTAACTATCTCTCATTTACCAAACAATTTTAATAAAATCGATAATTATATTAGTAATATTCAATCTATGAGAATGCCAATTAATAAATTTTTAATGAAGAAAAATAATAATGTTATTATTAAAATTAAATTATCAAATAAAAATAATAATATTGGTGATTCAAATTATCAAATTGAATCAAATAATAATAAAAGATCAATCTCAAAATCATCAAATAATAATCATTTGATTTTAAATATAATTAAAATGTTTAATAAAAGTGAAAGAAAGAGAAAAGAAATAAAAATTTATGATTCATTATCAAATAATTATAGAGATTGTATGGTAAAAACTCAAGAAAATCATATGAATTCTAAAAAAAGGCCAAATTCAATTTATAAAAAAGATTTAATGTTAAGAAATAATAAAAGGAAACATAATAAAATTAATTCAATGAAATTAAATGATGTTTTTACTAATAATTTAAAATCAAATAGACAAAAAATTATTTCAATTAATACTATTGATAATTCAACTTTAAACACTAATGTTTCAAGACATTCAAAATTATCTTCTTATCAAACAACTTCTAATAGTCTTGGAAAAAATAATGGTTATCATCATTCAAAAAGTAAAACTAAACAAAGTTTAGAAAATAAAATTAGATTAATTAGTTTTGGTGATTTTCTTAAAAAAATAAAATAGACATTATAGTTAGGGATTTATTATCTATTTCAATTATATAATTCAAATATTTTTATTTTTTTAATTAAAACATATAAAACATAATATTTAATTTTTACTAAATTAAAATATTAAAAAGAAATTTAATAGAAGAAATTTAACTTTTTTTTAGTATTTAACTATATGTAAAATAAATATTGTAATATGAATTCTCACTGATGTCTTTTTTTCATTTTAAAATATTTTCAAATCAAAATTCAAATCTTATAAATAGAAAACATATAATTATTTTAAATTAAAAATTGAATTTAAAATTCTTAAATCTTTTTGATTATATTCAATTTCTTGATTTTGATATAATTTCCAAGAATCATTTTCAATAAAACTTAATGCTTTAATAAAAGCATTTGTGATTTCTTTATCTTTAAAAGAACTTTTTGCAACATTCAAATGGTTAATTGGATCAATTATAATTATTTTATCACATTTAAAATTTTCATCAATTTTCATAAAAGGATTTTCTTCATTTACATTTATCATTAATTCTGAAAAATTAAAAAATGAATAAAATTTAATAATATAATATAATTGTTTTCCTATTGATATATTATTATTAAATTGATTCTTTTTTAAAAAAGCTAAAACCATTAAAAAAAGAGAATAAGAAGATAAGCCTCCAATATAACTTTTATTTAAATTTAGATTTTTAAAATATCTTTTCATAAATAAAACTATTTTTTTAATATTAGGATAATTATTAATTGATTCTTGAACAAATTCAATAGTTTTAATATAATTAATAGAATAAAATGTTTCTTCCTTAAAAGTTATATCAAATTTCAATTTATTCAAATCATCATTTTCTAAATAATTAGGAATATCTTTCAATTTTATTAAAGAAGTTATATCAAATTGAATTTTAATGACTGGAACACTTGCAGTTGTTATTGGTTTAATATAATTAAACTCATCTTTATTTTTATATAAAATTGAAATTAAATCAGATACAAATGTATTATTATCTTGAATTGATTTATATTTTATTAATATATCAACATCACTTCCTTCAATTGATAAATTAGTAATAAAAGAACCATATTTTATTATATCTATATTATATAATAAAGACAAATTATTTTTTAATATTTTTGATAATTTATCAATATAACATATTTTAATTGGATTTAATATAAAATTATTATTATTTACATTTAAATTATATTCTTCAAGTTCTAATGATAAATTTGAAAAAAATTCTTCATATGATATACAAATATTTTTTAAAGTATTATATGTAATTATTTGTGGAGTATAATATGAAAATAGATAAGGATATGAAAATTGATTATCATTTATATAGATTATATGATTTTGAATTTCATTATTTATATTATTCAAATTTACATTTTCAGAATATGATATATTTTCTGTTTGACAACTTGTTTCAGTTAATGCATCATTTTCTTTTGTCATTTGTTTATTTGAATTTAAAGTTAATTGTTCTTCAATATTTTCTTTATTTTTATTTTTTTCTTGTTCTAATTTTTTTTCTGATAATTCATCTGTTTTTTTCTTTTTTTGTTGTGTTGGATATAAAAAAAATTCTTTTTCTTTCTTTTTTTTTTTATTTTTTTGACTTTTTTGTATATTTTCATGAATAATAATTTTTTCCTCTTTTTCTTTTTCATTTTTTGTGATTATATTTTCACTTTTCATCTCTTTATTATTGTTATTTTCTTCAATATTTAAAATAGTAATATTATCATTATTACTTTTATCTTTACTTGAATTATTATTATCTTTTTTGTCTTCTTTATTTAAATTATCTAAAGTATCTTTATTTCTTTTTCTTTTTTTTTTATTTTTTTTTTTCTTTTTATTATTTTCATTTATTTCTTCAATTAATTCATTGACATTTTTATTTAGAAAAAGTTCTTTAATATGTTTATATATACAGTCATAAATTAATCCTAAATTTCTTAATGAATCTTCTACATTTATAAAATAAATATTATATAAAAAACATGATAAAGATTCAGAATAATAATTTTTTAATTTTTCTTCTGCATTTATTAATAAATTTTTTATATCAGTTATATCTTGATAACAATTAAATTTTAAATAATTATTATCTTCTATAAATTGTTTATATACTTTATTATACATATTCATTTCATTAAACAATTCATTACATATATTTTCATTATTATGAATATATTTTCCTATTTCATAAAAATCTATCCTATCCAATATTGAATTTTTATATTCTTCAGAAATAAAATTTTCTAAATTTTTATTCATTTCTTCTATTTCAAAAATTTTATCTCCTAATTTATTATCATATAATTTTTTTGTATAGAGATAATATTCATAATTTAAAATAATATTTTGTTCAATATATCCAACAAAAATGTCATAAAATGTAATTCTAGTTTTATTACTTAACCAAAAAGGAAATTTGAAATTATATAATTTATAATTTTCATTAAAATAAGGATTTAAAGTATATTTTAAAAAATTACCCCCTGAAAAATAATTAAAACATTGTTTTAAATTTGAAGGATTTTCTAAAAAAGATTTGCTTAATGAAAAAGTATCATCAGTTTCTTCAAAAGAATAAAATTTAATATTATAAATTAAATCCTTTTTATAACGCTTATCAATAGAAAAATAATTTTTATTATTATCTTTATTAAACTTTAAATAATTTGCATAAAAATTTAAATCTTCATCATTAATCTTATTTTGTTTATTTGAATCACTATTTGAATCATTTAATTCTGTATTTAAAAAAAATTCTGTAAAATCCTTTTGAGGAAAAAAAGTAATATTATCTTTTAAATAATATAAAAAAATTAATTGTTTTATTATTTTAGATAACCATTTATTATTAATTGAGCATAATTGTATTCTTTTATTTAAAGATAATTCTGAAAACCAATTAAATATTATTTTGTTTTTTTCTTCACTAATTAATGAATCATTTAACTCTAATTCACTATTTTTATCAATTTTTTTTAAATATATTTTCTGATTTTTTAAGAAACTTTTAGCAAAATTTTGATAATATTGTAAAGTTGTATTTGATATTATATTTCCATTATTAGATAATAAAACACAAGAAGGAATACTCATATTTATTTTTTAAAGTTAAATGAATTAAAATAAATAAATATATAATTAAATTTTTTTTTTTAAAAATTAAGTAAAAAAATAAATTAAAAATAAAATAAAACATATAAAACACATTAAAAAAACTCAGAAAAAAAAAAAAAAAAAAAAAAAATCAATCTTCATCAGTTTCTTTAACTTCTTTAAGACTTCCTTGAATTTGTCCATTTTTAATAACAATAGTTTTTTCTTTCCCATTAACAGTTAACAAACCAATACCAGAAGGTTTACCATTTTTAAAATCTCCTTTAAAAATTTTACCATTATTCCAAGTAAAAACACCATAACCTTCTTTAATCCCATCAACATAATCTCCAACATAAAAACTTCCATTAGGCCAAGTATATTTTCCTTCACCATGCATTTTTCCATATAAAAAACTTCCTTTAAAAATATGTCCATTTCCCCATTCATAAGTTCCTTCACCATTAATTGCATTATTTAAAAAATCACCTTCATATTTATCATTTATATTTTTATATTCTACTTTTCCTTTTCCTTCTTTTACATCATTTAAAAAATCTCCTATATAAACATATTCATTTGTCTCTTCTTTTCCTTTTCCATTTTTTTGACTTTGTAAAAAATCACCTTCATAAATATAATTTTCTGAATATTTTTTACCAAAACCATTTAATTTTGAATTTATAAATCTTCCTTCATAAGTACATTTTTTATTTAAATCTGTTAATCTACCAACTCCATTTAATTCATTATTTATAAAGTATCCTTCATATTTTTGACCTTCTGGTGTGTATAATACTCCTATTCCATTTCTATTATTTGATATATCTACATTTCCTATATAAATTGAAGGATTTCCATTAAATTTTTTTATTAAAAGTTTTGTTTTTAATTTAAATTCTGATTCTTTTAATTCTAATGGTTTATTATAATTTGGATTTAATATTGTTATTTTGTCATATTCTGATACTTTAAATGATGATTTAATGTCTTCTATAAAGGAATTTTCTTTTTGAAGAAGATATTTTTTTAAGGAAGTTTTAAATAATTTTTTAAATGAATACATTCGAAATGTACTTTGGATTTTTATTATTGGGTTTAAATTTTGTTTTTCTTCTGTTTTATATCCAGGTGTTATTAAATTCTCTTTTGTTTCTGAAGAAAAAAATCTTGGGGATTTAAATATTGTTGTTTCTGTTTGAAAATTAGTATTTTTTGCTTTATTATAATTACGAGCATTTGTATAATTTTGAGTTGGGAAAGTTAATGTTGTGTCATCATCTATTCTTTTTTTAAAACAATTACATTTTTGTTCATTTCCCATATTAAATATTGTTTAATTTATTTTTTATTTTTAATAAATTATTCTTATATTTTATGTTCTAATATTTTTTATATAATACATAATTATAAATAATAAAATATTTACTTTTTCATAAATTAAAAATAAGTTAAAAATAATTTCTTTGATTAATTGTAGGAAAAAAAGATTAGTAATTCCAAATAAAAAATATAATAATATCTTATTTATATTTTACTTTCAAATTATAAAAAAGAATTTAAAATATATTTCAAAAAATAAGATTTATGTAAAATACAAAAAACTATAATAAATTCAATTAGATTATTTTTAAAATTAAATGCCATTAAATCTAAATAAATTCATATTTTAATAATTTTATTCTAATTCATAAAAATTAATCAATAACCTTTTAGAAATATATTTAATTATAATTAAATCAATTATATTTTCAATCTATTTCTTTTTTTCAATAAATTTGACATAAAATTTTAATTACTTTTTTTATAATATATGAGTTTTAAATATGTAATGTATATTGTTATTTATAAATATAAATAATAATTACAATACAATGAAAAATTTTATTTGTATTAAAAATTCAAAATTGTTCATACCAATCAGAAGGATAACTATCATTTAAAGAATTTAATTCAGAAGCATTTATTTTATTATTAAAATTAGATTTAAGAGTAACAATAGTTTTCGTATCATTTTTTTTATTTTCAATAAAAATAGTAAAAGGTGAATTTTTATTATTTAAACTATCATTATTTAATCTTATATCTTTATTAGGAATAAAAGGAGGTTTAATCTTATATTGTAACAATGCATCCCAATTAATATCTTTAAAAAATAAATGTAATTTAATTACTTTAATATCAGTATATCTTGTAGATTCATTTTTATCTAAAAGTGAACTTAATAAACTATTTAATTCTTTATTACTATTATCTGGAAATGAAATTTCTTTTTCAATAATTTCTTTATAAGTATCTAAAATTTCAATAGCATTATTTCCAAAAGGTAAAATTCCATAATAAATATAATAAATACAAATTCCAATTGACCAATAATCACATGAATATGAATAACCTTTTCCTAATAAAACTTCAGGAGGAATAAAATTTGGTGTTCCTATTATTGTATGTGTTTTTTCATCTTTTTGTAAAATTTTAGCAGTACCAAAATCAATTAATTTAATATATCCTTTATTATCTATCATTATATTTGAAGGTTTTATATCTCTATGAATTATTTTTCTTTTATGTAAATAATCTATTGCTGTAAATATTGATGCTCCATAAAATTTTGCTTCATAATTACTTTTTTTATATTTTCTTTGTTCTAAATAATCTGACATATTTAATCCTCTTACATATTCTAATAAAAAAAATAACCAATTTTCATTTTTTAAAGTTTTTATTAATTTTAAAATAAATGGATGATCAATTGAATTAAGAGTATTTTTTTCCCATAATAAATATTTAATTCCAAATTTTTGCTTTTCTGCACTTAATTTAGAAATTGTTTTAATTGCATAAAAAAATATTTCATTATGTACTAAACATACATTACCAAATCTACCTCTTCCTAAATATGAAAGATAATATAAATCATGTAAACTTAAATTATAATCTTCAAGAGTCATTTTTTGTTTAATATAATCATTTATTGATTGTTCAGTTAAAAGTTCTAAAAAATAATTAGATGGTATTTCATATAATATTACTTCTTTTGATAAACATTTAAATGTATATGTACTTTTTTGTTCATTTAATATAAAAAATTCACCAAATGAATTCCCAGCTTCAAATATTTTAATATTTTTTTCTGCAATTGATGCTTGAATAATTCCTTTTTCTATTAAATAAAATTTATTTACTTCTTGATTATTATTTAATATTATTTGATTATCATAATATATTTTTATTTTCATATTATTAATAATTTCAAATGCATTTTCAATTGTTATATTACTAAAAATTTGGAATTTATTTAATATATTAAATAAGGATGTTATAAATATAGTGTTTAAATTATGTTTTTTTAATATTGAGATTAAATAATCTTTTGAAGTTTGACAAATTATTGAATCATTCATTGAATAAATATCATGTTCAAATTCTTGAAAAGTAAACATTAATTCACCTTTAAAAAATTGATCTTCTTTAATTTCAATATGATTTTTTTTATTTTTATTGGATAATTTACCATTTAATATCAAAAAACATTTATTATTATTATATAATCCTTTAGATAAAATTAATTCGTTTTTTTTATATCTTTTAATTGAAAATAACTCTTTATAAATTTCTTCAGGAATGTTACAATATTCTATAATTTTAGAAAATACTAAATCTTGAGAAATAAAATATTTTAAACAATTATTTAATAAATTACCAATTGAATTTAAACCAAAGCATTCAAGTAAAGTTTTATCATTATAAAATAAAATTTTAGTATCATTTACACAAGCAATAACTTTAATAGAATTTTCTTTGATTTTTCCTTTATTTAAAGAAGTAATAACAATTTGATGATAAGTAGAAAAAATTGCAGAATTAATATCAAAAATATGACCATATGAAAAAAAATCAGTAATTAAATTCGATGATTTATCTTGAGAAAAAGATATTTGAACTTTCCCCTTTAAAATAAACATTTTTTTTAATTCAAATGAATTTTTTTGTAATATACAATTTGTTTCATTTTCTTTAATTTTTATTTTATCATCTTTATTAAAACTATTTATAACTCCTAAACTAATAAAAGATTTTTTTTCAATATCAGATATAAATTTAAATAATATTTGTTTTTGGAAAAAATTAAAATCATTTTCTATTAAATTATTATTATTTTTAATAATATCTTTTTTAAATGATAAATATAATTGTTTATCAATAACATATAATTGAACAATTGAATTAGTTTTTGCAGTATATTTTCTTTGATAAGTTAAATCAATTAATCCAATTTCACCAAAAGTTGAATATTCTTTATTTAATATTTTGTTATTAAATTTATCATATATTTCAATTTCACCTTTTCTTAAAATATAAAAAGAATTTGCTTCTTCACCTTCATTAAATATTATCATATCTTTTTCTAATTGAATTCCTGTTGATTCTTCTATTAAATTATATAATGAATATTCATCAAATTTATTAAATAAAAAATGTTCTTTTAAGATATTAAATATCAATTTATTATCTTCAATTGGAAAATTATTTTTTTCATTTTCTTTTTCTATTTCATATTCTAAATTTTGATAATCAAAATTTTTTTCATTTAAATCTTTTGTTTTTGGTTTTTCTTTAATTTCTGATTTTTTATCACTTTTTACTGTTTTAATTGTTGTTGTTTTCTCTATTTCACTTTTCCTTGTTAAATGTTTCTTATTTGGATTTAAAAATTTTCCCATACTCAAATTCAAATAATTTGCATTAAAATGAGAAAAAGATTTTGTTCTTAAAAATATTTCCGTTGATGTCATTGCTGGAATTGCTTGATTTAATCCAATTTGTTTTTTAGATTTTAATTTTATAAAATTTTTCCCTTTTTGAGGCATTAATGTTTTATTTATTATTTCGAGATTTGGAAAAAGAGTTTGATTTAAAATTACATCATTATTATTAATATGATTAATTTTACAATTAAAACAAAGACCCATCTTATATTTTAAATTAATTTTTATAAATTAATTCTTTTGAGTAAAAATTAATCATAATTTAAATTACTTATTTTTGTATTAATAGTAAATATAAATAATTAAAAATTATCAAAGAAAAAAGTAAGTATAAAAATTAAATAATTTTACCTTATAAAAATTTAAATTTGAACATAAAAAAATAAAAAAATATAAAACCTTTTAAACTTTTTTGAATTTTATTTCAATTTTTTTCTATACAATTTTTTTTCATTTTATTTTACAAATATTATTAACTAAATTTTTTTTTCATTTTTTTTAATACTTTTTTTCAACATTTTAAAAATTTATTAATCAATATTTTTTAACATTTTTAAAAAAATTTTTTTTTAAAAATAAAAAAATGTTTTATTCAAATTTCCTTCAAATCTCCCTTTTATTTATTTTCTACCTTCCAACTTTAATAAAAACATCAGAAGATTGTCCAAATCATTACATATCCTGTTCATCAACATGTGTACCAACATTAGCTCAATGTCCAACAATCATGAAATGTAAAAAACCCTATATTTTACTAAACCAATATTTATGTGATATAAACGGTGAAAATTCAATACCATCAAAATGCAAAAAAAATTTAGAATGTTGGGAAGGAAAATGTGTATCATCTCAAAATGAAAAAGTAACATTATGTCCATCAATGACATCATGTCCAGATTCATATGTTCGTTGTTACGATGATAGTTGTGTAACAAAAGAAGAAGAATGTCCAAATTATATAAAATGTCCTTCATTTATTCCTATAAGATGTCCTAATGGTGATTGTAGAAGATCACTTAATGATTGTCCTACTATAATTACTTGTCCTAAGGAATTTGCTGTTAAATGTAATGATGGTTCTTGTCATAGAACTAAAAATGAATGTAATAATTCTAATGATGCTACTAAATGTCCTGATATTACTATGACTAGATGTAGTGATGGAAGTTGTACTAATTCTAAATTTTTATGTCCTTCACAAGTTACTTGTCCTGAAGGATTTATTAAATGTTTTGATGGGAATTGTAGGAAAGAATGTAATCAACCTTCATTAACTCAAATTTCTACTTGTTCTAATAATAATGATATTGTTTGTCCTTTTGATTTTTCTTGTAGAAGTGATAAAAGTTTATGTCCTACTGGGATTATTTGTCCTATTGATAAACCTGTTAAATGTTGGGATATGAGTTGTAAAGAAAGTTTAAGTCAATGTCCTGAATTTCAATCTTGTCCTTCTACAATGCATGATTGTCCTGATGGTTCTTGTTCTATGAAAGAAACTTGTGGTACTCATATTACTTGTTCAATGGATGCACCATTTAGATGTTTTGATAATACTTGTAGAAGAAGTCCTGATGATTGTCCTCAAATGCCTAATTGTCCTAGTGATTCTCCTATTTTATGTTGGGATGGTAGATGTTTGGCTAATAGAGGAGATTGTCTTCCTCCTACTTTATGTGATTCTTCTAATCCTGTTAAATGTGCTGATAATATATGTGCTAAATCACTTGATAGTTGTAAAGAAATTAATGATTGTCCTTCACAGTTTATTAAATGTCCTGATGGTACTTGTATGAAAAAAATGGCTTATTGTATTAATCAACAATGTCCTCTTTCATTTCCATATAAATGTAATAATGGTATGTGTGTTACACATGAAAGTCATTGTGAGAAAGAAAATGGTTGTCCATATAATAAACCAAATAAATGTCCTAATGGTGAATGTGTTTCTGATAATTGTAATAATAAAGATAAAAAATGTCCATCTGATAAAAAATTATGTCCTGATGGTAGTTGTTTACCAACAACAAAAGCTTGTCCAAAAGAAAATGGATGTCCAAGTGATACTCCATTAAGATGTGCTGATGGTACATGTATTGATCCAAAAAAAGCTGAATGTCCTATTCCAGTTTGTCCAAGTGAAAAACCAATTAGATGTGATGATGGAATTTGTGTTACTACAAAATCATATTGTACTAATAATAATCATAAATATATAAATAATTCAAAACCACTTTGTGCTAATGGAATTGAAGTTGATTTCTTTGAAGAATGTAAATTAATTATACCTTGTAGTAGTAGTGAAATAAGATGTGAGGATGGTACTTGTAGAGAAAAATTAGAATATTGTCCTGATATAAATACATGTCCTGAAGAATATAATATTAGATGTAAAGATGGTTCATGTGCTAAAAGTGAAGATTTATGTTTACATATTAATGGTTGTCCTCAAAATAAGAATTTAAAATGTCCTAATTCAGGATTATGTGTTAAAGATGATTTAGATTTATGTGATTTATATAATGAAAATTTTAAAATAGGAAATGGATGTGATTCAGAGCGTCCATTTAAATGTCCAATAACAGGAAAATGTGTAATGGTAGAAGATGAATGTGTAACAGAAAATGGTTGTCCATTAGATAATCCATATATGTGTCAAACTGGTCAATGTGTTTCAAATAAAAGAAGATGTGCTGGATATGATGATGATGAATTATGTTTATCTGAATCAGATAGACCATATTTATGTATTTATGATACAGATGCTCAATGTAGTAAAAAACCAGATGAATGTTTTAATTCTCAAAATTGTAGAATAAATGAACCTTTCAGATGTCCTTCTGGTGAATGTAAAAGATATCCATATATTCCTGGTGGTGACTCTATTAAATCATGTGATATTAGTATTTATTGTCCTGAATATAAACCTTTTTTATGTGCTGATGGTTCCTGTGCTGAAAAAAGCTCATTTTGCAAAAGTGAAATATCATGTTATAATGAAGATGATTCAAATTCAATATGTTTTGATAGAACATGTCAAAAATATTTAGGTGATTGTGATAAACATAAAAAATGTCCAGCAAAAAATCCAATATTATGTCAAAATGGTAATTGTGTATCATCAATATTTGATTGTCAAGAAAATTCATGTCCTACATGGATGCCATATAAATGTATATATGGTAAATGTAAAAAAGCTCCTCATGATTGTATATTACAAAATGATGAGAATCATAATCCAATATATAAATCATATTGTCAAGAAAATGAAGTAACATGTTATGATGGAACATGTAGATTAAATATAAAAGATTGTCCAATTTATGCTGGTTGTCCCACATCAGAATTACCATATAAATGTAATGATGGTTCATGTGAAAAAGATGAAAAATCATGTTTAAATATAACAATAAAATGTGAAGGTGATTTGATTCTTTCAGTAGATGGTATTTGTAGAAATATAACAATACCTTATAATGGTTGTCCTAATTATGCTCCTTTACTTTGTTCAACTGGACATTGTGTTAAAACATTTTCTGAATGTGTAGGAGAATCATCTTGTCCTTCTGTAGATACTCCATTTAGATGTATTGATGGTTCTTGTGTTTCATCAATATCACAATGTAAGAGTTCAATTAGAAATTTTGGTGTTTCAAATTTGAGAGTTGAGATTTATCCTAATATTGATGCTAATATTCCATTTGTTATAGGAGATTCTAATTTAATTATTGGAAATCTTTATATTCCTTCTGATTCAATTAGAAATGTTAATGGTAATATTAATGAAACTGCTATTTATTTAAGAAGTGTTCCTAGAAATGAAATTCCTCAAACTTATTATGAATATGATTCAACTAGATATAATGATATTATTTCTGCTTTTCCTTATGCTGACTCTAATGAAAATTCTAATTTAGATTATGAATATAATGTTTTATCATCTGTTGTTAATTTTTCTTTTGTTGAAGAAAATTATTATATTTATAATCCACTTTTATTAACTTTATTATATGATTTCCCTGAAAAATATGAAAAATTACATAATATAAGAAATTCATCTGATATAAATTCATTTAAATTTTTAAATAAAACAGAAGATGTTTGTCTTGCAAAATTAAATAAATCATTTTATTGGAATTGTTTAAATAGTGCATCAAAAACTGAAAGTTTATCAAAATTACAATTACAAGGAAGAATAAGTGAACCTGGAATTTATGCAGTAATATTATCACCAGTAAAAAATGATGCAAAATTAGAAATAAAAAAAAATAATTTAATTGAATTTAGATATGCAATAACAATAACATCAATAATTTTAATAATAATAATTGGAAGTATAATTTATATCTTTTATAGAATTTATCGTTTTAGAGGAAAATATAAAAAAACAACAAAATTATTTAAAACATTAGAATTTGAAATGAATGATTTACAATTAAAAAGTACTGATATTATTGGTCAAACTATTGGAGATACTAAAGAAGGAGTTATTTTTACAGATAATCCTTGTTATAAAATAAAAAATGATTCAAAAAATTTAAAAACTATTCAATTAGAAAAAAGATATGATGATTATCTAAAAAAATTAAAAATTTTGGAAAAAAATAATAAGACACTTACTGAAAGATTAGATGAAATTACAACTCAATATGAAGAACTTGTTAAAGTAAAAGAAGAATTAAATTTAATTAATAAAAAAAAAGAAGATGAGAATGAATAAATTTTTATTATATTGATAGTATGATTAATTTAAATTATGATATGTATTTTTTTAAATTTAATATGAATTATATTTTTACTTTATTTAATTAGTATATGAGTATAATATTAATTTATTTTTAGAATGTATTTAAATAATTTTAATTTAAAATTTCTTTTTTTTTATTTATTTAAATTTTATTATTTCCATAATTTAATCTAAATAATTTTCTCAACTTCATTTCCTAAAATAAAAGTATCTCTCATAATATCATGTGCAGGAATACTTTCTTTTTCTTTTTCCAAAGGAATAAACAAAATTCTATCTCCCGAAATTTTCCAATCAATTTCTCTATTTTCAAAATCTCCTTCATTTTGTTCTTTAACAAAATTATTTAATTCCTCTGGATTATTTAACATAAGTAAATTAACAGCATCACTAATTTTAAGACTATCATAAGATTTTTCAGCAGACCTTGCAATTTGAAATCTAATCGCATTATCAAATTTACCTAAATAATAATTATAATACTTATCTGAATTTTTTAATTCTGCGAGTTGTCTATAATTTCCTTCCATAATACATTGTTCAATATTTCTTGATATTTTAATATATTCATTATTTAAATCTTGAAGATCAATTAATTCAATTGCAGTTGAAAAATCTGATGTTCTATTATTTGATAATAAATGAAGGAGATATAATCCAACATAATATAAAAATTTATCACTTCTTTTTTTTATTACTTTACCATCGAAATCAAAATAAAATTGTTTTACTCTTAAATATGATAATTCGAATAATTTTTCATTTTGTTGTTCTAATGCAAAATCCATTTCTAATTCACATACTTCTCTTGCTATTTCGTATTCTTCTTCTTTTGGTTCTAAATTACTTGGAGGGAGAGTTGTTAGTTGAATACAGGATAATTTTAAGGCTTTTAGTAATTTTGATTTTTCTTCTTTGTTTGTTGATGATTTGTAATTTTCTATTTTTGATTTTATTGATGTTAAGAAATTCATTTTTTTTTTTTAAATATAAAAAAATTTTTTATTTAATTTGTATTTATTTTTTATTGGAGGTAACTATTGAATTTGTTTAAATTATAATTAAAATGTATTTATTTTTATTTAAAAAAATTTAAATTGTTAAAATTATTTATTTTTAATTTTTTTTTTATTTTTTATTATAAAAATGCATTCTGAATTAAAAAATTTAAAGAAGAATTTATTTCTTAATTGTCAATTAAAAGAAGTTTTTAAAGAACCTAGTAAAGAATGTTTAGAAGAAAAATGGAAAGAAATAATATCAAATTTTATTAATATATTAAAAGAAGGAAAATCAAATCAAGTTTTTCAAGAATTATATAATAAAATCAATGATTTATTATTTTATGAAGTATCCACATCAACAATTGATAATATTGAAAATATTTTAAAAAATTTTTCATTTGATATTAAAAATAAAATAGAAGAAATTATTAATTTAGATAAAGAAAACATTTTTGAAAATTTTAATAATCTTTGGTGTAATGTTGTTAATAACTTTAATCTTTTAAGGAAAATTACAAATAGATTTGAAAATAAAGTTTATCAAAATAATACTATTTATGAAAAATTTCTTAATTTTTTAAAAAGTAATTTAATTAATTCAGATTTAAATACTTTAAATTGCATTATTTATAAAACAATTGAAGAAATAAATAATTTTAGAAGAAAAATAATCAATAAAGAAATTATTTATAATAAAGAAAATGTAGTTCAAAATTTATCTAAAATTAAATTTGTAATTAATTTTTTATCTGAAACTGGATTATATAAAGATTACTTTAATAAAACCTTTTTAGATGAATCTAAAAAATTTTATGAAGAAAATACTTTAAAACAAATTCAAGAATCAAATCTTGAAGATTATATTGCATATACAGATATTATCTTTCAATTAGAAAAAACAATAATAGTTGAATATTTAAATCAAATTAGTTTAAAACCTTTATTAAATGATTTAAATAATATTTTATTAAAAGATAAGATTAAAATAATATTTGACAAATTTTTTAATTTCCAAAATAATACAACAATATTTTCAGAAAATTTTGAATTAATGAAAAAAATATTTTTATTATTTAAAGGAATAAAAATAGACTCTGAAATAAAAAAATATTTTAGTGATTACATTCAAAAATGTTCAAATAAAATTTACGAATTATATAGTTCAAATTATCTAGAATTATATAATCATTTAATTCTTTTAAAAGCAAATATTAACAATTTCATAAAAATATCATTTTTAAATGAAGAAACATTTAAATCATTAATAAAAGAAAATTTGACAAAAACAATAAATCTAAAACAAAATTTTATAACAGATGTATTTAGTAGATATATAGATAATTTATTAACTGAAAAAGCAAAAAAAGAAACAAAAGAAAAATTAAAAGAAAATATAAATGAATTTATTGTATTATTTAAATATATTGAAAATAAAGATATGTTTGAACATTTTTTTATAAAAAGACTTGCAACAACATGTTTATATAATTTAAATGTAAGTGAAGAATTACAAAATTATTTAATTGAACAATTAAAAAATGAATGTGGAAATTTCTTTGTTAGTAAAAGTGAAGAAATGATATCAGATGTTAAATTAAGTAAAGAATTAAATGATAAATTTATACAACAATCAGATTTATTAAAAGATAATAATATAATATTTAATTTTTCAATTTATTCAAATTATTCTTGGCCAATAAATAAAATTATTGTTGGTAATATTAATGATAATATTACATCAATTCAAAATGAATTTTATAATTTTTATAAGAAAAAAAATCCAGGAAAAACTGTAAAATGGCATTTACCATATTGTAGTTCTGAAATAGAATTTAATGGAATTGAAAATAAAAATTATTTAATTAAAGCAAATGGAATTCATACTTTAATTCTTTCTAATTTTAAAAAATCAAAAAAAGATTTAAATATTAATGAAATTGTTTCTTTGACTAATTTAGATATTGAAATTTTAAATGAACATTTAAGAGATATTGTTAATTTTAAAATATTAATTTATGATAGTGAAAAAGAAAATTATTCATTTAATGAAAATTTTAAAAATGATGATAATGAAATTAATTTAATTAATATAAATAAAGAAAATAATTTACTTAAAGAAAATGAAAAAATTGAAAAAAAAACAATTATTGATAGAAAACCAGTTTGTGATTGTTATTTAATTAAAATTTTAAAACCAAAAAAAATTATGAATAAAGAAGAATTAATTGAAGAAGTTTATCAAAAACTTCCTTTTCAAACAGATAAAGAATTTATTGCAAAAAGATTAGAACAATTAATTAATAATAAATATATTTCAATTGATGGAAATGATGAAAATTTAGTAAGATATTGTTAAAAATATTAAATTATAATTTAAATTAAATTTAATAATTAAAAAAATTTTATATTGAGAATAAATATATAAATTAAAAATAATTATTATTCTTTTTCAAAAATATTATCAATATCTTCATCATCGTCATAATCATATTCAAAATCACTATCTTCAGAAAAACAATATTTTAAAATATAAAAAAATATAATAATACCAACAATACTATAAATAATAATAATAGATTTTAATCCAGGAGAAAGATAAGAATCATAAGTATCTTTACTTATTGGTACATTATTTAACATATGAGTTACTTTTTTAGTATCTCCATAAAAATTTAAAATTTGTTTTCCATTATTATAAACAACTTGATATTGATTAAAAAAATCTTTACCTAAAATCATTTTTTGTTCATTTTGATCAAATTTAATAATAAATTTATGATGATCTCCTATTTTTTTAAATAAAAAACTTGTATTTAAATAATAAATATAATTTTGAATAATTATTCCTAATTTAGGTAAATTGTTTATTGATTTACATATAAATTCTTTTATATTTAAATCTGTTAAACTACAAGTATTATTTTTTATATAATTATTAAAATATATTTTCTCAAAAAAAATAATAAATGAAGTACTTAATACAATTTCAGAGTCACCTTTCATTCTAAAAATTATTGATTTATCTAATGTATAATTATATGCTTTTCTATTTGAAACTGCAAAACCACTTAATTTTGCATAAAATTCATTTTTTTTATTTAATTTATAATTAGTTAATTCTGGTTTTAATATTGTTGTTGTTTTAAAATTATCTTTTTTTATTTCTTCTGAGAAATCACCAAATAAAAATTCATTATTTGTTTTTAAAAATATATTCCTTGAAATAATATCATTATAAAATAAAAATTCTGTAAAAATACTAAGAAAATTTAATCCAATTACACCTGATATTGAAATTGAAGATAAATCTACAGTATCATCAAGATCAATTTTTTTTGGAATAAAAAAAGAAATATTAAATTGTTCATTTTGATTTTGATTAAATTTAAATGAATCATTAATCATAAAACCATCACATTCCATATAAGAAAATTTAACTTTTGTAAATTTATATGTACTATTATTTTCATTTTTTTTTATATCTCTATTATATTTTTTATCAATAATAATTTTATCTTTTTCTTCAATTTCATAAAATTCAAGATTTGTTTGATTATCAAAAATCATTAAAGGTGATCTTGTAGAATAATCAACTAAAATATTCATAGGAATACTATCTTTACCAATATATAAAGTAATAAAATCATAATCATCATTTTCATTATTTTTTATATCTAACTTAAAACTTTTTTTTTCTTTCTTACTTCTAATAAAACAACAATCATCATTATCATTACATTCATCATCACAGGATTCATTACATTTTTTACCCCATTTCCCTTTCTCACAAATAATACATTCTCCACTATATAAATCACATCCTTTATTAGAACAATTCTCAGAACAATTTTTGTCACATTTATTAGTATTATAATAATTATCTTTACATAAATGATTAATGCATTCTCCATTTTCTTGAAAACATCTTTCATCACATCCATTACAAGTTAAATTACAATATTTTCCATAATAACCTATTTTACAAGAATTACATTCTCCATTTTCTCTATTACAATTATCTTCACATCCAGGATCACATTTTAAATTACATTTTTCTCCTTTAAATCCTTCTTTACAATTATCACACTTTCCATCACTACATGATTCACAATTATCAGGACATTTATCACATATATTACCTTCTCTATAAAAATTATTATCACAACGGATACAATATCCAGTTTCTCTATTGCAACCTTGCTCAGTACAATTTTGACATTCAAATTCACAAAAATTTCCATATCTTCCTGGAATAGATTCAACACATGAATTACATATTCCATTTGTATCATTGCATTTTTTTTCTAGACAAAACTCTGAACATTTTTCTTCACATGTTGTTAAATTATAATATTCTTCTTTACAATTATTACAATAAATACCATTAAAATTACCTTTACAACCTTTATTACATGTACCATTAGTTCTCTCACAATTTCCTTTCATTTCATCTTCGACACAATTTATTGGACATGTTTTATTACAAAAATCACCATATTTATCATTATTTTTACAATTTATACATCTACCTGTTATATTATTACAAGTTTTATTTAAACAATCTTCTGAACATTCTATACATTTTTCTTCTTTTAAATAATAATTGTCTTTACATGTTTCACATTTACCATTTTCTCTATTACATTTTTTGCAATTATCAGGACATTTATCATTACAAAAATCACCATAAAATCCATCAATACATTCAAAACAATATCCTGTCATATTGTTACAATTTTTTTCTAAACAATTTTCACTACATTCCATACTGCAATCTTTTAAAAAATAACCTTTGTTACATATACATTCTTTTGTATATCTATCACAATTTCCTTTACTTAAATTACATCCTACAAAACAATTATCATTACAATATTCTCCAGTATAATTGAGTATACATTCATTACATCCTTCTTTTTGAACAAAATTTTTTTCACATTCACATTTTCCATCATCTTTTGAACATGTTTGATTTATACAATGTTTAGGACATTTCTCTTCACAATTTTCACCCCAAAATGATTTTTTGCATTCATAACATTTATTATTATATTGATCACATTTTGAACAATTATCAGAACATTTATCTTCACATTTTTCTCCTTTATATCCATCTATACAAGAACTACATTTACCATTTTTATCACAATTCTCTAAAGTTAAATTACAATTTGATGGACAATTATTATCACAATTAATACCAGTTTTACCCAACTTACAATTAGTGCAATTAGTTCCAATAAAATTTTCTTTACATTCATAACACAATCCATTATTTCTATCACAAACTATATTCGTATTATTATTATAACAATTTTTACTACAAGATAAATTACAATAATCTCCAAATTTATCATTTAATTTACAATCAATGCATTTTGAACTATTACATTTATTGCAACCTTCCCAACATTTTTCACATTTACCATCCTTTAAATAATAATCATCTTTACAAGAAATACATGATCCATTTTTAAAACAATTTTCACAAGAATCATCACATGGCTCATTACAATAATCTCCTTTGAAACCTTTTTCACAATCACCAATACATTTCCCATTTCGTTCACAATAACTTCCATCTTTTTCAATACATTTATCACATGTTTTATTACATAAATCACCATAATTTTTTTTATTTATACAAGATTCACATTTTTCGTCTGAATAACATTCATTACAATTTAATGGACATCTTAAACATCTTTTTTTTGGTATATAATAATAATAATTTGTTGTACAATTACATTCTCCTGTTATTTTATCACATTTTTTATCTTCATTACGACAATTTCTATCACATTCTTCTGTACAATTTATACCAAAATATCCAGGTTCACAATCTGATTCATTGTTTTGTGTTTGATAAAGGATTTTTGAAATTATTTTTATGGGAAAAAGTAAAAGGATTAAAAATAGAAATTTCATTTTTTTTTTTTTGTTGATTATTTGGAATTTATTTTATAATTATTCTTTTTTTATTTATTTTAATAAATGAAATTTTTTTAATTTTAATTTACAAATTTTTAAAATGAGAGTCAATGATAAAGAATTATTAAAAAATATAGATAAAGAAAATCATAGAAATAAATTATTAGAATTTGAAGAAAAAGTAAAACTTGGAGTATTTGGTCTATTTTATTTATTATTAAAAAATCACAATTCAAATATATGGGTTGAAACATTTTACTTAGTTTTAATAGCATTGCAATTAATATCATTTTCATTTGATGAAGTAGTAATTTATTTATTTAATTTAAAAAAATTAGTTTAAGAGTATTTGGAAAAAAAATAAAATATTTGTTGAATTATGTAATTTTTTACAATTTTTTAAACTAGTTTGGTTTTTCAGAGGAAATGATCAATTATTAATGATAATTTTTTATTTTAGTGTCATTTCAATATTTCTTCTTATATTAGGTATTTTATATATTTCAATTCTTTATTATAAAAATAATTTAAGGAAAGTTTGGCCAATTCATGTTTTAAGAGAAATAATATCTTTTATAACAAAACCACTTTTTATTCCAATTTTATCAATTTTAATGTCAATTTTAAATTGTAAAGATGGGAAAAATTATTTTAATGATAAAATAACTTGTCAAAAAAATTGGAAAATATATCTTCGTTCTCTTCTTTCAATTATTTCAAGTTTATTATTTATATTTGAAACATTTTTAATAGAAAAAATATTTTTTGAAACTCAAATATCAAATAATAATCCAATGGCAAAATTTACTTCTGAATCAGATATATATTTTTTATTATCTAAAATACTACTTATTATTGTTTTTACTTTTTGGAATAACGAGAATAATAAATGGTTTTTAGTAATGGTACTTTTTAGTATGAGTTTATTAAATTTATTTATTTTTATTTCAATGAGTCCATATTATGATAAAAGAATAATAAAAGTATATGGAATTTTATTTACAATATTTTTTTGGACAAATACAGTTTTATTATGGGGAAAAATATTTGAAAATACAAATTTTGATGGTTGCATTGGATTATTTATAATAGGAATTCCAATATTTATTATATTAATTATATCAAATGATAAAATGTTTGAAGGAAATATTTTATTTTCATTAAATAAAATAAATTCAGGTATTCAGGCAATAAAAATAATAAAAGAATTATTATATTTAATTGATACAAAAGATTTTATTAGAAGTTCAAAATTAATGTTAACATCATATATAAATCAATATGAAGAAAGATGTATTGAAAGTGATTGTCCAATAAAAAAATATTTAAGTACTCTTGAAAATAATAAAATAGATGCTCCTGTTTTTTTAGTTCAACATTGTGAAGATGTATATCAAAATTCAATATCAAAATTTCCATTAGAAACTAAATTAAGAATATCTTATGCTTTTTTTTTAATGGATAGATTAAATAAAAAAAAACAAGCATCAAATGAATTAGCAATAGCATCAAATTATCCAATGTCATTTGAAGAAGAATTCATTATTTTTAGATATAAAAAAATATTAGAAGAATATATTGCAAGTGATGGAGAAGATGATGAAAATTTAGATATTGTTTCAAATTTAGAATATACAAATTATTATAAATCATTTAAAAATTCAATAATGAAAGTTTCTAGTTTATATATTGATTTTTGGACTTTGTTACTTAATCCTAATCAAGATATTCATGAAGATTTAACTCATTTAAATGATTATGGTGCTGAAATTAATAAATTAGTTGAAGATATTAATCTTTCTTTTGAAAAAATGCAAAAATTTAAAGTTAATGATCCTGAAGTTATTAATTATTATTCTGATTTTTTAAGTGATATTTTAAATGATAAAGAAAAATCTGATAAATATAAAAAATTACTTCAAGAAACGGAAATTATTGTTCAAACTAATACTGATAAAGAAAAAAATAAAATATTAAATATTGAAACTTTATTATTAAATGATGAATATCATTATATTATTGTTTCGGCTAAACCTGAAAAATTTGGTATTATTACTAATATTTCTTTAGGAATTTGTCCTATTTTTGGTTATTCTAAAAATGAAATTATTGGTAAAACAATTGAATTTTTAATGCCTGATATTTATCAAAAGAAACATAGAGAAGTTTTAAAAGAGAAATTAAAAGAATTTAAAAAGAATTTATTTTCAACATCAGAACAAAAAGTTACATATAATGAAATATATACATTTGGTAAAAATAAAAGTAAATATTTAATTCAAATAAATTTAAAACCAAGTTTAATTCAAACTGAAACAGATGAGAATATTTTCATTTCTAGATTATGGCAAGATAAATGTAGTTTTAGTTCATCAGCAAAAAGTACATGTTTCCTTATAACAAATAATTTATTAAAAATTCAATATTTTACACCAAATGCAATAACATTATTAGGAATTTCTTCTAATATGATAAATAGTAATATAGAAATAACAGAATTTATAAAACAATTTTACGAAGAATTTTTAAAATATATTTTAGATCATCAACAACATACACCAGAAGAAAAAATGCAATTAAAAAGAATAATTTTAATAAAAAAATTTAAAAATCCAGTAATAATAAATTGGAAAAGACCAGAAAATATTAATCATTCACCAACAAATGAACAACAAACAACTTCTGAAGTAAATGATTTTAAAAATCATATATTTAATTTAAGAAAATCAGCTCCAAATGTTTCTAATCATCCAATGGCAAATAATTCAAGTTTTATAGGATTAAATCAAAAAAAACAAGCATTAATAACAAAAACATTAACAACATCAGTAATAAAAAAATATCCTACTCCAAATCAAATAACACCAAATAAAAGAAATAATAGTAATGTAGTAAATTTAAATAATAATATTAATATTAATAATCATAATAATAATACAAATGTAATAACAAATTTAGATGATGTATTTATGTTAACTGTTTCAATTGCAAAAATTAAAAATAATCATGAAGGTTTTATATTTAAATTTGAAAGTTTTAAATATAAAACTAAAACTAATATAGGAACTTCTATATTTAATAGTTTTATTATGTCTCAAAGAAAAAGAGATTTAGATCATCATGTTAAAAAAAAAGAAAGTACAGAAACACTTGCTTATTTTACAAAAGGACAAAATTTTTCTAAAAATTATTATGATTTTAAAGAAAAATCAATTAATGAAAGTATTACATCAAAAGAAGGTGAAATTAGTAATTTTTCAAATATATTTAAAGTAGATAAAAATTATATTCCAGAATCTAAAAATATTTTCCAATTAGATTTTAAAAATATGTGTTTTAAAATAAAAAATGATGATGAATCAATAAGAGATTATTTAAAAGAAGAAGCAATAAAAAAATTACAAAATAATACTACAAGTATTGAAAATGAAGAAGAAGAAGAAGAAGAATCTGAAAGTATTGAAAATGATATTTCAAATATATCATCAAGTTTAAATTCTAGTGAAAGAAATCCAATTTCTAAAAGAGATAAAGAAAAAACAAAAGTAAATTTAGAAAATTCAGGAATTAAATTAAGAAATGATGAATATTATAGAGTTAATTTATCTCCAATTAAATATTCAATATATGATTATGTTAAATTAATGGTTGTTGATGTTCCAGATTATAAAAAAATAAGTCAAGTAGAATTAAAAATGTCTGGTGAGAAAGAAAATGAAATTTTTAAACAAACTCCTAATAATCAACAAGGAAAAACAACAATTGTAAGAACTGATATTACTAAATTTGTTAATGTTGATTCTTTAGATTCTAAAATTAATCAAACAATAATAATTAAACAAATTGAATATTCATTAGGTAAAGAAGAAACACAACCTTCAATTGTTAGATTGAGAATTATTTCTTTTATTGTTTTTATTATATTAATTTCTATTGGTTTAAGTCTTTTATATACTATATTATATTGTCATAAAATAATAAAGGAGAATATTATATTAATTATTAATTCATATGATTTACTTGCTTATAATTGTTTGGGAATTTATTATTCAAAAGAATTAGTTCTTTTAAATAATGAAAATTATACTAAATTTCCATATGATAATAGGGAAGAATATATTAATAATATTTTAAATCAAACTTTAACAATTTTTATTAAAGAACATGAATTAATTACATATATAATTTCTTCTTTTTTAAAAATTTCATCTAAAAATTATAGATATTTAAGTGTAGATACTATTAAAACATATATTATTGAAGATGATTTTAATATTACTTGTTATAATATGGTTCTTGATAATTCATTTATTGAAGCAAATTCTGCTTTATTTCATATTGGTCATAAAAATATTTCTGAAATAATACCAACAAATTTTTATGTATTTTATTACATTTATAATTCAATGAATGATATTTTTATAGCATATGAAAAACATGCACAAACTTATTTAGATGAAATAAATTATAAAATACATGATTTGGAAATTATTTTAATAGTTGTTGTTATTATTTCAATTTTAATGAATGTTTTATGTTATTTTTTGATTTCTTTTGCATATGATCTCATTGCTCAAAGAAAAGAAAGTTATTTAGAAGTATTTTTTGAAATAGGGACTCCAGTAATAAGAAGTTCATTAGAGAAATGTGAAAAATTTATAAAAAAAATAAATGAAGAAAATAATAATGACAATGAATCAACAGATTCTTTTGATAATGAGATAATATCATCTGAAAATCATATAAATCAAAATGAGAAAAGAAATAAAGAAAAAGGTAAAAGAGGAGTAAGAAAAACAAATTCAAGTAGAGAAACAAAAGTTTTTAAAATAATAATGGCATTGTTCTTCTTTGCAGTATCTGTTTTTGCATGTATTATTTTTATTTATGATTTTATATGGTTAGATGATTCAAAAATTTTTATGTTATGTTATCAAAAAGTAACTGGATTAAAAAATCGATATATTATGATTTTTAATACACTTAGAGAATTTATGTTTGATTATAATATAAAAGTAAATTCAACTAATTCACTTACATTTTTAAATAAAATATTAGATAATCTTTATATTGTAAATACAGAATATTTAAGATATATAACAGAAAAAAGAAATATTATTCCAGGAGGATTTAAAAAAAAATATGAAGAAATTTTATTAACTAATCCTTGTAAATATTCTAATTATTTTAAAAATGAAAATGATTGTATGAATTTTATGTCAAAATCACCTTCTTTTGGTATTAGTGTTGTTTCATCATATTTTCTTGAAAATGTTAGAATTATTAAAGATTCTGTTCAAAAAAGAATTAAACATCAAAAATTATCTAATTTTACTTTTAATTTAACTTTAACTGGAACTAAAGAAGGAAACAAATTATGGCCACAAGGTGAAGAAAATCAAAAAATTTATCAAGAATTGGATTCTATTCAAGAATTTTTAATTGATGATAATCATTTAAATACAAATATTCTTTTTATTCATTTAATTATTCCTTATATTAATGTTTTAAGTAATAATTTAAGTGGTGCTATTTTAAAAGGATTAAAAAATAATAAACTATTATATATTATTTTAACTTGTTTTTATATTGCAATAATGATTTGTATTTATATTTTTATTTGGTTACCATTTCAAACTAATTTAAGTCAAACTATTTTTAAAACAAAAAATATGTTAACAATTATACCAAAAGAGGTTTTATCAGAATTATCTAATATACATAAATTACTTGATTTAGGTCAAAAAAATATAAAGGGTTCCGCAAAAAATTAAAAAAAAATATTTATAAATAATTTCAAATTAATTAATAATAAATATGTTTAAATTTGGAAATTAAAATATAAATTAATTTTTTGAATATTATCATTTAATATAAACATTTTATAAGAATTTTTTTCAAACAGTAAAAAAATATTTTTGTAAATTTATTTTAAAAAAAAAATTAATAATATCAATTGAAAATATATAAAATATAATAAAAACCCTTTATTTTGAAACACTAAAAATAAAATATAGTCTAAAACGATGATATAATAGAAAAAATCTAAATTAAATATAAATTTTTTCAGATAAAGCATCCTTTAATCTTTATTCATGATATATTTATAAAATCTGCAAAAAAAAATTTTTTATATAAGATATTTAAAATTAATGCTGTATATATAAAAACAAATTTATTTATTTTTAAATAATGAACAATAAATTGGAAGATTATTGTGAAGGTAAAAAACAAATTGCAGATGGACTTTATACTGCAAGGAAAAAGAATTCAAAAGAAATTATAGCTATAAAAGAATTAAATAAATTCAGATATAAAAAAGAGCTTATTGATAATGAAGTTGAAATAATGAAAACACTTCAAAATGAAAATAGTGTAACTTTTCATAAATTTATAGAGGATAAAAATTGCTGCTACATTGTAATGGAATATTGTAATTTGAATTTAGAAGATTATTTAAATCATAGAAATAGTCCATTGACATACAAAGAAGTTAGAACAATTTTAGACCAATTAAATAATACTTTTCAAAAAATGTATGAAATTGGTGTTATTCATAGAGATATAAACTTATCAAATATATTATTAAATATTAATAATAATATAAATCAAATAACTTTCAAATTAAGTGATTATGGAGTCAGTATAATATTATCTTTTTTACAGGAAAATGAAAATCAATTGAATTTAGATTATAATGAAAATACAAGTTTTAATGATAGATTATCTACTAGAACTTATACAGAAACAGAAAGTAATCATGAAAAAAATTCTGAATTTATCGAAGGTCAAGTTAATTATAGTCATTTAAATACTGTTGCTCCTGAAGTACTTTTAAAATCGAGATATTCTTTTAAAAGTGATATTTGGAGTTTAGGAATTATTATTTATTATATGTGTTTTAAAGAATATCCTTTTAATGGAATTAATCAAAATAAAATTATGGAAGATATAAACAAAAATATCAACTCATTGAAATCAACTAATAATCCTTTATTAGATGATTTAATTAAAAAAATGTTAAAAATAGATATTAATGATAGAATAAATTGGGATAATTATTTCAATCACCCTTTTTTTCAAGAAGATATGAAAATACCTCAATTTAATTTTACATGTGAAAATCATAATTTAAAACCTTTTAGATATTATTGTCCAAAATGCCAAAAGAATATTTGTGAAGTTTGTCAAAAAGAAGAAAAAAAAAAAAAACATGAGTGTATTGATATTTCTGATATTGGATTATCTTCAAAAGAAGAAAAAGAAATTGAACATTTAATTAAAAAAATAGATGATAATATTGAAAAATTAAAACAACTCAAAAATACTATTGAATACTATTTATCATATATTAAAAAAGTAAAAGACAATACTGACATTTATGAAAGTGACAAAAAAAATGATTTTAAGAAATATTTTAAAGAATGTTTACAATACATTGATAATATTTCAAATATAACAGGAATTCAACAAAATTTAGAAAAATATAAAAATATTTATTCACCAACTTTTTTCGATTCAAATTATTCATTAAATACAAAAATATTAAAAACAACTTTTGTTTTATCAATTGCAACATTTCCTTCTACTAATATAGTAGCAACATATTATGATAAATCAATTGAAATTTATGATAATTTATTTAATACAAAACAAAGAATTCCAAATGCACATGATGATCAAATTCGTTATGTTAGTATTAAAGATGAAAATAATTTTGCGACATGTTCAAATGATAGAACTATTAAAACATGGATTAAACAAGATTCTCAATATGAAATGAATCAATGTATTAAAAATGCACATTCAAATTCAATTAGAAAAGTAAAATTTCGTTCAAATGGAGAATTAATTTCATGTTCTTGGGATAATTCAGTTAAAATTTGGAAAGAAGACAATCATAAATATAAGAATATTAAAACATTAAATCATGATTCTGAAATTAATTCTGTTTTTTCTGCAGATGATCTGAATGTATTATTTACTTCTGGTTATGATGGAACTAAAATATGGAATTATAAAGATTATCAAGAAATTGCTTATATTAAAGATACTTATTGTCATGGGAAAAATACTTTAAATAGACTTAGTGATGATAAATTTATTGTAGGAGGAAAAGGAAATGGTAATATTAGTATTATATCATATAAAGAAAAAAAAGTTGTTCATAATATTACTAATAGTTTTCAATGTTTTTGTATTTGTGTTGTTAAAAATAAAGATGTATTTTTAATTGGAGGAAAAAGTGAAAATATTATAATGTATAAAATTAGTAATTATGAACAAATTGGCAAAATTGAAGGAATTCATAGTAATTATATTAGAGGAATTATTAATTTAACTGATGATTCTATTGCATCATTTTCTGATGATAAAACTATAAAAGGTTTTAAATTAATATTGAAATAAAGATTTATTATTCAAATTCATTCATTTTTAAAAATTCCAAAAAAATTTAAATAAATATAAAAGGATTATTTGTTTAAATATTAATTGTTAAAAACTTTTTTTTAATTTTTATTTTTTTTAATTTTAAATAATATAAATTAATTCCTTTTAATGAATATATATTCATCTTTTAATGATGAACAAGAAGAAGAAGAATTAAGATGTTATAAATGTTTATGTTACTTTTCATCATTTACAAAACCATATTTATTACCTTGTAATAAACATAATTTATGTATGAATTGTATTGAAGAATTAATAAAAGAAAAAAAGACATTTTGTCCAATTTGCAAAATATCATTTAGTAAAAAAGATAAAGAAAATTTTAAAGTTAATCTTGCTTTTTTAAATTTAATTTCAAAGATTTTAAAAACTAAAATAATTTTATGTCAAAAATGTAATCAAATTTTTTATTGGAAAGATCATTATGATAAATGTGAACAAAAATATTTTACAGAAGTAAATAAAATAATAAAAGAAATTAAAAAATTATGTGAAGAATGTTTTACAATAATTACAGATTATAATCAACATAAAAATATTTTATCTTTAAGTAAAGCAAATATTTATGATTGTATACAATTTAATTTTACAAAAGTTAATCAAAAATTTATAGATAATTATTCAAGGTTTATCAATAATTTATTTTCTCATACTAAAAAAATTAATATTGAATTTTCAAAAAAAGAAATAATAAAATTTCTAGAAATGATAAAAGAAAATCATCAATTATTTAATAATTTAAATT